>Ga0114996_10003648_pt1 | contig 18980 bp, 16 predicted proteins | sample ArcticOcean_MG_C_4_FD_87039 | JGI IMG/M metagenome (GOLD analysis project Ga0114996, IMG submission 87039) | Marine microbial communities from western Arctic Ocean - ArcticOcean_MG_CB4_134 | ecosystem: Environmental > Aquatic > Marine > Oceanic | place: Arctic Ocean: Canada Basin | collected...
CTTTCTGCCCGAATGATTCTCTCGATGACCTCTACAGTTAGCGGTTCAATATACACAACATCAGCTATTCCTTGGTCGGTCATTATCGTCGCAGGATTCGAATTTACTAATATCGTAGTAATGCCTTCTTCCCTTAAAGACCTGCACGCTTGCGACCCAGCATAGTCAAACTCAGCAGCCTGACCAATGACAATTGGGCCCGATCCAATTATTAGCACCTTTTTGATTTCGTCAGAAATTTTAACCAATTTAATTCCTATCATGACCAAAGAAAGATGACGATCACCAATTCAACATCCAAGAAAAAATTTAGTTCGGCACGAACTATCTTAACTTTCAGTCATTCTTAAGCCTAAAAACAGTAGACCAAATACTACTAAGCCTTCATAAGGAAGAGACTGCCCCAAGCTGCGATAAGCAACCAAGGCATCACACTCCAAACAAGTCGCTCAGACATTAACCTGGGCATCCAAGGTTTACCTTCCGAACTCAATCCGAAATCCCTGAGACCCTGTTCCAATTCATTGTCACCCTCAGCGAGCTGTCTCGCGACCGTAGTACCTCGATTTTCAAATTTACGGCTCTGCCTGAGAAAAGTGAGATAGAGACTAGATCTCATACCCAGTTCACGCTCTATTTCGTTGCGTCGATACTCAGCAACTCTCTGCGCCGCAAACATTCGCCTGATCAGCAGCCACCAACCAAACGTTATCAGCGAGCAAATTCCACCTATGAGTGCCAGCATTCTCGAAGTTTCTTCAATTCCTGATTGCATCATAGTGGCCTGAAAGGTTATACCTATCATGCTCAGTCCAACTACTACCATCCCACTTACCCAAGTTCGCGCATGCAACGCTGCCCAATATGCATCGAGAAGCTCATACTCTACTAGCAACACTTGCCAACGATTTCGCGGCGGTACTTTCATAGCAACTTGTTCCGCCGGCATCGGATCATCTCCCAACTGACGTGGTTCTCTCATCACTTATTCACTCCTTTAACCAACGACAAAAAACTGTCGAAAAGATAGTCATTATCCCAAGGCCCAGGGGCAGCCTCAGAATGAAATTGTATTCCCATTAACGGGAAATCGTTATGCCTAATACCTTCAACCGTTCCGTCATTAAGATTTACATGGCTAACCTCCAATCCAGATGGCAATGTGTCCCCATCTACAGCAAATCCGTGATTTTGGGACGTAATATAAGTACGGCCTGTAGAAAAGTCCTTAACTGGATGATTACCTCCGTGATGCCCAAACTTCAATTTATATGTATTAGCACCCAACGCTCTTGCAATAAGTTGATGCCCCAAACATATCCCCATCAAAGGAACCTTACCGATCATTTCTTTCAAAGCATCAATAGCATAACCCAAAAGAGCAGGGTCTCCAGGCCCAGGTGAAAATACTACCCCTGACGGATCCAAGTCCATGATAGTCTGAAAACTGCTCGTGGCCGGCACTACAGTAACGCGACAACCTCTTATTTCGAGGCTTCGCAAAATGTTGTATTTCACACCACAATCGGCAACTACAATATGCAAGCCCCCATTTGTATCTTCGGGATTTAATCCCCAGTCGTAAGTTTGTTGAGTAGTTACAGAAGCCACGTGATCCAAATCCACGTAGCGCTTTGCACTCCGTAAGTGCTCCAGTGCCTGATCTCCGCTTAGTTCCGAGGTTATGCACCCCATCATTGCGCCCTGTGACCTTATACGCCGGGTGACTGATCTTGTGTCCACTTCACTGATGCCTTTAACGCCCTGTTTCCCTAAATATTCATTCAATCCAACGTCACTCAAATGATGACTCGGGTATTGACAGCTCTGCCGAACTACATATCCGGCAACCTGAATACGTTCGGATTCAACGTTGATTTCATTACAACCGTAATTCCCAATCAACGGATAGGTTGCCACAACGATTTGACCCGCATACGAAGGGTCAGTAAGAATTTCCTGATAGCCCGTCATTGATGTATTAAACACAACCTCTCCGACAGCGGTTCCCTCAGTTCCCATTGATTCACCTTGGTAAACTGACCCGTCTTCTAGAACTAGAATGGAAGCACTACTCATCCAGTTTCTCCTGTTCGTATACTAAGTTCCCTCCCACAAAAGCCATAACAACCTTACCCTTCAATCGAACTCCTTCAATTGGAGTGTTCTTTCCCTTGGAATTGAACTCCTCACTTGAGACTATCCAATCTTTGTTAGGATCGAAAACGACAATATCTGCCGTTGTCCCTTTTCTCAATGTAGCTAAATCCGAATATGCATCTCCAAGTACTACAAGGGGTCCGACTGTCAACTTTGAAACAAGCGTCATTAGGTCAATTCGGTCATCGTGAACCAAGGTCATCAGCAATCCAAAAGCCGTTTCTAACCCACTGAATCCATACGCAGCATCATCATAAGTGACCAACTTATCTATAACCGTTTGCGGTGCATGATCTGTAGCAATCACATCTATAACCCCTTCGTTTAGTCCGGCTATGAGTGCTTCCACATCTTCACGGGATCTCAAAGGAGGGTTTACTTTAGTGAATGTGTCGTACGCCTCTAAACCCAATGGCCCGTTTATAGGTCCATCTTGGTCATGCCCCAAAACCCACCTCTCATCTAGCGTTAAATGGTGCGGAGTAACCTCTGCCGTAACGTTAGCCCCTCTTTGTTTCGCCAATCGAATTAGATCGACAGAACCAGAGGTAGTAATATGCGCCACGTGTAACCGACCGCCAGTCAATTCGGCGAGTGCTATATCTCGAGCAATTACTGACTCCTCCGCAACGGACGGCCAACCTCTCAACCCTGTGCGATTAGAAATCCATCCTTCGTTCACAGGAGAACCTTGCGACAACTCTAAATCTTCAGAATGTTGTATGACAGGCAAGGCAAGGCCACTGGAATACGCTAGGGCCTGTCGCATCAAATGTGAATCTGCCACCGGCTTCCCGTCGTCACTGAATCCGACGGCGCCCGATTGCGCCATTTCCCAAAGCTCGGCCAGTTGTTTCCCTTCGCTACCTTTGGTAACACATCCTATAGGTAGTACCCTTGCTTTTCCGGCCAAGGCCGCTTTCTGAATCACATATTCAATCGTGACAGCGTTATCCATCGGCGGATTAGTATTAGGCATAGCGCATATCGTAGTGAACCCACCGTTGACCGCAGCAGCAACCCCGGTACTTATAGTCTCCTTATCTTCATATCCAGGCTCTCGCAAATGTGTGTGCAAATCAATAAATCCTGGGCACACTACTAAGCCATCCCCATTCAATAGTCTGCATCTCTCAGGAATATCCCCGTCCCTCAACGGTGCACCCACATGCTTTATTAAGCCTTCATCTACCAAGATGTCGCCAAACTCATCCATCCCGGTGATCACATCTAACAGGCGAGCGTTCTTTATAAGAAAATGACCCAACTTAGTCATTGAATCTCTGCCTTTGTTTCTTCCCTTTTCGTTGCCCCGACCAAAAGATATAGTAAGGCCATTCTGACTGCTACGCCGTTACGAACTTGTTCCTCAATTAACGACTGACTTCCATGTGCGACGTCGGGACTTATTTCCACCCCTTCATTCATTGGGCCTGGATGCAAAAGCAAAGCATCCTTGCTAGCCAGATCAAGTCGCTCCCTCGTGATGCCATACATTTTGGAGTATTCGCGAAGTGTTGGCAGAAGACCTGATTCTTGTCGTTCCAACTGTAGTCTCAGAGGCATAACTACATCAGCACCATCCAAGGCCATTTCAACATTAGTTTCTATTTCCACAGTTGATAGTGGATGTTCGTCAACACGATGTTGGCCAGAAAGAAATTCCTGCGGAATCAGTGTCGGCGGCGCGCACAAAACCACATTGGCTCCCTCCGTAGTAAGCGCCCAGAGGTTGGACCTTGCAACCCTGCTGTGCAAAATGTCCCCCACAATAACAATCTTTCTTCCGCCAATGGGACCCAAGTGTCGCCTCATAGTATAGACGTCCAAAAGCGCTTGAGTGGGATGAGCATGCCACCCATCTCCTCCATTTATCACACCCATACTTTCCAGATTTCTAGCCATGAAATATGGTGCGCCCGAATGCTGATGCCTTACTACAACCAAATCTGCGCCAGTGGCTTGCAGGGTCCTCACGGTGTTCAACAGAGACTCACCTTTCTCCACACTGCTGCCAGAGGACGACACATTGATCACATCTGCACTCAATAATTTACCCGCTTCCTCAAAGGACACCCTAGTGCGAGTACTAGCCTCATAAAAAAGAGTGACTATAACTTTCCCTCTCAAAGTTGGCACCTTCTTTATATCTCGCGCTAACACTTCAAGCATAGCATCGGAGGTCTTGCTTACTAGGTCTATTTCGTCACGAGTAAAGTCGTCAACATCCAGTAAGTGGCGTCGAGTACCATCGACCAAACTGGTCCTTAGTCGCTTGTTTTCTTCTTTCACAATTGAAGGCATCAGCCTCACGCTCCCTCTCGTAGGAGCACTACTTCGTCTATTCCATCGACCTCGAGTAGCCTGACTTGGACTTCCTCTTTTGTGGAAGTAGGCATATTCTTACCTACATAGTCAGCTCGAATCGGCAACTCTCTGTGTCCTCTATCAACCAAAACGGCCAACTGGACCTGGCGTGGTCTACCAAAGTCGATCAGGGCATCAAGCGCCGCTCTAATGGTACGTCCCGTAAACAATACGTCATCTACCAATACCAATTTTTGCCCATCCACAACCTCTGGCATTTCAGTAGAGTGAACCATGGGGCGGCTACTTCTACCAATGTCATCTCTGTATAAACCTATGTCTAGAACTCCAACCGGGACTTCTTTCCCTTCGATGCTCAGAATACGGCCAGCCAATCTGTGAGCAAGAGGAGCTCCACGAGTCCATATTCCTGCCAGCATCAATCCCTCGACACCATGGTTGCGCTCAACTATTTCGTGAGCTATACGCGACACCGCTCTATCCATATCCTTATCCGAAAAAACTGGGGTTTCCCGCATAAAAAAATCCTTACCTAGAAACCGGTAAGGATGTTGCAACTTGTGCGAACTAAGAAAATTCACAACTTAGACCCTTACCAGCCTCACAGGACTGATTTCAAGGTTACGTACTCGACAACTAATCATTCATCGAGTACGACTAGAGTATAGCATTCAATCGGACCTAGTAGCAATCAAATAAATCGACCTTAAACGCACTTCCAGTGACAATAAAATAGGTCCTCTCATAACGCCAAGAGGACCTATCTAATTCCATAGATTGTAACTTCTGTTATTTAATCAATGATTCCACGCCATACGCTTTCGGGGTACTCCTGCGTGCAACACCCGTCTTAACCGCTGCCTCAGCCACAGCCTTTGCCACCGAAACGGCCACGTTTCGATCAAATACGTTGGGAATTATATATTCTTCGTTGAGTTGGCTATCTGGAACGCTATTAGCAATAGCTTTAGCAGCAGCCAACTTCATTTCGGCATTAACTCTAGTGGCCCTGACATCTAGCATTCCTCTAAAAAATCCCGGGAAACATAGCGCATTATTAACCTGGTTTGGATAATCAGAGCGCCCGGTTGCCATCACTTTGACATACTCAGCAGCCTCTTCAGGGTAAATCTCCGGATCTGGGTTTGCCATTGCAAAAACTATTGCATCTTTATTCATGGCCTTGACGTGGTCAACCGTAATAACGCCAGGTCCCGACAATCCTATAAATAAATCCGCACCCGTCATCGCATCCATCAATGTGCCTTTGAAGTTATCAGGGTTGGTATTCTCCGCAAACCACTTCTTAGATTCGTTGTCACCGTAATCTCGATCCCTGTGAAGAACTCCTTGCCTATCGGCACCAACAACATCTAGCAACCCAGCGTCCATGAGCATTCGAGTAGTGGCCATCCCACCCGCTCCAACGCCAACAACCACGGCCTTCATATTCTCGATTTTTTTTCCAGTAACCTTTACAGCATTGAGGAAAGCAGCAGTGCTAGTCACCGCTGTGCCATGCTGATCGTCATGGAATACCGGTATGTCCAATTTTTCTTGCAACCTCTCTTCTATGTAGAAACAGCGTGGTGCGGAAATATCCTCAAGATTTATTCCGCCAAATCCCACAGCGAAGTTTTCAATAGCCTCGACAATTTCATCTTGATCCTTGGTAGCCAGGCAAATCGGCCAAGCGTCAACACCCCCCAATTCCTTAAATAGCATGGCCTTGCCTTCCATTACAGGCATTGCAGCAGCTGGGCCAATATCACCTAGACCCAAAACAGCAGTGCCATCTGAGACAACAGCGACAGTATTTCCTTTGGCTGTTAAATTCCAACTCGATTCCGGATCGTCATGAATCGCCATACAAACTCGTGCGACTCCAGGCGTATAAGCCATAGACAGGTCATTCCGCGTTCTTACTGGACTCTTGGATCGCATCTCTATCTTTCCGTTAAGGTGCAAAAGAAAAGTGGGATCAGAAACGCTAACGACATTTACGCCCGGAAGCTTCTTGAGCTTGGCAACCATGTCCTGGCCGTGAGCGACATCACTAGCGTTAATGGTGAGATCTCGAATTACCTTATCCTGCGAAGATTGGACCAAATCAAGGGCCGATATGTCTCCGCCCATTTCACCGATAGCTGTAGTAATAGACCCGAGTTGGCCCGGCTGATTGGGATATTCCGCCCTAATAGTAACTCCATATGCGATAGCAGGGTATCTTACAGACATTAAAATGACTCCTTATTAGCGAGGATCAATGATACACCACAGCCAGCTAAAGGGATACAGCTTCAAAGATTCTAGTCGTCAATCATGCAGGCAATCCTGCAAATTCAGTGGTCTTGCTCCTCTTTATAGGCGCCATTCCAGTCGCGCGAGCAGCTTTTGCCACCGCATTTGCAACGCCCCTAACAACAGACCTGTCGAAAACGCTTGGGACAATGTATTCCTCATTGAGATGCCTGCGTGGCACAGCGCTAGCTATAGCCCAAGCCGCCGCCATTTTCATCTCATCATTGACGCCTTTAGACCTAGAATCAAGGATTCCACGGAATACACCTGGAAAAGCCAAAACATTATTTATCTGATTAGGATAATCCGATCTGCCAGTAGCGATCACCTTCACATACGGCACAGCGCTTTCGGGATTTATTTCGGGATCAGGATTAGCCATCGCAAAAACTATCGAATTCTTCGCCATAACCTTTAGATGATCAATACTAAGTACATTGGGACCAGAAAGCCCTATAAAAACATCGGCATTGTTCATAGCACCCTTTAGGTCACCACGGAAGTTATCAATGTTCCCCTGTTCTGCAAACCATGTTTTGCCAGAATGTCCCGCCAAATCAATTCCAGAGTGCAAAATGCCCTCTCTGTCGTACCCAATGATGCTAGATACGCCTGCCTGCTTAATCAGTTTGGCCGTTGCTAAACCTGCGGCACCCGCACCAGATATCACTACATTAATCTGATCTATCTTTTTTCCAACAACTTCTAAAGCGTTATATAAGGCTCCCAAGACAACTATTGCCGTTCCATGTTGATCATCATGAAATACCGGTATGTCCAATTCTTCTCTAAGTCTTTCCTCAATGTAAAAACAGTTTGGCGCAGCGATATCTTCAAGATTAATTCCGCCAAACCCAGGGGAAATATGCTTAACTATTTGGATTATTTTCTCGGGATCACTGGTATTCAAACAGATTGGCCATGAGTTAACGCCTGCCAGTTCTTTGAATAACAGCGCCTTACCCTCCATAACAGGCAAGGCTGCTGCAGGACCTATGTTTCCTAATCCCAAAACTGCTGTGCCGTCGGTTACAACCGCCACAGTGTTGGATTTAGAAGTAAGCGACCACACTGCCGACGGGTCTTCATGTATAGCCATACTTACTCTAGCCACTCCAGGTGTATATGCCAACGAGAGATCGTTTCGCGTTCTAATCGGAATTTTCGAAACCATGTTGATCTTGCCACCAAGATGCAACAGGAAAGTTGGATCAGATACGCTTCTGACGGACACACCATTAAGAACACCTACCGTACTTACTATCTCAGCACCATGATCGACATCACGTGCATTGACTGTGATGTCCCTAATCATGGTGCCAGAGTTAATAGATACGATATCTATAGCACCTATGTCACCACCAACCATACCAATAGCAGTAGTGATAACACCCAAATGGCCAGGGATGTTTTTATAGGCTACGCGTAGTGTGACACTGTAGGCAACCGCTGGATAACGATTAGTCATGTATTATGCTCATCATATGTTTCTGGATACTTCTTTCCAATATAATATTATCGTCTTACCATAAATTCTACTAGTAAACATAACAGATAGGAAAAAGTCCACAACATCCGTTAGATATCTCAACCCATGACAAAGAGTAGATCTTCATGCAAATTAGCAGAGCTTTTATGCTACTGGACGCAAGTGAAAAACAACAACTTCCATCTCAAGTCTAATATTCCATACGATAAATCACGCTAACTTAATAATGATACCTATTGGCATTTTTTGTATGGTTTTCGTATAATCACGCCGAACTGAGCAAAGGGTAAATACATGAAGGCATTCTCTTTCACCGCACCAACAACTATAAAAGAAATGAACGAGATACTCACTAATGTGACAACACCCGGGGAAATCCACCCGATTGTAGGTGGCACTGACCTCATAGAACAGGTTAAAACTGGCAGGCGTTCACCATCCATCGTAATGGACATCAAACAGATTCCAGAAATGAACCGACTGGAATGGGTTTCCGGAGAGGGCCTGCATTTAGGTGCCGCTGTTTCATGTACTGACACTGCTGCCTTTCCGCTCGTACAAGAAAGCTACGAGTCAATCAAAGAATCCTGCGGGCTTATAGGCTCGGTGCAAATCCAAAACCGAGCAAGTATAGTTGGAAATATCGCGAATTCTGCCCCCTCAGCCGATTCTGTGCCAAGCGGCCTAGTCCATGAAGCCAGTGTTGTGCTTATCGGTCCTTCAGGCACTCGTACGATCCCTTTGGAGGACTTCTTTACAGGTCCTGGAAGAAATGTATCGAAGCCAAATGAGGTGGTATTAGAGATCATATTACCTCCTCCGCCAAATAACAGCAGTAGCCATTACTTGAGGTTCATACCAAGAAATGAGATGGATATCGCAGTAGCTGGTGTAGCGACCTTACTGTCTCTTGCCCCAGGTTCTCGCACTTGTACTAAAGCAAGAATAGCTCTCGCTTCAGTGGGGCCTATCCCAGTTCGAGCCAAAGCGGCAGAGACTTTCCTTGAAGGTAAGGACCTGACTAACGACATTATCGAGAAAGCAGCGGAGACAGCTGTAGAATCAGCAAGCCCTATAACTGACGTAAGAGGCAGCATTGAATACCGCAAGAATCTGGTCAAAGTTCTAACAGAAAATACTCTGCGTATGTGTCTGAATTCATTAAACCAGAATTTATAGGTTAACCATATATCAAGGAGAGTCATTTGCCCAAAATCCGTGTCTCTTTTATTGTAAATCAGGAGCCAGTCGAAATACTGGCAGAACCCTGGCAAACGCTGATGGATGCACTCAGAGAGAATCTAAGGCTTACTGGCACCAAGGAAGGTTGTGGTAACGGAAATTGCGGTGCCTGTACCGTTATGCTTAACGGCAAAGCGATTGACTCCTGCTGCATGCTAGCAGCAGAGGCTGAGGGACAAAATGTAACCACTGTCGAAGGCCTAGCGAATGGGGAACAACTAGACCCGTTACAACAAGCCTTCATTGATTTCGGAGCTCTCCAATGTGGTTTTTGCACTCCGGGTTTCCTCGTATCTGCAAGAGCGTTTCTCAATGAGAATCCTAATCCTTCAGAACAGGACATACGCTTTGCAATAGCTGGCAATCTATGCAGATGCACCGGTTATGACAAAATAGTTAGGGCTATTCAGCATGTCGCGGACAGTGGTCACTGAATATTGGGAGATACTTCTAAAACAAACATTTAGCCCTTAAAAATATCTTACCAATGGGGAGCCTACCGTAAGGCTGAGAGGTTCCATAGCAATGGGACGACCCCGCAAACCTGATCTGGATAATGCCAGCGTAGGGACGCAATCCTTCCGTAGACAGAAAGCCACCAGGACTGGGTGGCTTTCTTGGTTGTTGTGACCTTTATTTTTTAGAATTGCATTAGGAGAAAAATAGTGAACCAACAAAATGCTCTCGCCGTAACTGCGACGTTACTAATAATCTTGTGGACATCTTTAGGCTGTAGTAGACAAGCAGAAGACACAGAGCTCGTTATCATGACTCACGACAGTTTCGATATCAGCCAAGAAATTATAGCCGAATTCGAATCAACAAACGACGCTAAGGTGGTCATACAAAAAGCCGGCGACGCCGGGCAGGCACTAATTCGAGCAATTCTTGAGAAAGGCAATCCATCAGCCGATTTGCTATATGGCGTTGATAATACGTATTTAGGCCGGGCTCTTGCTGAGAACATATTTGACCCATACAAACCCCAATTGCTCTCCAAGATACCTGAAAGCCTTATATTGGATCCAACTAACCACGTCACATCGATAGATTACAGCTACGTCACATTAAATTACGATAAAGAGTTCCTATTAAAGAATGGATTACTACCTCCTACTACGTTGGAGGAGCTTACCGAAGATGTGTGGAAGGGTAGCGTTGTGGTAGAAAACCCAGCTGTATCTTCACCTGGTCTAGCTTTTTTGCTAGCAACAATTGCATATTTTGGTGAAGATGATGATTATGACTATTTAGATTTCTGGCGCGAAATGAGATCTAATAATGTACTAGTAAAGGACGGTTGGAGTGACGCCTATTACACTGATTTTTCATTATACGGAGGAGACCGCCCTCTAGTTGTAAGCTATGCCACTAGTCCAGCTGCAGAAGTCTTTTTTTCTGAAGTAAAGTTGATTGAACCCCCAACCGGTAATGTCCTAATAGATAAGGGGTCTTTTCTGCAGATTGAAGGCATCGGCATATTAAAAGGTGCCAACAGTACAACTCTCGCAAAAAAATTCATCGACTTCGCATTAGGAGTTAGATTCCAAGAAGACTTTCCTGCCAAAATGTTTGTCTATCCAGTGAACAAAGATGCTAAAGTTCCTGACTTCTTCAAGTTTGCAGAGGTACCAACTCAACCTGCTTATATTACCCCGGAGCGAATAAACACCCACCGCGATAAATGGATCGAATCATGGACAAATACGGTGATCAGATGACCTTGATCTTCGAAGCGGCAAAACTCAATCGAATAAGATCACGGGGTTTCGAAGTTGAGATGGATAGTACATATCACATCTACCAGAGTCTACTGGAATGACGGCACGCCGCCTTCTCATGTTAGGTCCGATATTGTATCTTTCAGCCTTCTTTTTCTATCCGTTACTGACAATCTTAGCTCGCAGCCTTAACACAGGCGATAGTCTAGACATAACTCCTTTTATAAGCATTTTGGGGGATTCTTACTATTTAGGTCGTGTTTGGTTTACTATCTGGCAAGCAACAGTGTCCACAGTTGTAACTTTACTGCTTGGGCTACCTATTGCTTACATTTTTGCACGGCATGAATTTCGTGGCAAGACAATACTCAGGGCCGCTAGTACCGTACCATTCATAATGCCAACGATAGTAGTGGCAATGGGATTCATTTCTTTGCTTGGTCCTCAAGGAGCGTTGAATTCCTTACTAATGGATCTATTTGGCTTCGAAAATCCTCCAATCCGAATTTCCAACACTCTGACAATAATATTCATGGCACATGCATTCTATAATTACGCAATAGTAGTTAGGGTAGTATCAGCTTTTTGGGCAAACTTAAACCCTAGACTCGAGGAAACAGCCGCTGTACTTGGTGCGAGCAAACTAAACACATTCATCACTATTACTTTGCCGCTTCTTTTCCCATCGATAATTTCCTCAGCCATCTTAGCCTTCACATTCTCGTTCACATCCTTCGGTGTGGTACTGGTTCTCGGAGGACCTCAGTTTGCCACCATGGAAGTAGCAACTTACGAACTGACAGCAAAGCTATTCCGACTTGAACTAGCAGGTGCTCTTGCTATCATTCAACTATTTTTTACTTACGTGTTCCTGCTGCTATACGCACGGGCCCAAGATAACATAGCTGTTAGATCTGACTTGGTACCGCGTGAGTTCACAAGAATAAGTAAGAGGAGTGCTAGGCAAAGGGTAGGTTTGATACTTACAATTCTTATGTTGATAACTATTCTGTCACCACTCCTGATATTGATCGAAAGGTCACTGACAAGTGTAAATGGCTATTCTCTACATCACTTCAGGAGTTTGTTCGTGAATGCCGACGACTCATATTTTTACCTGACGCCAATTGCAATCATCACCAACTCAGTAAGATTTGCTGCCATGACCACTGGCATCGCTTTATTAGTAGGGACTAGCGCAGCATATCTCCTTGCGAAGTCTTCTAACCGCAGCTCCTGGTTTCAAGACGCCTTCTACATGATGCCTCTTGGAGTTTCTGCCGTCGTGATGGGACTTGGGTATCTGCTGGCTTTCAATCGACCCCCAGTGGACCTCCGAGGTTCTTGGTTGATATTAATAATAGCTCACTCTCTTATTGCCTACCCTTTCGTAATAAGAAGCGTACTTCCAGCATTACGCGCAGTGCCAACTCAACTTCAGGAATCCGCAGCGGTATTAGGTGCGTCTCCTACGAAGACATTCATACACATCTATTTACCAATCTTGACTCCTGGGCTTATTGTCGGCGCAACATTCGCTTTCGCGGTGTCCATGGGAGAATTCGGGGCTTCACTCCTGTTAGTTAGGCCTCAGTTCACCACTATGCCAGTCGCAATATTTCGGCTACTCGGGCAACCCGGAGCTTCCAACTTTGGCCAAGCACTTGCCATGAGTAGCCTTCTGATGATGATAGTGGCAGCAGGGTTTATAGCGATAGAAAGATTACGTTATAGAAATTCGGGTGGATTCTAAATGGCAATATTAGAAGTCGGGGCAGTTTCTAAATCATTTGGCAACAAATATGCGGTACATAATATGTCATTGGCAGCAGAACAGGGAGACATAGTTTGCCTCCTAGGGCCTAGCGGCTGCGGTAAGACCACTCTGCTACGACTCATAGCGGGCCTTGAAGAGCCCGATCAGGGCTATATTAAATTCGATGGGGAACCATTCAAAAATCAACCTGCGCAAGACCGCGGATTCGGATTGATGTTCCAAGACTTAGCTCTATTTCCACACATGAACGTATTCCGTAATGTGGCCTTCGGTCTCCACATGAAACGGTTACCCAAGCAAGAAATCAGGAGCCGCGTCGAACAACTTTTGGAACTGGTAAGTCTTGTTGGATACGAGGACAGAAAAATATACCAACTTTCAGGTGGTGAACGTCAAAGAGTAGCTTTAGCTAGGTCACTAGCGCCTCAACCTAGGTTGCTGATGTTCGATGAGCCATTTGGCTCTCTTGATAGAGAGCTGAGTGAAGCCCTTCAGGTAGATGTACGCAACATAATAAAAACGGTAGGCGTTACTGCTATTTACGTAACACACGACAGAAACGAAGCGTTTGGAATGGCGGATTCTATCGTAGTGATGGAAAACGGCACAAACGTGCAAGCTGGAAGCCCCCACGAACTCTTTACTAATCCTAAGAGTGAAATAGTCGCCAAGTCTTTAGGATTAAGAAATGTCTTCTCGGCCCGCTTTGAGAAAATTTCCAAAGCGGTGACCCTTATCTCCCCTATCGGGACCCTTAAAATAGATCCTAATAAAGACTACGCCTACAAGGACGGCAGCGAAGTTCTTGCAATAATAGATCAAAAAGCAATATCAATATCTCTTCAAAAGGGTAAAAACACGTACCAAGGTAATACACTCGAAGGTGTTGTTGAAATGCTTAGATTTCAAGGACCGTACACTGAAATTATCGTCCGCTGTGGAAAAGCAACGTTAAGCTGCCTAGCCACACCGCAGGAACTGAGTAATCCTGAAATGATCGATGCAAAAGTCTACGTAACTATCCCTTCATACGCAGTCCGGTTGTTGTCGAAAGAATAATCAAAATTATTAGCTGCCATTATTCTTCTTCGTCTAACTCTGCACCAAGTGCGTAAAGAGCAAATTCTTCTTCCTTCTCTCGTTGAGTCTTACGAGTCATAGCTTCAGGATTCACGCACGAGGGCATCGGTTCGCCACTAAGGCGAGCTTTTATGTTTTGCGCGGCCAGCACAGCCATGTCTCTTCTGGTTCTCTGACTAGCACTACCTATATGTGGGGTTATGACGACATTTGCCAGTGTAAGCAACGGATGATCTGCAGGAATAGGCTCAGGTTCGGTAACGTCTAACCCAGCTCCTGCAATCCTGCCTTCCTTTAAAGCCTCAAATAAAGCGATGTTATCAACCACAGCACCGCGCGCTATATTGATAAGAATTGAGGCAGGCTTCATCAAGCTTAACTGAGCTTTCCCAATAAAATGATGTGTTTCTTTTGTCAAAGGAGTTGTAATGCACAAGAAATCTGCCTGTTCGAGAGCTGTCTCAAGCTTCCCACAATACTCGAACCCTTCTCCAATGTCCTTTCTGGGAGATCTGTTGTGATACAACACTCTCATCTCAAATGCCTTTGCACGCTTCGCGAATTCAAATCCTATCTTACCCATTCCGATAACACTCAAGGTTGACCCCGCTAAATCTACTCCAAGATATGCTGACGGATGCCAATTTTGCCATTTACCATCTCTGACATCCCTGTCACCCGCCACAATTTTCCTTGAAACAGCCATCATTAAGGCGAATCCCAGTTCAGCGGTAGTCTTTGTAAGCACCCCAGGGGTATTCGACATGGCAATACCAAGGCCGGTTGCGGTATTCACATCTAAATTATCAAATCCAACGGCCATGTTTGCCACAACTTTAAGCCTTCCATTACTGACTGCGAGTACATCTTCGTCAATTCTGTCCTCTGTGTTAGCCAGTATTCCGTCTACATCCTTTGTGTTGGACAATAATGCCCCTTTAGATGGAGCCTTGTAATCTGGCCAAACTTCTACATCTGCAACAGTTTCAAGTAAAGCTATGGCCGCTTCATCTACCTTCCTAGTTACAAAAACTCTAGGCTTATCCACAATTTCCTCCTGGTTCCAACAAAAAGAGAGGGGCCATGATAGACCCCTCTCTTTTTGTTGGTCTGAAATTCTTAAACGGCGCCGGAATCTTTCAAGGCTTGGACCTTCGCTCCATCATACCCTAGTTCAGATAGCAGTTCATCGGTATGTTGACCCAGGCCAGGGGCAGCTTTATATTCTTCCTCTTGCCCCATCTTCAACGGATTTCCAATTATCCGATATTCACCCAAAGTAGGATGCTGGACAGTAGGAGTCATATTGCGATTAATCACTGATTGCTCAGCAAAAGATTCCGCTATCGTATTAATTCTTGCAACCGGCATCTGATTTCCTAACTCGGAATCCCATTCATCAGCAGTTTTCTTCGAGAATACTCCTCCAAGAAACTCGATGATCTCCGCCTTATGCTTTAAGCGATCACCAGGAGTTGCGAACCTAGGATCATTCGGTAAGTCCTGATACTCATCAGGGTACATCTCTGCGAGTTTGTTCGCTAACTGCATATACAACGGTTGATTCGCAAACTGTATTTGAACCCACCTACCATCTTTACACTGTAAAGCCGCTACCGGTACGTTGGTCGGATGAGTTGATCCCAAAGGCCCAGGTTCCGATCCGAACAGTAGGTAATATTGCCCAATGTAAGCTTGAAGAGTAAGCATAGTATCCAGTAGTGCTATGTCTACATGTCGCCCTTCGCCATTACGGTCTCGATCAATCAACGCAGCCAGAATACCCGAAAGAGCAGCGTAGGCACCAGCCAAATCCCCTACGGGTGACCCCATGGTTGACGGTGGTTGACCAGGTTGACCGATTACACTCATCACTCCACCTGAGGCCTGAATCGTAGTATCAAAGGCAGGGCGGTTCGGATCAGGTGCACCTTCATGGCCAAAGCCGGAAATAGAACAGTAGACCATTTTCGGGTTAATTTTGTGAATAGTATCGTAATCAATGCCAAGACGAGGGGGGACTGAAGGGCGATAGTTTTCCACCATCACATCCGCAGTTTTGACGAGATCGTAGAAAGTTTCCTTAGCTGAATCCTCTCTGAAATTTAAAGTGAGACTACGTTTGTTACCATTGAGGCCCAAGTAGTAATAGCTCTCGAGATCCTTATATTTTGGCGGAAAGTTACGCGACGGATCACCTGTACCAGGTTGTTCCACTTTGATAACGTCAGCGCCCATATCTCCCATAAGGCGACAGCAAAAAGGGCCGGCGAGTACCTGGGTCAAATCTAGAACGCGAATGCCTTCTAATGGTTTGGTCATGAAATCCCTCCATGTCATTCAATAACTAAGTTCAGGTCGAGTTTAGGTATGCCCAAAGCCACTGTCAAGGGTGCCGATAATGTTTAAATCGAGATGCCTTCTGTATATACTTAGCCAAACTTGACCATTTGAGGGGAACCATGACAACCGTTGCTGAACTAAAACAGGCGGCAATAACCGCTATAGAAACAAGAAAAGATGAGATAAAGGATATAGCCCAACAAGTCCTCAATAACCCAGAAACCGGTTTCACAGAACAAAAGACAGCCAGCCTAGTAAAGAAGCATTTCGATGCTCTAGGCATTTCTTATCAAGACAGCCTAGCAATAACTGGTATAAAAGGGAAAGTAGCGGGCGGAGCCGGACCCGGGCCAGCAGTCGCTGTAATCGGAGAACTTGATTCGTTAAGGGTATTAGAACACCCCTATCATGACGAGGTGACTGGCGCCGCACATGCGTGTGGACATCATTGTCAAATAGGTAGCATGATCGGAGCTATGATAGGACTTTTAACACCAAATGTTATACAAAACCTATCTGGAAGCATCGTACCTATAGCCGTCCCAGCCGAAGAGTTCATTGAAGTTGAACGCCGCATGAACTTAAGGGAAGAAGGCAAGGTTGAATTTATGGGAGGCAAACAAGAGTTCATTAAATTAGGTGTTTTTGACGATGTGGACATGGCAATGATATGCCACACAACAAGCGACAAGTTCAAACTAGGCATCGGAGGTACTAGCAACGGGCACGTAGTGAAATTTGTGCAATACACAGGTCGAGGAGCCCACGCGGGAGGTGCCCCTCACATGGGAATCAACGCGCTTAACGCTGCGATGATCGGCCTTTCAGCAGTAAACGCAAATAGAGAGACCTTTAGAGAACAGGATACTGTCCGAGTACACGGGATAATGACTCGCGGAGGGGATGCGGTGAGCGCCGTACCTTCCAACGTAACACTTGAGTGGAGAGTAAGAGGCGGTAATCTTGATGCAATTGTAAATAACAGTTCGAAGGTAGACAGAAGTTTCAGAGCTGGAGCACTTGCCGTTGGAGCAAAGGTAAGTATTACTAACATAGCCGGGTACATGCCAATGCGCAATAACAAAACGCTGCAGAATATGTTCACCGTGAACGCCACCGATGTCGTGGGTAAAGAAAACGTGTTGGTTAGACCTGACACCCATAACGGGGGAGGATCCACCGATATGGGTGACTTAGCCCAAATTATGCCATTAATCCATCCATATTGTGGTGGTGCCACTGGCACAGGACACGGCAAAGACTACGTCATACAGGATTATGAAATAGCTGTAATTCAACCAGCAAAAGCTATGGCTATGACTGTAATTGACTTACTTTCAGAACAGGCAGTAAAGGCGGTAGAAGTAAAGACTACGGATAAAGCCCCAATGACAAAAGACCAATACCTCAAATTCCAGCGAGAACGAAATCAGGTGACAGAATTTGACGGATCGAAAGCTTAGAAAGTTCACATTCGCGTTGTAAATTTCGGATGACTTATGCCAAGATAAGTGCAGACATGTACTTATCGGGACGCAAAACAAATGCCTCCAGGTGTTGAGCCGAACACAGTCGTTATCGCGATTGCGATTGTTCTCGCTGCTGCGGTGGTCAAGGGTACTACTGGCTTCGGGTTTGCACTTGTTTCCACACCGCTGCTGCTCCTTTTTTGGGAGCCAAAAGTGTTAGTCCCGATATTTCTGCCTTTGAGCATCATTGCTGATATTCTTATAGTGGCCCAAACATGGCGAAGGGTCGAATGGATGAAAGTACTGCCTCTCGTAGCCTCTGGAATAGCAGGCGTACCGCTAGGCGCATATTTGCTCACGACAGTGTCTGCAGACTTGTTGAAATTAATGGTGTCGGGTATAGCTTTGTCCATGGCCACTCTTATGCTTTCGGGCATAACAATAGCGATCTCTCGAGAAAAGTTAGCTTCAGCAATTACGGGTTTTGTAAGTGGGGTGTTATCAACCAGCACAACTATGTCTGGACCACCAGTCGCGCTACTTATGATCAATCAACGATGGGATAAAGAGACCTTTCGTGCCTGCCTTGCGATGTTCTTTCTGGTGATCCAAATAACCGGCATCTTATATCTCACATTCTTGGGGAATATCACACCAAAGACCCTTACAGTTTCAATCGCCCTCTGGCCAAGTGTCATAGCGGGAAACCTTATAGCAGTTAAAATTCTGTCTCGAATTCCACAAAGCACATTTATCAGAATAGCCACCGCCCTAGTCATGATCACAGCCACATTTGTGATTGTAGAAACCGCATTAACTTTCGATATTTAGTGAACCATACTACTGAGTACATCTCTTATCAGAGTATCCGGGACATCATCTTTTACTACAGCTTCTCCTAAATCCTTCAAGAGCACCCAACGCAACCGAGAACCCTCAGCTTTCTTGTCCAAAGCCATCGCAGCGTTCACCATTTCCATATCAACCTGAGGAATGTTTACAGGCAAGCCAAATGAGCGGAGAACTCTTTCCTGTCTATCCACTAGCGTATTAGCAGTGATGCCAAGTCC
>Ga0114996_10003649_pt1 | contig 18977 bp, 14 predicted proteins | sample ArcticOcean_MG_C_4_FD_87039 | JGI IMG/M metagenome (GOLD analysis project Ga0114996, IMG submission 87039) | Marine microbial communities from western Arctic Ocean - ArcticOcean_MG_CB4_134 | ecosystem: Environmental > Aquatic > Marine > Oceanic | place: Arctic Ocean: Canada Basin | collected...
AGCAATTTGTGAAGAGAAACTACTTACTTGATCCAAACTTTGTGGTTGGCTTAATGCAGTTTCTATTAACTGCCATTCAGTTGCTGCAACTCGTTCATCAACAAGTTCAGGATCATTCTTAAGGTAATTAATGTCTGCGTCATAGACAGCAACTGCGATAGAAGTAAAACCATCTCCATCACCTCTTCGGACTCCGAAGATTTTAACTTCACGCCCAGCAGCGTCACGAGCATATTCGGGTTGTTGACGCATGCGGTCAATACGATTTTCAATTTCTTCAAGTGCAACTGCGGGGCTCATGTTTTCAACAAGAACGATGACACCACCTCTAAAATCACTTACGTTTCCACGCAAGCCCCGACCAAGAACGTCGCCAATGGTTGTAGCGTCTCTTGAAATCTTATGCGTGTATTTTTGGAATTCAGTGGTACCCACACCAGTAAAGGTGAGTGCAGGTGGAACGTCAAGGTCATCTCCAAAGGCACCTGTAATTGCTTCAACAACTGTCGCAGTAACAACTGTATCGTCTTCAATTGTTGGAGGGTTGGCAATTTTGATTTGGAAACCGTCAGAAACTACTTTTCCAGCATCATTAACCCGTGCTTCGCCAACTGTAAGCACTGTTGCACCAGCAAGTTCCGCTAGGATTTGATCTTTAATACTGTCCCCTGTAATTGCTGCGCCAATTGCGTGGACTCGAGCTTCAACTGAACCTTCGCCGGTGTGGGTAAGCATCAGCCTTCCATCTTCGAGTAGCTTGGTTCGCATTGTGATCGAGACGCCACCTCTAAACTCGGTATCAAGAATTTGCACGCCACGATGCATCACTGCCCAGATCGAAATCACAATTCCGATAAGGCTAATAGCCCAAAATACTTTACGTAGTCCAACCCAGTTCCAGTTCGGATGCAATATTCGTGCGATTGCTGGAAAAACGATCGGCAACATTGGTAATGTTCGACGCCCAAGGACATCTGTATAAATCATAAAGATGACACGAGTCATAAACAACGACGTAAAGAGCGTTGCAACAATACCTATTGATAGCGTAACAGCAAACCCTTTCACTTCAGTCGTCGCAGTTTTATACAAGACAAAACATACAATCAGGTTTGTTAAGTTCGCGTCAATAATTGTACTGAAAACTTTGTTATACCCTTCGCGGACTGCTTCACGGAGATCGCGAGCACCTGCGTCAAGTTCTTCACGGATACGTTCGTAAATCAGAACGTTTGCATCAACTGCCATCCCCATGGTAAGAACAACACCTGCTAAACCCGGAAGCGTAAACGTGCCGTCGATCAACGCCATCACACCGAAGATGATGAGACCGTTTGCAAGAAGTGCAAGGTTGGCTACCAAACCTGCTGTAAGGTAGTAGAACAACATAAAAACCATGACGGCAATGACCGAATATCCAAAGGCAGAAAGTCCGCGGCTTAAGTTGTCTTGTCCAAGCGTTGGTCCAATGATGTTTACTGCAATTGGATCAGGACTAAGCCTCGCTTCAAGTGAACCTGCAGCAAGGACTCGGAGCAAGTAATCGATTTCTGATTGTGAAAAACTACCTGTAATTTGCCCTTGGCCATTAATTTGTGAATTGATATTGGCCACAGTGTAGACTTGTCCGTCCAAGACAATCGCCATAGGTTCATTGATATACGCACCTGTTAGACGACCCATTGCATGCCCGCCGGGGGCATCAAGTCTAAATGCTACTGCTAGGCGACCAAATTGGTCAGCAGACGAGTATGCAGCGGTCACTGACCACTTCTTGCCACCACGATGCGTTAACGCTCGAGCCTCATTATCGTATAGAAGAAGGTAATACTCACCATCATATTCCGCTGCTTCAAGAGCGCGTGTTGAAGCAAAGTATGTCCGAACATCGTCTCGCAGTGCTGCTCTTGCTGCGGGTGTATCCGCCCATGGGTTCACTTCATTTAAAGGGAACCAACTTGCAACTGTTGAGTCTGTGTTATCAGGACCAACCTTCGCAAGTTGCGTTCGAAGATCATCAACGTCAACTCCTTCTGCCTTGCCAGAAGAAACTGCAATGCGAAATTCCAAAACGCCCGCACCACGCAGCATTCGTATGAGATCTTCCGGGTCATCGAAACCTGTTCGTTTATTCTGATAATCATCAAAGCTGCCAACAAGTTCGGTGAGTTGTGAAGAGAGCTGTGGATACGCCATTTCAAGTTCGACAAGAGCAGTATCGCGAGGCGCTGTACCGCGAAGGATTTCACCTGTTCCTTCATCACGAATTACATATCCTTTTTCGTCACGGAGTGGTTCACCAGCTCTGGAAAGTTGAATCAATCGCATCACTTCATTTTTATCAAGACTCATTGCAAGAAGTTGTTCGCGAAGATCTTCTACATCAATTTCTAGATCTGCAACGCGTTGTTCAAACAAACCGTCATTTGGATCTTGTTTCAAATACTCAATGGCTTCCTTGAGTTCTGTCCATGCGGTTTGTAACTCTTGAACAAGTTGACCTCTGCCTGCTTCACCACCAAATATGTTGACTGCGTCACCATCAGCCAACGATTGATCAAGTTCGCCCGGTCGTATCTGGGATTTTTCCAGCAAAACACCGAGTTTTGCACGATATGTATCTGCAAGTTCTTTTACCTCGGCATTTGGTAGAGGCATCACAACCTCGATTCGGTCGGTGCCAAGTGGTGTCATTTGAATGTCAAGGACTCCATCGGGATTCACACGCTCTTTGAGTACTTCAATCGTTTGCGACAATACTGCCTGTCTGTCAAGAGTGTCGTCATCCATTCGTACCGAATAAATCAAACTGACACCACCACTAAGGTCGCGACCGAGTCTGATTTTTTTCTCTGGGGGCATGACTGCAAATGCACAGCCGATGAGAATGAGTGCGATCAAGATGATCTTTGTAATAAGATTCTGCATTTCTTAATAAATCCGTAGAAGAGAAAGAGGAAAAAGGAAAATTACTGAGTACTATCGCTCGTTACTTGTTCGATACTATCACGAACAACTGTAATTCTTGTGTTTGATGATTCATCAACCTTAAGTACAACGCGATCCGTTTTAATTTCAACAATTGATCCAAACACACCGCCTCGCGTGACAACTTGGTCATGCTTTTTTAAAGAGTCCAACATTGAAGCTCGCCTCTTGCGTTGCTTTCGACCACCGAAAGCGCTAAAGATAATCATGCCTAAGACAAAGAGCATCAGGATAAAGAAAAAGTTATCTCCAAATGGATTCAAAGGCGAACCACCATCTTGTTGGGTGGTTGCTCCATCAACAAGTGCAACTGCATCACTGACCTGACCTGGCGCGGATGGTCCTGTTGGGTTGCCAGTTGCTGCAGGTTGGTTCAGGATCACTTGGATCGATGGAATAAAAGGTGTAGAAAAGTTCATACTGGCTCCTGAGAGGTGGTTGTTTTAGTCGATTTTTGACCTTGTTGTAAGACAGGCCATTGTTGAATTAGCAAAGACCACGAATCATCGCTTATTGCGGCCCGTATGTCCACCATCAACGTCTGAAAGTGATGAATGTTATGCATACTTAGAAGGATTCCCGAGAGCATTTCCTTGCAGGTATAGAGGTGCCTGAGATAGGCTCTGCTGAATCCCCCAGCACATGTGGCACAGGTGCACCCTAGTTCCAAAACGGCCTGATCGTCTCTAAAACGTGCGTTTCTGATGTGTAATTGACCATTTCTTGTAAAGGCATGCCCATTGCGACCGTTTCTAGTTGGCAGGACGCAGTCAAACATATCCACTCCAGAAATAACTGCCAAGAGAATGTCTCTCTCATACCCTACGCCCATTAAATATCTTGGTTTTTCTTCAGGAAGGCGTGCAGCGGTGAATTTTACTACCTCTGAGATAGCTTCAGGGGATTCTCCAACAGCCACGCCTCCGATGGCATAGCCAGGTAATTCCACGCTACAAACTTGGTCGACGCTTCGAGCTCGGAACTCTACATTGGTTCCTCCTTGGACTATTCCAAATAATGCTTGTTCATCTTGTTTTGCATGAGTATCAACGCATCGCTCTAACCATCGAGCTGTTCGATCGAGTGATTCGAGTAACCGTTGTTCGTGCTGAGATTCAGTTAAGAAACCATCCCGATTTGTTAATGCGTGGCGTCTTCGGGCAAGGTTCTGCGTTTGGGGCGCTACGCTTGAGGGACAATCATCAAAGGCCATGATGATGTCGGCACCAAGATTGTTTTGTATTTCTATGGAACGTTCGGGTGTCATGCGAATCTTTGAACCATCAACAATTGACTTGAAGGTCACGCCATCTTCATCGAGTTGGTTGATGTCAGCCATCGACCACGCTTGGTATCCACCACTGTCTGTAAGAATCGGTCGGTTCCATCGCATGAACTTGTGAACGCCGCCGAGTTTTGCAATTTCTTCATCACCTGGACGTAATGCAAGGTGGTATGCGTTGTTCAAAATGATTTCGCTTCCTGTTGAACAAACTTGATCCGGTGTTAGTCCTTTCACAGTCGCACGCGTACCAACAGGCATAAACGCTGGCGTGTTGAATGTACCATGTGGTGTTGTAACAACTCCAGTTCGTGCTGCGTTTTCCTTACTTCTTTCTAGTATTTCAAATGTAAGTGGCGCGGGCATCAGTGATCATCTCGACGAGAACGTGACGCATCGTGCAAAATTTTCTTTTCCTTGGTACTTAAACTTGGAAGACCCTTGCGATGAACTTTGTCAAGAATTCGATCAACTTCACCTTCATGCAGTTTCTTCGATTTTCGAAAGGCAAAATGTTCTGAAGTTGGGTCTGCTTTACCCAAGAAATCAAAGAAACCTGATAGGTGTTTAGGATTCCTAATAAAATACCACCCAGCTGCAGCACCTCCAAGGTGCGCTGCTTCACCACCGGCATTATCTACGTTCCATAGTACCGACCACACTGCAATACCTACCAATAGATATGCCATTGTTGAAAGTTTCATTGGCAAGATAAAGAATACAAGCACTTTGATTTTTGGTGCAAGATATGCCCCAGCCATAAGAACACCAAATACACCTGCGGATGCTCCAACGAGTGGTGAATGTATATTATTGAAGAGTAAACCTGGGACTTCCTTGCCTGCAAGGACGCCTCCAAGGTTTAGGATCATGTAAAGGACAGCGCCAAATAATCCACAAAGAAGATAAAACGCAAGATATCGTTTACCTCCTAGGTATCGCTCAGCGAATGGACCAAAAAAGTATAGCGCGATCATGTTGAAGAGTAGGTGAGGAACACTTGCGTGGAGAAACTGAAAACCGAAGAATCTCCAAAACTGAATCCCCAAAAACCCATCGGCGGTACTGAAATGAAGCCACGCAATGAGTTTATTCTCCATGAAACCATTGAGCACGAACACTGCAACGCAAATAGCGATCAGCCAAGTGTTTACGCTCCACGACTTTCGTGTCATAGGGCTCTGCCCAAAGCCACCACCCCTACCTGAAGGCCTCGCATAATCTCGATCATAAATACCCATTTGTACATTCTACCATTCTCAGTGAATCGCACCGTGCCTGGCACCACGTAGGGCACCATCTGATAAGTGGAAAACCCACCCCGATAAGGAGTGGGTTTTTCTGCGATCTAAAACCTAGAAGGAATTATTCGTCTACAACGACAATGTCAACTCGTCGGCTTGCAACTTTCGTTGCAAGTGGTTTTGTTGGTCCCCAACTTTCGATGGAGATGCGGTTTTCGCCAACACCATTTGAGACAAGGTAATTTCGTACTGCCCACGCTCGATCAAATGCGAGGTGCCAGTTACTTTTGAAATTACTTTTTGTAATCTTGTCGGTATCTGTATACCCCATCACAACGATGGATTGATTTGGGAATCGATTATTCAATGCTGTTGCAACTTCACCGAGGGTGCCCTTGGCACTCTTCTTCAGCGATGCGCTCCCTGAAGCAAACAACAAATCACTTGCAACAGTTAGTGCAAGGTCTCGGTCACGCATAGTAGCGCTCACGCCCCCGATGTTTTCAAAAACATTGACTACTTCTGGGCGTGTATCGAGTGCAGATTGAAGTGTTCCGTTGCGTTCCTGTTCCGCTCGCAATTCGTCAAGTGCCAACTGAAGATCAGAATCAGCTGCCTGAACTGCCTCTTGCGACTCTGTATATTGCACCCGCAATTCTTCGTTTTCAGTTCTAAACGCATCAAGTTGTTCCGTGTTATTCGAACAACCAACCATCGCAAACCCAATGGCTATTCCTGTCATTACTACTATTCGTCGCATCATGCGTGCCCTTTCTCCGTGTCAGAGGACTTTACCATTCGTAAGAAAAACATCCTGTTGATCTATGCCGTATCCAACGGCGTTTGGTAATATGTACATTGAATACGGAATTGACTCATTCGTCAAATCGACCCCTCGAAAATATGTCTGTAATTTTTGATGCTCTCTGGCTCCGTCTTGGGGCATGAGAGCACCGGGCATCATGATATTCCACATCCAATGCACCGCAGGCATGCCTAAAACAACAATTACAGTCGCAATTGCAAGGTGTGGTCCGTAAGGAATTTCCCTGCGAGCCTTACCCATTTTGGTAAGAATCGCCGATACAGCAGCCCAAATCAAGCCACTAAACGGTGCAATAAAGAAAATGAGAATCGGGTCGAACCAACCAATAACAGCCCCAACGGCAGCAAGTAAGTGGACATCTCCAAGCCCCATCGCCTCTTTCCCAAAGGCAAACGAGCCAAAAATACGCACTGCCCACACCAAACCTCCTGCGACAATGTAACCAAGAACACAAGAACAAATCGACTGCACGATCAATGGGGGATACCCTTTTTCGTACCCCAACATAAATCCGATCATAAAACCGAATATCGCAGGAAGGAGAAATAGCAGTTCGCGAAACATTTCTCTGCGTGCGTGTGGATATTCCGCAAGGGGTTCATCTCCTTTGATGTACTGATCATAATCAGCAAAACTGTAGCGAAGGATGCCAAGTCGTAAGAGTACGGTGCTAAAAAGAACACCAACAAATGCACAAATCGATGCCATTGACCATGACCAATCAACAAGAGGCATCATCCATGTTTGATGCTTGGAATATCCCATATGAATCATTGGCTGTACGACGCTCGCGACAAGGGCGACGATTGTGATTGCAATTGGTATTTGAATTGGAATCGTATACGTTCGAGCATCAATGACTGTCATCGCGAGTAAACCACTAAACATAGCTGCAATTGCAATGAACGCTGGTAGAGTTCTGTAGATTCCATTGGTGTGCCACCACTGCCCAAACACTTCACCTAAAAAGGGCGTTGTTGTCGGAACCCAGTAACACAAAACATATAACAACAAAAATATTGACGCAGTAATGAACTCGACAATTGGATACTCACGAGATATCGGCGCTTTGCAATACTTGCATTTCCCCCGTAAAATCAACCAACCCAAAATCGGCAAGTTCTCTCTAAAAAATTTCAACTTATGTCCACAACTAGGACAACAACTTGATGGAGTCAACAACGGAATTTGACGCGGCAATCGATAGATTACGACATTCAAAAAACTTCCAATACATGCACCCAAGACGAAGACAAAAATTGCAGGTGGCAGATGCGTAAGCAACGCTGCTTTGAGCAGCAATGAGTCAATACTTGGTTGAAGGGTAACAATGATGATGAGAATTAGACCTTTGCTTAAGCAATATCGTCAACTTCAGCGGTTTTTAATTGCTGTTCTGCTTGAGAAAGAAGTTCGCGGCACCGCTTCACCAACGCTTGACCACGTGCATGTAGACGTAACATCTCTTCAAGTTCACCACTACCCTCATCGATGGACTTGACAATTGCATCAAGTTCTTCTGAGGCCTGCTCAAACGACATCTCTGCTGGTTCTAGAAGTGATGGTTTCTTACTCATGATGCGCACTCTACACGCGAGTTGATAGAACCGTCGGCGAGAACGGAAACAATTTCTTGCCCTTCTTTTGCCTCTTTAAAGGAACGAATCACCTTTCCGTTGGCATCCTGTGTCAAAGAAAAGCCGCGTTGCAACACCGCTTGTGGACCAATCGCTTCAAGTCTCCCTGCGAGAGTCTCCATTCGTTGGATACGAGTTCTCAGGCTACGTGTAACGGTTGCCACAAACGCAGCATCTCCCTGCATAAAACGCTCTTGTCGGGCTCGGAGTACTGCATGGGGTCGTTTCGCACTCAACGCTTCATTCAGTGCAGCAACAAACCGCACTTTTTGATGCACCGTATCCCTCATCACTCCATAAAGTTGATGTTGCATCTGTTGGATTCTGCCCGCCCCAAGTTCTATAACTCTCCGCGTTGTCGTATATAACCTAGAGGCAAAGTGATCAACCATTTGTAGCAATTCGCTGGAATCTGGCACGAGTATCATCGCTGCTTGTGTAGGAGTAGATGCACGGTGATCTGCAACCAACTCAATGATCGAAATATCCGACTCGTGCCCAATGGCTGCAACGATTGGCGTCTTGGCAGCATACGTTGCCTCTGCAACTGTTCTTTCGTTAAAGGACCAAAGTTCTTCAAGCGAGCCACCACCGCGTGTGACAATAATCGCATCAATCTGCAACGACTCCGCTGCATTGTCGACCCGCTGAATCGCTTTCGTAATTGCTGGTGCTGCTGCATCGCCTTGCACAGGAACATTCACAATAAGCAGAGGAATTGCAGGCCAGCGTTGTCTTGCCGTTTCGATGACATCACGAACTGCTGCAGAATTTGCACTAGTAATCACGGCTATCCTACGAGGATACGTCGGAAGTGGTTTTTTATTTGCTTCATCGAACCACCCTGCCTCTCGTAATTCCTTCAATAGCGCCTCGTACTTTTGTTGCAGGTCACCCTTCTCTTGCGTAGCGGGTTTTATACGTTCAACATACATTTGCGTCTTGCCATATTTTGCGTAGTGTCCGACTCTACCGCGGATAATGACTTGATCGCCCTGCTTTGGTTTCCATCCATTGGGCTCGACCCCACTCGTCTTTGAAGCCCACATAGCACAATCTATTGATGCCTCTCCATCGGTCAAACTGAAATACCAGTGATGTTTGAAAGTTGGTTTATTGACCTGCCCTACAACATCAATTTGTCCAACTCGGGCATCGAGAACAGTGTGAATCTTTTTACTAAGATCCGAAACTGTCATTGGAGTAGGTGGTGTCTGTGCTTCGAATAAATCCATTTGCTCTCCAGGTGGTATCCTTTACCTTCTAAGTTATGCAAGATACTACCAACGAATTGCGACTCTCTGTACAAACCCTTACAGGCATGACACCTGATCGGCTAGAGGGGCTGCAAAGACTCGGAATCCAAACCGTTGCTGATCTTATCAAGCACCTTCCCCTTCGGTTTGAAGAACACCACGGGGGGGTCACGATCGAAGAGGCAACGGCGATCCTTGGCGAAGATGATCGCAATGCAGATCTCGTCACCATTGAGGGTGAAGTTGCATCAATACGACCAATTCGAGGATGGAAGCGAAGTAAGCCCAGAGTTGAAATTAGCCTTGAAGATGAAACTGCTTTGCTCAAAATCAATTGGTTTAACCAGCCATGGATTGCGAAAAAATTACACCCAGAAATGCAAATTCGCGTTCATGGTTCGCTCTCAAAATATAAGGGCGAGGTTCAAATGACAAATCCGCGGTGGGAAGAAATAGACCCTGATGAGAACAGTGTCACAATTGATGGCGGGTTGCGACCAGTCTATCCAGCCAACGAATGCATCTCCTCAAGCACCATCGCATCATTGATAGGTGAGGTGATTGATGTTGCCCTGCCACAAATTGAAGATCATTTTTCAGTGGATGAATGCAAACGTCTTGAGATGCCTGAACTTCGCAAAGCATATCGCATGGTGCACAACCCACAGAGTGAAAGCGAATCGAAAGAAGGAAGAAGAAGAATTGCGTACGACGAACTTTTTCTTTTACAACTTGGCGTGATGTTGAAACGGCATCAGAGACAAACAACGTTGCATGCTCCTGCGCTCCGCTGGGATGACAAGGTACGAAGTCGAATTGATGCAAGAGTCCCCTTTACACTTACTGATTCCCAGCAGCAGGTGATAGAAGAAATCTCCAAAGACGTGACGCAAACTGTACCAATGAATCGCCTTCTTCAAGGTGATGTTGGTTCTGGAAAAACTGTCGTTGCATTGCACGCGATGTTAATGGCTGTTGTGGGTGATGCGCAGGCAGCTTTGATGGCACCTACAGAATTGCTTGCTGAACAACATTACAATACGATCACTGAAATGTTACGTGGGTCTTCTGTTTCAGTTGCTCTACTCACAAGTTCGTTGGGCACGAAAGATCGCAAAAAACTAATAGAAGATGTCAGTAGCGGAAAAATTGACATCATCATTGGCACGCACGCCCTTCTCACGTCTGACGTTGTTTTTTCAAACATTGCAGTATCAATTGTTGACGAACAACATCGCTTCGGCGTGCATCAACGAGCAACATTGAGAAACAAACGTGATGATGATCAAACTGTTCCTCACACTCTTGTGATGACCGCAACGCCAATTCCACGAACACTCTCCTTAACTATTTTTGGAGATCTTGACGTCTCAACAATTGTTGGGCTTCCACCTGGAAGGTCACCTATTACAACTAGACTTGTTCTGCCAGAAGATGCAAAAAAAGTCTATTCATTTTTCAGAGAACGCATCGACAGTGGAGAGCAAGGATATGTTGTTGTTCCACTTGTAGAAGACACCGACTCTGGGTTAAAAGCAGTTATGTCTCATACCAAATCATTGGAAAATGAATACTTTCACGGGAAGCGAGTTGCATTCGTCCATGGAAGAATGAAAAGTGAAGATCGCGAAAAGACAATGAATGCATTTCGTGAAGGCAATGTGGACGTATTGGTCGCAACGACTGTCATTGAAGTTGGCGTTGATATTGCAAACGCGACGATCATCGTGATTGAACACGCTGATCGTTTTGGACTTGCACAGTTGCACCAACTTCGCGGCCGAGTTGGGCGAGGTTCACTGCCTGGAGTCTGTGCATTGATTGCCTCGCCAACAACAAGCGATGCCATAGAAAGACTCAAAGTGATTGTCGAAACTACAGATGGGTTTCGTATTGCAGAGAAGGATTTAGAAATACGTGGACCAGGCGAATTGTTTGGGGCAAAACAAAGCGGGATCCCTCCGTTCAAAGCTGCAAGTTTACCCCGAGACCTCAAGTTACTCTCTTTGGCAAGAAGAAATGCTGTTGATTTCGTGCAACTTGACCCAACCCTGGCAAACGCTGAATTGCTTCGAAAAAGGCTGCTTCGGAAATACGGTGAATCTCTAGGATTAGGAGACGTTGCGTAATGTCAGCAAATCGAGAACTTGCAACATTATTTCAGAAATTCGCAATGATTCTAGAAATCACTGGTGCAGATGGTTTCAAAATCAATGCACATACAAAAGTTGCACGTGTCCTAGAAGACCTCGTTGAAGACATCGCAACAGTAGATGATCTAAAAAAACTTCCGGGCGTTGGAAAAAGCAGTGAATCAAAAATCAAGGAATTTCTTGAAACTGGTGAAATCAGCGAACTCAATGCTTTGCTCGCTTCTATTCCAAGCGGGTTGCTTGATGTGATGCAAGTACAAGGTCTTGGCCCAAAAAAAATACGTCAACTCTGGCAAGAAGCAAATGTAACTGACATCCCATCACTAAAAGAAGCAATCGAAGATGGGCGCTTAGAAACTTTGCCAAGAATGGGCGCGAAAACAATTGCAAACATCGCTGATTCCCTTGCATTTTTAGAAACTTCTTCAGAACACACTCGCCTTGGTGATGCTATGCCGATTGCTGAAGATATCGTTTCTGTCCTTGCCCAACTCGATGGTGTCATCCAAATACAGCATGTTGGATCACTACGCCGCGGAAAGGAAACGATTGGTGACATTGACATCCTTGCAAGCACAACAAATCCAACACTTCTTTCTGACACATTCTGCGAACTTGAAAGTGTGACAAAGGTTCTAGTACAGGGCGAAACAAAATGCAGTGTTCGTCTTGATTGCAGCATGCAGGTTGATTTGCGAGTCGTAGAAGATGACGTTTTTGGTGCAACACTGATGTACTTCACTGGAAGCAAGGAACACAATATTATTCTCCGTGAACGAGCAATCAAACAGAAAAAACGTCTCAATGAGTACGGACTCTTTGACGCAGACGAAAACTGCCTCGAATCGAAAACAGAACGGGAAATTTATAAAAATCTTGGGGTCCCCTATATCCCTCCAGAAATCAGAAAAGGGAAAGATGAACTTTCACTTACTGAAACACCCCAACTTATTCAACTCAGCGACATCAAGGCCGACTTGCACTGCCACACAGTTGCAAGCGATGGTCACCTTTCAATCAAAGAACTTGCAGAGGAAGCAAAGCGACGTGGTCTTCACACCATCGCAGTCACCGACCACAGCCAATCCTCGGTACAGGCAAACGGGCTCACACCAGAAAGATTGAGAAAGCATATTGAAGAAATTCGCCGCGTGAACGAAGAAGTTGATGGCATCACAATTCTTGCAGGAAGTGAAGTTGATATTCACAGCGATGGCCGCCTTGATTACGAAGATGAACTCCTTGCACTGCTTGATGTTGTCGTCGCTTCTCCTCATATCGCGCTGAAACAAGATTCAAAGAAAGCAACCGCAAGACTACTCAAAGCAATTGAACATCCACTTGTGCACATCATCGGACATCCAACTGGCCGGGTTCTGGGCAAGCGACCTGGCCTTGATCCAGACATGCCAACGCTTTTTGCCGCTGCAGTGAACTGTAATACTGCAATGGAACTCAACGCAAATAGTTGGAGACTTGATTTGCGTGACACACATGTACACGCGGCGATTGAACTTGGAGCGTTGATCTCTATAAATACAGATTCGCATGCTGCCAATGATTTTGATCAGCTTCGTTATGGCATCTTGACTGCAAGACGAGGCTGGCTCACTCCAGAAAGTTGTATCAACTGTTTCGCACAAGATGCTCTCGATGCTTGGCTTGCTCGCAGTTGCTAGAATGCACCTCTAACCATGTTTGAATCACTCTCTGGAAAACTTACTGGCGCCCTTAGAAATCTCTCCGGACGCGGAAAAATCAGCGAAAAAAATGTTCGCGACTCGATGGCAGAAGTCCGCAACGCGCTTCTTGAAGCAGATGTGCATGTCGATGTCGTCACCGATTTCTGCGAAGAAATTGTACAGGATGCGTTAGGCGAAAAAGTTACGACATCACTTAAGCCCGGCGAGGAAATGATTGGCATTGTCAATCAACGACTCATTGATCTGATGGGTCCAGTCGAAAGTGGCGTGATGCTTGTTGATCCGGGACCAACCATCATCATGATGTGCGGTCTGCAGGGCTCAGGCAAAACAACAACTTGCGGAAAAATTGCTGCTTATTTAAAAGCAAAAGGCAAAAATGTTTCGCTTGTCGCAGCAGACCTACAACGTCCCGCTGCTGTTGAACAGTTGCAAGTCACTGCAGAAGACGTCAACAAGAATGCTAAAGGGGTTGGCGAAGTTACTTGCTACGCGGAACCCGAAAAATGCGGAGAGTATGGTACTGCAACAGGTATTGCGGTAGGCGTCTGTAAACGTGGTGTTAAACACGCGAAAAAACACGAAATAGACGTTGTCGTTCTTGATACTGCTGGTCGTTTGCATATTGATGAAGAGTTGATGAAAGAACTTCGTGGTGTACAGTCAATGACTTCGCCACATCAAATCTTCCTTGTTGTCGATGCTATGATCGGTCAAGATGCAGTGAATGCTGCTGGCACATTCCATACACAACTTGCTGTTGATGGTGTCATCCTTACTAAATTTGACTCGGACACTCGTGGCGGCGCTGCCCTTTCAGTCAAGCGAGTCACTGGCGTACCCATCAAATTCATCGGCACGGGCGAAAAGTTTGATGCGCTTGAAGAATTTCACCCAGAGCGAATCGCTAGTCGCATATTAGGCATGGGCGATGTGCTTTCACTTGTTGAAAAAGCCCAAGAAGAATTTTCCGACGAAGACGTAGAGAGCCTCTCGCAAAAAATGGTCAGTGGGACAATGAGTGTGACCGACTTCATTAATCAATTGAAATCGATTCGCCGCATGGGTCCAATGAAGTCGCTCCTTGGGATGTTGCCGGGTATTGGCGCAGCATTGAAAAATATTCAGGTGGATGACAATCAGTTTGATCGAATCGAGGCGATTTCCAGTTCGATGACAAACAAGGAAAAAGACGATATCAAACTTTTAGGCAAGAGTCGGATCAAACGCATTGCCAAGGGTTCTGGCACAAACCCCTCTGAAGTCAATCGTTTTGTCAAGCAATTTGAAATGATGAAGAAGATGTCGAAAAAAATGGCTGGATCAGGTCTTGGATCCAAGATGGGTGCAATGAAGGATCTCGCCGGTGGAATGGACCCCGCTTCAATGGCTGGCATGGAGGGTATGCCCGGATTGACAGGTCGAGCTTCCACCAAAACAAAATCCAACAAACACCGCTTCAAACGCCGCAAACGAAAATAAATCACCCCCGGCGAGTTTATTTTCTAACTACACCAAAACTCCGAGTTTATTGACCCTCAGTGAGTTTATGTATCCTCGAAAGGTAGTGGATCTTTTGCTTCACCTTGCGCCCAGGCACGGATGTTTGGTAACACAATCTCTTGAATTGTAATTTTAATACACGCAGCCACTGGCACTGCGAGCAACATGCCGTAAGCACCAAGCACACTTCCACCTGCAAGGACCGCAACGAAGATTGTCACAGGATCAAGATTCGTTGCTTTGCCTGCAATGAGTGGTGTTAAAACCCAGCCATCGAGTGCCTGCACAAAAGCGAAGACGAGTGTTGGCCAGAATATGATCCCCCACCAAGCCATACGAGACTCTTCAGAGAGTCCCAACTGTTCAAGGAACAACAAACCAACTGAGAGTGGAATCCCAACAAGACCAAGAAAAGGCACTGCACATAACACGCCAATACCTATACCAAGAAGGATTGCATAGGGAACACCCACGATCATCCATCCAACTGCAAGAACACCACCCATGATCGCTGCAATAACGATCCTGCCACGCACAAAACCTGCAACCGCTGCGTCCATCTTTGTAAGCAACGATTCAATTTCAACACGACCATCATCTGGAATAACACTTTTTGCAAATGAGACAACATCAGGGAACCACAAACTAAAGAAGAAAAAGTAAAACGGAATCAGAACTGCCAAAATTCCAAACCGAATAATGGAACCTAGGACATTCCACGCAACATCGCCAGTTTGTCTAGCGATTTTTATCAAATCATTATCGCCTTCAGATACCGATGCATCAGTGATTATTGCTCCATCTCCTTCTTTACCAGATGGGAGAAATGCAATCGTTTGCTGAATTTCATCCTTCATATCTACCGGCGCATATTTTTCGGTGGCCTGTTCTAATTGGGATCGTATTTTGCCACTACTAACATCGCCAACTAGTGAACTAGTTTGTGAAATCACCATAGGAACAGTAAGTACTAAGACAACGAGTACGAAAGTTGTGATAACAGTCAGCAGCCCAACAATTATTGGGATTCGACCAAGTGGAAATTTTTTATTGTGTTCTAAAAAAGAAACGAGTGGTTCGAATAGATATGCAAGTAAAAGCGCAACCAACAAAGGAATTGTGATGTCTCGCATCGCATAGCCTAGCCACACGCCGCAAATGAGTGACAGAATTAAAAAAGAATCTCGCACCCATTGAATCTGCCAAAGGTGCAGTTTTGAAACATCTCTTGGAATTTGTTGTTCGTCGTTCTTGCCACGCATGGCAAATTTTACTCAAAGGCTCCGATGCATTCACGCAACGAATGTTGATGAAATGCTTCGTCAAAATCAAAGACACCACGAAAATCATCAATCGAGTCTTGGGGACTGGTTCGTAACAGGTGCAAATCAGCCATGTGGTAGACAATTGCCCCAAAGTCATCTGTGCGATAAACATCCCAGTGGCGTAATACGACGGGTGCAAGAGTTCCGTAGGATGCGATTGCGTAATCTCGCAATCCCATGCAAAGTTGTTGACCCGTCACGTGATGATCGAGTTCGTCTAAACCAAAATGATTTTCTTCTGATTCCCTTTCAACAAGATCGGTCGTGTAATCTAAACCTCGTTGAACAAACTCAAAGGCCGCTGGCGCATATGGTGTCGATTCAGCCACTGTTGTCCAGTCAAATTGCAAATTGATCGTTTGGGTACTCATTTCGTTATTCCACAGATGTCAACCGCCATCATATCGGCGAAAACCCAGCCAGTTGGTCAATCTAGCCTTTTTCTCCTCTAAAACGTCATTTATAGCATCAAGGGGACGATCCACTGGGGTATTGTCGATGATACCATCGCCGATTCAAACGCATTCTCAGAGGCTGTATCGATGGCAAGTAACCCAGCAATCTTCCCCTTTTCTAGCGTCAACAACGCGGGATCTTCATCAAGAGCCCTCGCGCCATTGACTGTCGCCATCGTTAACAGGGTTGAGGGATCAGTACACCCTTCTTTAAAGAGGTAACGTAATTCATCAAGCAGGCTGATGCAATCAGGCGTATCCAAACAAATCAGTGAATCTGTTCCGAGCGCAACTGCGACACCACTTGCAAGCATTTCTTGATAACGATGATTTGTATGGCCGAAGTACGCACTCGCTCTTGGGCAATACGCAACAGTTACTTGGCTATTTGCAAGTAGTTCTACATGTCGATCCTCCATGTAATTAACATGAACTGCAATCATAGATCGCTCACCAAGAATTTCCATCAACCCATCGATTGGGTGTTTGTTCCAACAAGTTGCCGTATCGTTGCGAACACCAAGGCGAGTTGCAAATTCAACAAGATCACCACTCCCATTTGTTGTCGCTTCCAATTCTTCTTGCATCTCTGATAGATGCGTGGCAACTGGTTTGCCACTTTCAAACGCGGCGCGGTACACATCAAGCCCGCATGAATATGGTGCGTGGGGAGAAATACCAAGGCGCTTTGAAAGTACATTGATCTTCTCAATTGCTAACGCTTGTCTATCGCCTAAACCAAATACTTCAACAAATGAAACACCTCCGAGAATTGATTTCTGTACTTGATCAGCGACATCCTCCGTACTTGCAATATCTCCAACCATCGCTGTTCCACCTGCAAGAGCAAGATCGATTCCAAGTTTCGTCGCAGTTTCTATTTCCTGAACTGAACTTTGTGTTCGAATTGGCATCACTGTTTCTTCAACCCATGTAACAAAAGATTGCGCGGGTGGCTGAATACCTACACCACTCAAATCGAGATGTGTGTGAATATTTGCAAATGGCGGAATGACAAGGCCCTCAACACGTTGGATGTTTGCATCTTGAATACTTCCAATTTCTTGGGGTGAGCCAGCGGCGATGATCTCATGTCCATCTAGCAATATTGCTCCTGGTGAGGCAATGATCCCCCGAAAGTCAGCAATTGTGTGAGAATAGATAAGATTTCGTGCCATAGAATGTGATTTCCTTGCAGGAAACCACCTGCAAATCTGATCGAGGTTGGTACACTGTACAGCGAAGACGGGACGGAGCCCGTCAATAGTGCCAATCAGAGGAGGATCCCAAATGCGCACCACACTTATCACTTCAGTCGGAATCATGACCCTTATTGGCTTTGTTGCCACAGGTTGTGTTCGCCATGATCGTTATGACACCATGCGAGAAGCAACAAATTCGCTCAAGGAGCAACTTGTTCGATCAGAAACGGGTTGCACTGCAGCAACAACTGCTCTTGAAACTCGTGATCGTCAACTTGCTCAAGCACAAGCTAACTTGAATGCACTACAAGAACAGTACAATCTTTTATCTGGTGAACTTGACACCATTGCAACTGCAAACGATGAACTGCTCACACAAGTGACAGGTATCAAACTTGGTGCCTTGCCAATTGAAACACAACAAAAACTTGCTGCTCTTGCCGCAACGTATCCAAACGACATGTGGTTTGATGCTGACACGGGCATGCTTCGATTTGGTAGCGACTTCACATTCTCAAGTGGCCAAACTCAACTCCGAAAATCTGCAGAGGATCTTATCGCTCGAGTTGCAACAATCTTGAACTCGCCAGAGGCTGCAAATTTCGAGATCGTCGTGGTTGGTCACACCGACGACGTGCAACCTACATCCTCATCTGTTCGATATCCAACAAACTGGGGACTTTCCGCAGCACGCGCTGTGAGTGTTGCCAAAGCGTTGCATGCAAATGGAACGGATTCTGCACGTTTTCAAGTTGCTGGGTTTGGCGAGTTTCGTCCACTCGTTGAAAACCGAGATGGTGGTACTAAGGAAAATCGTAGAGTTGAAATCTATCTGCAACCAATGACAGAAACCACATGGGAAACGACGACAAACACCCCAACAGAAACCGTGATTGTTGATATCGCTGAAGAACCTATGAAATGATGTTGGATTATCCCAAGCAAGATTGTTTGGGAAAACTTTTTATGCACTATGTACACCGGCTTCCAGTTACTGGAAGCCGGTGTTTTTTCATATCTGTCGTGATGACCATCTCGTTATGTGGCTGGGCAGATACATTCCCTCAAGACAATCCCCCTTCTGCCCCCCTCCAACGAGCGAATCCTAAGTTATATGATTTGACTGTTTCGGTTGACCTTCCATGGAATCAGCCTTACCCACCTGAAGATGGAGCAAGTAATCCAATTCGCTGGCCAGTTTTGCCGCGGTCGAACTGGAGCTTTGCTGTCGAAGCCATGCCCCTAGAAGCAGAGTTTAAGAATGGAGAACGGTTTCTCAAGGATGCCGATGCATGGAGGCTTTGTAAACCAACAACACCTGCTGGGCAATGGGAATTACAAATTCCAGTTGAAAAAAGATGTTATGGATCTTTAACATTTCAAGTTCGATTGCGAATGAATAC
>Ga0114996_10003652_pt1 | contig 18959 bp, 17 predicted proteins | sample ArcticOcean_MG_C_4_FD_87039 | JGI IMG/M metagenome (GOLD analysis project Ga0114996, IMG submission 87039) | Marine microbial communities from western Arctic Ocean - ArcticOcean_MG_CB4_134 | ecosystem: Environmental > Aquatic > Marine > Oceanic | place: Arctic Ocean: Canada Basin | collected...
AGCCTGGATGAGGAAGATCGGAGGCTGGTGCTTCCGAACGAGCGACAGCTCAAGGGGGAAGGAGCGGCAACTGAAGCACTCGGCCTTGTGTCTGAGGCAGAGGGAGGAACTCGGGTGCAGGATTATCGCCGACCCGACGACGGATCGCGTTCTGCCGCCCGCGATCCGTTGGATGCCTCGGCGCCCACTGAGGCTGCGTCGGGGCTCCAGGGGAGAGCGGTTGAAGGCGGCTACAGCGAGGGTGGCGGAGGAGGGGGAGGAGCTGCTCCGCGTTTGGGCCTTCTGATTCCCACGGCCGCTCTGCTCCTGTATGTGACCTTTTTGTCACGGCAATTTCGAAACGGAATCTGACACGGATGAGGGCTGCGTGAACGGCATACACTGGATTGAGCTACTTGTTGCGGGACTCTTCTGCGCCGTCTGCGCGATGCTCGGTGCTCTTGTACTAATGCAGCGCCTCCAGGCCGTCTGCATCCGGGAACGGGAGCACGGGCTGCCTATTAGACAGGCACCGGTGGTTGGCGCCGCCATTGGCGGAGCTGCCGGGCTGGCGATCGGCCTCCTCTACGCGTACTACTACCTTCTCGCGCCGCCGGCTGGTGGCATCGTGGAATGGACGGGCCGCAGCTCATATGCCCTCGTGATCGGGGCCTCGGCCGGACACCTGTCGATCCTCATTCACCTGTGGCGACGACTGGCGGCTGAACTGAGCGACTTCGGGGGCGGCAGTTCGGCGCAGCAGGCGACATTGACATTCCTTCGTCGATCGGAGTTGGAGGATGTCCGTTCCTCCTCGGAGCGTTTCGCTGATCTCAAGGCGCGCGACGATGAGCGGCTGGAGGACCTCGTAAGCGTGTTCGGAAATCGACTTCTTGCCGTGCAGCGGTCCCTGGGACGAATCCCATTCTACGGTTATCTGGGTACTGTATGCGGCATTCTGTTGATGGCGCAGGAACTCACGCGCCTGGACGAAGCAACCGAGACGTTTCTGGTGCTGCGGGATATGGCTGCTGGTCTCGTTCTAGCGTTTCAGACCACATTGGCAGCGCTGGTGGCCTACCTGCCCTTGCGGAAAATGACCGACCTGCTGGTCACCCGCATGGCCGAACTCGAGCGTCACTGGTTGGCCTTACGGGACGCGAGATGAAAGGACGTTTCCTTCAGCAGGCGATCGCCGATTCTGAAGAGCACGACGTCAGCAAGGAGCTTTTCCTGGGGATTATGATGCTGATGCTTACGCTGGGCATCATGATTCTCAATGTCTCCCAGCCGGTCTGGCGAGTGCATCATCATGAGCCGGCACCGACGGATGTCGTCATCGTCTACACGCGGGACGGATTGGGGTTCTCACCCGACGGCCAGCGGGTGAGCCGACCGCTGAAGGTCAACGAATTCCAGCAGGTGGTTGAAGGTCTGGTAGCCCGTCCCGATCGAAACCTCCATCTGTACTTGCGAGGCGGGAGTCGGGAACGCATGGTCAACCAGGCCGCTTTTGCCGACTCGGTTCTGTCTACTGCGCCCAGCGGCGCAAAAGTGAGACCTGCCGTCTTCGTCCATATGTGGTAAGGGATCTGACGACGACCTGCGTTTCTCCCTTTGCGAGAGTTCGGGTCAGGTGGTGATAAAAGAGAGAAGGCCGACGCCCTTAAGGCGCCGGCCTTCTCTCTTTTGAGTCGGTGTTCATCCGTAAGTGCCGATAGACCAGGCGCCCCGGGGATACCGTTGAACGAGATCAGTTCTTCTTGAGAACCGCCAGAACCCGTTGACCCTGAAGCGTCGGCTCGACAAAGGTGACGATGGTCTGGCCGCCAGGACCTTCACTCTTCTCGTACTCGTCTCCCTCACTCAGCTTCCCGTGTCGATCGCACAGGACTTCCAGCTTTCCGTTGAGGGGAAGAGTCTGGCCGATGGGCACTGGCAAGACGCCGGAAGACGATCCGGCGTCGGTAACGTTGGGAAACCCAATGAGTTTGTAGTTCTTCCGGAAGACGATGTTCCGTCCCGTATCCAGAAAGCCGGACTTCTTAAGTTCGTCTTCAGTTCCAACAAGCACGAGGACGGAGGATACGGTTGCCTCCATTTGTTTGGAGCGGTTGACAGCCTGCTCCAGATTGGACTCCAGCCGAACGATTCTAACGGTTTTCTGATAGAGTTCGGTGTTCAGACTGTCCACTGCGCCCTTGAGCGACCTGACCTGCCCCAGGGCCTGGTCCTTCTCCACGCGGACTTGACCCAGTTCCTCACGAAGACGCGAGTTGGCTGCCTGCTGCTCACCGTAGAGCCGCTGATACTCACGCATTTCGTTTGTAACGCGATGGAGGGAGGCGAGCAGTGTTCTGTTCGCCTGCTGGGAACTGTCCATCTGCGTACGGATGATGTCGAGCCGGCTGTTCAGGGTATCGACGACGGAGTTTAGTGAATCGATCTGCGACGAGTAGACGCCTACTTCTTCTTCCAGCTGCACGACATACGGGTCGATTTCCGGTTCCCGCGGGGTGAGGGCGATGTAGAATACGATGATGAGGACGACGGCCGCCGCACCAACGATGGCGATGATATTCCTGTTTTGCACGCGTGGACCCCCAGCGTGAAAGGTCGGGACTCGGGTTGCGGATCAGGCGGAAGTATATGCTGAAGAAGATGCCTTATCAAGTGGAATCAGTTCTTTGTCTTTGGGTCCGGTATCCTCGGGCGCTTCATAACCTTCAGATAGACTGAGTCGATGGCCGCCTGGAGGGTGTAGATCGATTTTTCCTGTACCACGGAATCCTGTTTCAACTGACCCTGAAGCTCCGCCAGCATTCGGGCGGTTTCGTCGGCCCGCCGACGCGCCTCGGTGAGTTCTCTCTCCAGACGCTGGAGATCCCTATCGTGCGCTGCGAGTTTCTCCAGAGCGCGATCTCGTTCCGTCCGAGTCTGCACGAGCGTTTTCTGTGTCTTCTGAAGTTCATTTACCTTAAGGGCCAACTGCTGCCCGGTTTTCAAGAGATCGGTGCGCTCGGAGGCCAGGCTGTCGACGTAAGCGCTGGTACGACGCGTGAGTACGGCCCCGGCCTGTACGAGTTCTTCACGGACGCGGGCCAGCAGTTTGCGTGCCTGCTCATGTTCGGCCCGTTCAGCCTGGAGATTCCCTCGAACCTCCCACTCCGATTGAGTGAGTTCGGCCTTCTCGGCCATCTGCCCCATCAGTTTTCCCGTGAGGTCACCCAACTGTTTCTGGAATTTGCCCAGCTCCTGGTCCAGCCGGGATCGCGTGGTGGCGAAGGCGGCTTCCTGCTGCGTCGTGAACGTATGGAGGACGAGCCCGATAAGGAGACCGGAGACGACGGTTACGTACCCGGCGAATCCTAGCAGATGTTTCTTTTCTACAGGCGTAATCCATTTGAGGATGGCAAGGACGCCTCCCCAGATCAGAACGACAGCTCCGGTGATCGTCAGAATGACTACCGTCATGCGAAGGTTCTCCCAGGTGATGGATGTCTTAATCTGTAAGGCAATGAGAGGAGGGAGTCAAGAAGGGAAGGAGCGGTGAGGAAGGGACGGTAAGGAAGGCACGACAAGAAGAGGCGATGAGGCGCGGGTGATGAAGCGGGGGCCAGACGGTTACCCAAGCAGGTGCGGCCGCTCATCCGATGGATGAGCGGCCGGGATCAGAGGAACAGATTGTCGAAAGGTCAGGCGCAGTAGTCGGCCAGGCGCTTGCTGACGGCCGGCTGCCGGAGCTTGTTGAGGGCATCTTCCTTGAGTTGACGCACGCGCTCGCGGCTGATGCCCATGTGATTGCCAATCTGTTGGTACGTAGCCGGGGTTCCGCCATCCATTCCGAAGCAGAGGTTGAGAACCTGTCGATGACGTTCCGAGAGGGTGCCCAGGGCGGTGTCGAGGGCGCTGGTCATTGCTTTTTGAAAATAGCATTCGTCCGGAGCCGTTACGGTGGTATCGGGCAGGCTCTCGCCGAAACGGGTGTCTCCGTCGTCCAGGGTGGCATCGAGGGAGACAGTATTGGCCAGCGCCCTTAGCGTGCGGTCGACCTTCTCCCGACTCAGGCAGCCCTGCTCGGCGATTTCATCGGTGGTTGGCTCGCGGGATAGACGCTTGCGGAGATCCGTTTCGGCCCGTCGCATCCGACCCTGATCCAGGAGGACGTTGGCCGGAATACGGACTGTTCGGGTCTGCATCTGGAGCGCTTTGAGTACGTTCTGGCGGATCCACCATACGGCATAGGTGATGAACTTACAGCCTTTCCGACGATCGAATTTCCTGGCCGCCGTGAGCAGGCCCATATTCCCTTCGTTGATCAGATCAGACAGCGAGAGTCCCTGATTCCTGAAGTTCTTGATAACGTGAATGACGAAGCGAAGATTCGCCTGTACCAGCGCTTCGACTGCTTTTTCGTCTCCACGCTCAATGCGGGCGGCCAGAGCTTGTTCGTCTTGACGCGTCAGGAGGGGGTAGCGTTCGACCTCCTTATAGTAGGCCTCCAATGATCGTTCTTCTTCCATGATACCCCCCGCGTATGGGACTGCGCGAACGTCTGACATGATACCCTCCTTCGGTTTCCCGGGGCCGACTGTGTAGGGCGACCGGTTTCTTGTGCAACTTTGCGAAACGACCCCAGTGCACGGAAATATACTGCACATTTGTGCAATACGTCAAGAGGAAAGAGAGTTATGAGTATAAGTTGTTGTAAATAAAAAAGCTGCCGCCTTGAAGGGCGACAGCCTGAACATCTGTAGGAACGGGGAAGATCGGTCAGGGAGAGATCGGCGGGAGGACCTCTACCAGCGCGGCGAACTGATCCTCCCAGGCATTTGGCCCGCCTGATCCATCATCGGGTCCGACTTCACGGAAGTCGCAGAGGATCGGCTGTTCCGACATTCCATACGGGTCACTGGGAATCCCTTCATAGCCTGAGTCGTCCAGAATAACGGAGAGGAATGCGCTGGACCCACGTCGACTCTCTTCTTGTATCAGGGGGGCTATGGCCGCCTTCAACGATTCGCTCTGTATGAACTGGCTGGAGAGCAGAAGGATAACCGTTCGTCTGCCTCGAACGCCTTCCAGGAACGTGGCCAGGAGGCTCTCGTCTTCAGCCGCCTTTTCTGAAAAGAGCCAGCTCCGGACGTTGTGTTTTCTGAGATCCGTCTGAACTCTTCTGGCGATCTCCTCCTCCGGCTCCCCGGCGTAGGCGATGTAGCAGTCGGCGTATTGGGCCGACTGCTGAGGGGCGATCCCAACTCCGATGCGAAACGCTTCGGGGAGTTCGCCCGCCTTCAGGATGGCGGAAGCGTCTAGAGAGGACGGGCCGAAGTGACTCAGGCTGCCAAGATCCCGCACGGTGCTGAGGTGTGCACCAGCGAAGCCGGTAAGGCCGATGGTTGCCCGAGTCATCTTTGTGCGATCCAGAAAGGCGTCGCTGAAGTTGGCCCTACAGAGCACCGCTTCGCTGAGATCTGCATCGGTAAAGTCGGCTGCTCGCACATAGGCCTGGCTGAGGTCGGCGCCGCTGAAATCTGTCTCTGTCAGGACGGCGCCCGCGAGATTGGAATCGGAGAAATTCGCCTCGGAGAAGTTGGCCATTGTCAGGTCAGCCATGCGGAAGTCTGCCCGCCGACAGTCCGCCCGACTCCCATACGCGAGGTTGAGATTGGCCCCGGTGAGATCCGCCATGGCCAATTCGGCGCTTGTGAGATCGGCTGCCCTGAGGTCGGCCGACCTCAGGTCGGAGAGGCTCAGGACAGCGAGGCTGAGATTTACGCCTTCGAGAGAGGCTCCGCTCAGTTCAAGGCCCTTGAGGTCGGCGCCGGAGAGGTCTGGACGTTCGGCCGGATTGGAGATCCTCCACGCGTTCCAGCCTTCAGCGCCCTGACGAATCTGTTCAACGTGGTCAGTGTTTGCCATAGCCTGCTGAGATTCCGGTACGTGTTGGAGGCGCCCAGAGCTTCAAATTCGGGCAAAAAAAAGCGCCTAATCTACCAGGTGCCGTAAGTTATTGTCGAAGTTCCACTTATAAAGTGGAACAACTTCCGGTTGGGCCACCCGATTGTAGATTCAAGGCACTTTTTAGACGGGTTAACGTCCGCCTGAAACTTAACCACTTTTGTATTCTGAATCAAGGAAAAACGGGTCTTTTGGATTCGGTGCATGCTGTGGTTGAAGTTGTGGCCAATAGTACTTGGCCTCCGGCGGCCCAATTTCTTTTGGACCCGCAAGAGAGACCGGGGGAAGAAAACGGCCCCTCAAACGCTCCCTTCGCAGGTCTAGTACTTAAGGTTGTTACTAAGCCTCTACCGCTCGGGACAGGCTCGAAGGCTGGGGCCGAGGCCGCGTCTCCATCCGAGAAAGAATAATGATTCGGGCAGTCCGACCTCCTCCCCCTCCACCTACGTCAGGGTAGCCCGGGGATCAGGAGGTGGGCTCATCGAGCCCAAAGGGACCCGCCCTCCAACCACTAATCCCATTCGTTCCCGCCCATCTCCCCATCTCATCTGCCCTGTCCCGCTGACTGCCCGCCACCCCTTGGGAGGCCAGTGACCGCTGCTGCAAGCTAACGGTACACCACGGCCGTTGTCCCGCGCCTTCTACGCTACTGGCTCTCCCAGGCTTCAATGGAGAAGTACAGGCTGTCCACCGTGTTGACACCTTTTGCGACCGGGTGTAGATTGCGCTCCCATTCCAATGAGACGCACCAGAGGAGACGACATGGCCGAGGTCGATCCCGCAGTTCTGCTGGATTTTGCGATTGAGACCGCCTGGGAGGCGGGCACGTTCACGCTTTCTCATTTTCAGACGGGTGTGGATGTAGAAGTGAAGGAAGACGCTTCGCCAGTAACGATTGCTGATCGAGGCGCCGAAGAACTGATGGCGCAGCGCATCTCTTCAATGTTTCCGGATGACGCGATACTCGGAGAAGAGTTCGGAGAACGACCCGGAAGCACCGGGCGACGGTGGATTATAGACCCGATCGACGGCACCAAATCCTTTGTCCACGGCGTTCCGCTGTACGGCACGATGATTGGGATCGAGGTGGAGGGCGAACCCACAGTAGGGGTTGTCTATATGCCGGGGTTGGATGAGATGTACTCCGCCGCAACGGGACTTGGGGCACGCTGGAACGGTCGTCCGGCATCTGTTTCCCGGACAGACCGAATGGACTCCGCTCTGGTTGCCTTTACCGACTGGGACATGGCAAGAACCCCGGGCAAAGCCCAGGGATTCCAGAGACTGGTGGGCGACGCCGCCTACAGCCGTGGGTGGAGCGATTGCTACGCACATCTGTTGGTGGCCACCGGCCGGGCAGAGGTAGGTCTTGACCAGCGCATGAGCGTTTGGGATTGCGCCGCTCTGGCTCCAATTGTGCGAGAGGCCGGCGGCAGTTTCACGGATTGGAAAGGGACTTCGACGATTCATGGCGGAGAGGCTGTTTCAACAAACGGAGCTTTGTTCGAAGACGTTATGGAGAGGATAAGAGGGGACGCGTAAGGAGGTGTCGGAACAGAAAGAAGCGGGTGAAGACCGTTTTACGTGGGTTCTGTGTTACTCGTCACCGTAGCGTCGTCTGGCTTTGGCGAGGGAGTCGGGGTTTCCGATGTCGACGACGTCGCCCGGCGCCCGGTAGGCGATGATCGGCGCGATGGAGCAGAGCCACTCGATGAAATGCCCCGGTGCGTCTGCGTTCTCACCCGCCTCTAGATACTCCCCGATTCTGGGCAGTACGTCCGCCGGATAGTAATAGATGGGCGGCGCGGCCCACTGGGAAGGTGGGTTCTCAGGCTTTTCAAGGAATCGGATCACGTTGTCGTTCTCGTCGAGCTCGGCAACACCTCGCCTGCGCAAGTCGGAAAGGTCCTCGATTTTGCGCACGCAGATCCCGGCTGTGCGTCGGCGCTGGACGGCGGTGACGAAATTGGCAAGTGAGAATTCAAGGATGTTGTCGGACGCGCAGACGAGCAGATCGTTCCCGCCTATGTCTTCACAGGCCTGCATAGCGAACCGGATGTCGCCGATCGCCCCCAGACGGTTTTCGTTTGTGCTGGTGCCATCGTCCACGATCTGGAGGGGGACGTTCGAATCCGCCACCCTCGTCTTTTTCCATTCCCTGAAATGATTCGCGAAACGACTGTTGGTTACGAGGTAGATTTCGCCAAGATCGGGGATCTCACAGATACGATCCAGGAGATGGTCGAGGATTGTCCGCCCGCCAACTTCCAGGAGCGGTTTGGGAAAGTTCCGGGTCAATTCGCCGAGGCGTGTGGCGTATCCGGCAGCGAGGATGATGACGTTCATGGAGGCGGGTACCAGAAGGGGCGTTAAAAAAAATGCGATTCAGGAAGAATCGATGATAGGAAGAGGCGATAGCAGGCAAAATCGACAATCAGGCAGAGGCGGCTATTAGAGGAAGCGGGCGCCGTCGTCGGAATTGCAGATGAAGATGGAGGCGGCTTGGGAAAGTTCGGGATGCTTTTTCGAATAGGCGGAGGTGATTTGCTGTGAAATGGCCTGGGAGGCTCCCGGATCGATCAGGGCGATACAGCAGCCGCGGAAGCCTGCTCCGCTGAACCGGGTCCCATAGACTCCTTCCAGATTCCGGATGCTGTCGTACAGATTGATGAGTGGTGTACTGCCGCACTCATAGTTTTCGATGGAGCTTCTTCCGGAGTCTGTCATGTGCTGGCCGAAGGTGGCCAGGTCGCCTGCCTGCCAGGCGCTTACACCTTGTTCCACACGGCTGGTTTCGGTGAAGAAGTGACGGGCACGTTTGGCGGGGCCGCCGCTGAGCGCCTTCCCGTGCTCGGCGTACTCTTCGGTGGTTACGTCGGCCAGGAGAGGTTTCTCGGCGGGGCGTCCGGCTGCTATCAGCAGCGCTGCTGCAGCCTCCGTGCATTCTCCCACTCGTGTGTTGTAGTCGGTGGAGGTCAGGCCCTGCCGGACGCCGGAGAACGCGACGAGTATGGCGAAGGGGGGCATCGTCGCCGGCCTTGGGATGGCCCGGACCGTCTCAAGGCGGCAATCGATCCGTGTGAGGTGGTCTTTCTTGCCGTACAGGATGGCTGCTTGATCCAGGATGCCGTTCCGCAATCCCAGGTAGTCGTTCTCAATCGCTCGATCCAGCCTTACATTTTCTTCTTTGGACAGACTCAGGCCGTTGGCTTCTTCCATGGCCAGGAGATAGGCGACTCCGACGGCGGCGGACGAACTGAGCCCCCCCTCCCCGTGATCGCCATGTGTAATCCCCAGGATTCCGCGTGTCAGTTCATAGCTTTCAAGGGCGGCGGCCGCCCCGCGTGCGTAGTTTCCCCAATCGTCGGACCGGGGGGGAATCCGATCCAGATGGAACCGGGTTTCTCCGGGGAACGATAGACTTGTGAGGCGGACCATCGTATCGGAAGCCGCGATATAGCTCAGATGGACGGCGCGGTCGATTGCCATCGCTGTTACCGTGCCCCCCTGATGGTCGATGTGTGCCCCCAACGGGCATATCCGCAAAGGAGCCCGGACCACCCGTATTTCCTCGGGCGCGGCGCCGAACCGTTTCTTAAGTTCGGTCCGCAGCCTGCCTGGGATCGTGTCGCTGTCCATTGCACCCTGCAGTTGAAAAGTTGGTTGCTATACGGTTTGGTGTTACAGGTTCGCCAGTCCGGTAGAGTATAGGGTGAGGCTTCCTGCAGGGCAAACGCCGGTGGGACAGACTGTTTTCAGTGAAGTGGGTCCACTCTCATTAGGAAAGGCAGGTACAGGTTGGCTGCAGAAGCAACCATACCGGAATTGAGACTGCGCCTGGCGCCTCCGTGCCCTGTTCTGGACGTGCACGTCCACCCGCTCTCATGCTTCGGCCCAGGCCAGGACCTAACGCCTCGTGAAGACGCGGTGGCGCTTCAGGACGCAGCGGCGCGGTCTGGCGTTACCCGGATGTGCCTCTTCTCCTTGCATCGCAGTCTGCCTACAGAGCCCACGCCGGCTGAGTTTCGTGAGGGGAACGACGACGCTCTTGCCATGCGAGATGCCCTCCCCGAAATCTTCCTCCCTTTCTGTTACGTGAATCCGATGTACTCTGAGGAATCGGTGGAGGAGATTTCCAGGTGCGTGGATGAAGGCGGGATGGTGGGTGTCAAGCTCTGGGTTGCCCGCCGCGCAACAGACCCGGGCCTGGATCCCATTTTGGAGGCGGCCGGTGAACGGGGTGTTCCGGTCCTCCAACACGCCTGGAACAAGACAACGGGGAATCTCCCGGGAGAGTCGACGGCTGAGGATGTCGCGGCCGCCGCCCGAAGGCATCCGTCTGTAAAGATCATTATGGCCCATATGAACGGCGTTGGACTCCGCGGCCTGGAGGCGATTGCAGACTGCCCGAACGTTCTTGTGGATACATCGGGTGGAGATCCGGAAGGGGGTCTTACTGAAGCGGCGGTATCGTCTCTGGGCTCGCATCGCGTCGTCTTCGGGTCGGATGCGCCTATCCGTCACTTTGGTGTCACGCTGGGGAAGGTCTTGGGCCCTGGGTTCCCTGAACCTATTGTGAGAGACCTGCTCTGGAACAACGCCGCCCGGCTGTTTCCAGAACAGGCCGGTGTGGAGGTCCTTTCAGAATGATTATGGAGACAAACCATTCTTGGGCACAAACCGACGGCAGGGAACTGAGGTGAGAACCCCATGATCCTGGACCTTAATGCCTGGGTGGGTCGCTGGCCGTTCCAACCTGTGGCGGGTGACTTCAACCTTCTCCGCCGATCGCTTGCGGATGTGGGTGTCGATCGAATTTTCGCCTCTCCTCTGGATGCCGTGTGGTGCCGCAATCCCCATCGGTACAACGAGATGCTCTATCGGGGGGCTTCCACAACCGATAACGTGTGGCCCGTTCCGATTCTTGACCCGACTGTGGCCACCTGGCCCAAGGAGTTGGACAGGGCGACGCGAGAACTCCGGGCCCGGTTCGTAAAACTGGTGCCCAGAGTGAGCGCGTATGAATTGACTATCGCAGACGAGCTCCTGGCGGCAGTTGCGGCCCAAGGCCTGGGCGTGATTGTCCAGACGAGGATGGAAGACCCCAGACGACAGCATCCACTTGCCCAGGTTGCCGACCTGCCGATGTCCGATATCGTGGAGGCGGCTGAGCGGCATCCACATCTGACGGTGATTGCCGGAGGGCCGCGGACCGGCGAAGTCCTTGGCCAGGCGAACCGGTTGATGGATCTTCCGAACTGCTATGCAGACACTTCCCAGTGCGATGGTGTAGACGCTCTGCTGCAGCTGGCGGAGGCGGGGCTGGTTGAAAAGCTGGTTTTCGGATCGCATGCGCCCATGTTCATTCCGCACAGTGCGGTAAGCCGTGTCGTGATGGATCTGGGCGATGATGACGCGGCGGCCATCCTGGGTGGGAATGCGATGAGGATTCTTGGGGAGGTGGAGAGGTAGGGCGTGAATCGGTAAGGCGGCGCGCACGACGCATGTCGATGGCGCCAATACGAAATGACAAATAAGAAATACGGAATATGAAATGGGGGATGAGGCGGGTCAGTCCATGACCAGGAAGATGGATACGAGGGAGAGGGCGGCGCCGAAGCGGGCGGGCGTGGAGAGAGGCTCTTTCCAGAAGAAGTGGGCGACTAGGTTGTCCATTAGAACGATAGATACGCCGTTGATCGGGAAGAATTGCGTGCCTGGGTAGAGACTCAGGGCAGTGAGGCCGATGGCTAGTGCGATGGTGTTGTAGACTCCGATTCCGGCGCCCATGCGCAGCGCGCCGAATCGAGGTCGATGTCGCTGGGTGACGACGATGAGGGCACCGAGTCCGCCAGCTGTTGACCCGATGACGATGAGGACGTTCAGGAGTTCGGAGCTGAGGCCGGCATAGTGAATCCACCGCATTGACGTATGGGCGACGCCCTGCAGCAGAAAGACAAACAGGAGCGTTGCCATTGCCTTCGTCCCATCCTGGAGATGGCCGTCTCCTTTCCCTCGTGTCATGAGAAAGAGGGCGCCAAGAGAGAGGACGATTCCGGCAATCTGGGCCAGGCTTACAGGCTCGTCCCAGATCCATACACCCAATCCAATAGGGACGACGATGGACATTCGGAAGGATGTGAGGACTGCGGCGACGTTGGCAACTTCCAGCGCGCGGGTCATTACCGTAAGAGACGCGATAAAGGTAACACCCGTAACGCCGCCGACCAGGAGGATGTCGGGCGACATGTAGAGCTGATCGTTTGCCCACAGATAGACGAGGAGGGTGACGGCGAGGACGGCGTAGTTGACGGATACGACGGTGGGAGCGTTGTATCCCTGGCGTTGAGACCATTTGAAGAGCTGGCCGAACCCAAACCCGGTTACACACGACAACACCAGCCAGATCAATGCAGGCACTCCTGAGGTCGGTGGTCAGTAATCCCTGGTATCCTTGAATCCAGGACATGCTTCGAAGGCCCGGGCGGAGAATGCCCGAGTGGATGAATATAGGAACGGGCTGATGGGAGGGAAGGAAAAGGTGGCGGCAGAAGGTTCGTTAACAGCGATTCTAAACAGTAACGAGGTGGGAGACGATGATTCGACTTGCGCTGATTGGAGCCGGGGGACACTGCAGCATCAACCATGCACCGGCGCTTCAGAAGTACGCCGCAGACTATCCCGACCAGTTGGAACTGGCGGCGGTATGCGATCTGGACGCTGTGAAGGCGGAGCGTTTCAAGGATCAGTACGGGTTCAAGGCGAGCTACACCGATATGAACGAGATGATCGAGAAGGAGAAGCCGGACGGATGCGTCTGTGTGATGCCCGTTTCGCTGATCGCCGGACTTGCGACCGATTTGATGAAGCGAGGGATGCCGGTGACTGTGGAGAAACCGCCGGGGGCGAGTATCGCCGAAGCGCGGGCCCTGGCCCAGGTTGCCGAAGAGACCGGCACGCCGCACATGATATCGGTGAACCGGCGCTTTCAGCCGCTGATTCGAAAAGCGAAGACCTGGGCCTTGGAACAGGGCCCGCTGAGGATGATCCGCGTGTCGCAGTTGCGCCATAACCGTCGTGAGCCGGAGTTCATTTTCGGCACTGGCATTCATTGTATCGATGCCATTCGGGAACTCGCCGGCGACGTGTCGGACCTGCAGTCGGTTCGGCATTCGGACGGCGCGGCCGACTGGTTCCACCTGACGTTCCGGTTCGTTTCCGGCGCCATCGGAAGCCTGGACGTACTGCCTACGGATGGCAGCGTGTTGGAGCGCTATGAACTGTTCGGAGACGGCTACCGGGTGGAGTTGGATGCCGAATCCTCGCCAGAGAATCGGCTCCGCTTCTGGCAGGGAAACAAGCTGGTTCTGGATGAGAGGCCCCCTGAGGACCAACCCGGTTTCGTGCGGATTGGCCCCTATGACGAGACAAGGGAGTTCGTTACGGCCCTGGCGGAAGAGCGCAGGCCGTGGCCCGAGGTCAAGGACATTCTCCCATCGTTGGAGCTTGCGGAGCAGGCGAGCGAGGCGTAAGGGAAGGGCAGAGGACGTTGTCAGGCATCAGTTATCAGTAATCAGGTGGGCAGAGTCTAAGGCGGAAAGGCGGAGGCAACGGCCTCATAGTCTACGTCGGATAGGTGGAGGCAGAGGCGAAAGTGGGAAGGGAAGGAGATCTACCTGACGTCGAAGCGGAGGAAGCCTACCCAGGCGAGGGCGGCGACGATGGCGTGGAGGGACATCAGCAGGATGACCTCGAGCGCAACGGCTTCCGCCGAGCTGGCAATGGAGGGTCGGTACGGTTGGAGGAGAGGGAGTGCCTCCACCCGGAACCAATCCGGGCCGAGTTCATCTCGTGATGACCTCTCTTTGAGGTCTGCTGTGTAGTGATGGAATGCGGTCTGGTACCGACGGAAGCTACGCAACGTTTCCTTGTAGTTGGACAGACCGGTGCCGGCGGTTTCGGACGCCGATACCAGGTACGACCCTGCAGGGGTCAGGGCGGCCAGTTTTCGACTGATCTCAACCTGCGCATCCAGGATGCGTTCGTAGGCTTCGACGATACGATTCCTGGACGCTTCGGCTTCGCTTTGAAGCGACTCCACTCTGCGATCGCGGGTCTCCTGCGAGATGGCCTTCGATTCCAGCTGGCTGTTGATCCGGGTAATCTCCGTCCACATGTCGCCGTCGATGGCCCGCTTCTGCATGTTGACCTCCTGCAGGGTGGGGGTTGGTTCCACGAAGGAGCCGGCAGACGAGAGCAGCGGGGGACCAACAAAGACGGAAAGGACCCAGACTGCGAGTGCCGCAAGAAGGGATGCGGAAGGAGATCTTGAGAAGGCCGATATGGCCAGTCCGGCTGTGACGAACAAGGAGAGGTTGATGAGTGCGAGCCCGACGCTGCCTGCAAGCCGGGCAAGTTTCTGATCATCGAGCCAGCCCGGTTGAATCAGCAGTACGGCAGCGAGTGTGGTAAGGAGGAAGGGGACGGCCAGCGTCAGGCAAGAGCCGGCCCATTTTCCTGCGAGGATCTGTGCCCGACTCACTCCGGAAGAGAGCGTGAGCTTCAGCGTACCGTCGGCTTTTTCACCTGTGAAGGCATCGTAGGTGAAGAAGAGGCCAACCAGGCTGAGAACAGTGGCGACAATCGAAGCGAAGTCGAGTTGAGGAAAGAGGTCGGCGAGGGGATTCCGGTAAAAGCCTTCGGTGGTCTGACGAGGCCAGGATCGGTCTTCGGAGACGTGGATCCTGTTCGGGAGGAGGCGCTCGACGCCCGCTGCGAGTGAGGCAAGCGGTATCGGAGTGCGGAACGCATAGAGGCCCTGGCCGTCGGTGTGTCTCCGAACCTGCTGCGCCGGAGTCCCGGAAAGATCCAGGTTATCAAGGCGGTGGCGTTCGGCGGTCTCGTGGGCGTGGCTTGTGGCCTCACGTCGCCTGGTGTCTGCTGCCGAGACAAGCAGGCTCAGGAGAATGAGCCCCGAGAAAAGGCCGACGATCCAGGGGAATCGTGACTCGCGAAGATGCAGGAGTATTTCTTTTCTTGCGATTATGAGCATAGAGCGTGCGGCCGTTTATGCGTTATCGGGTTCGTCCTCAGCGGATGCAAAGGACAGGCGTAAGACGAGATGTGACGATGAAGTTTGGCAGACACGCGGCTACCTACCTTGGATCGTAACGGAGGAAGGCGACGAGTGTGACGGCGAGGAAGATCAGCGCCCACGCGGCAAGGAGACCGAGGTCCAGGAGTGACGCCTGAAACCTGTCGACGATTCCGGGCCTGAGAAATACGAATCGTGGGTAGTCCCGCGTGGTGATGCTGCCCGTTCCGTCCACTTCTCGCTGCATCCATTTGTCCTCGGCGTAGTTTAGGAAGCGGATGCGGTAACTCTGGAGAGCCCTGCGGAATCGGTATCGATCGTCGATGCCTGTATCGGCGAGGGTACCGGCCACATAGACGAATGAGGCAAGTGGCGATGCCCTGGAGACCCAACCCGCGGATTCTATCTGGCGGTAGAGCCGGCGCTCGAATGAGGCATGTATCTGCTCCTGGCGGGTGGCAATCGACAGAAAGCTCTTTCGGAAGAGTTCGCTGTAAAATGCCATCTGGTCCACCGACGAACCGTGGGGATTCTTCTGGTATTCGACGATCTCCAGGAACCGTGCCCGGTTCTCATCATCGGTGATGGACCATTTGTCGTTTTCCACTTCGTGCGAGGAAGGCACCTCCACCAGTGCCCGGGCCAGATGCGGCGAGATGCCGGGTATCCCCACAGCCAGGAGGACCCATATGGCGATGAGGGCGGTGACCGTTGTAAAGGCTCTGGAGGTAAGGGAGGAAACGCAGATCGTAAGGGAATAGATGGCCGCCAGGAAAAGGAGGGCGGTGACTGTGAGCAGGCAGAACGAAAGGACGCCGCTTGCTCGCAAGCCGATTCCCGGTGAAAGAACCCCCACCAGAAGGCTTCCCAGAGCAGTGAGGAGCAGCGGCACCCCCAGGGCGCAAAGCCCCCCCAATGCCTTCCCCAGAACGACACTGGACCGAGGCACGGGAAACGAGAGCATCAGTTTGAGTGTGCCAGCCTCCTTTTCCCCGGAGATGGTGTCGTAGCCCAGGGCGATCGCCAGAATGCTGACGATGAGCGTGACGAAGGCGGTAAAGTACATTGCCACGAAGAACGAGCGGACAGGGTTGGAGCGCTCGTATTGAGATTCGGCGGCGGGATCGCGGTTCGCTGCCACACGGAAGCTGACGGGACGGTCGGGTTCCAGGCCGGCGTAGAAGATGCTCATAGCATTCGGAGCTCTGGTGACCGCCACTCCGGCATATGTAAGGGGTCCAGGCTGTGTGTAGCCGGCGGCTTCGCTGGCGTTGTCCTGGCGGATCAGCCGGTACTCTTCCAAGGCCTGTTCGTAGGCGAGGCAGCGCACCCAGGTCACCCCGACGCCGATGAGAACGCAGAGCAGGGCGGCCAGGAGGAATCTGGGGCTGGAGATGTAGTCGAGCAGCTGTCGGCGGGCGATGTGTAGGATCATTGGGAGGCAGGAGGCAGGAGGCAGGAGTCAGAAGTCAGAAGTCAGAAGTCAGAGAAACCATCGTTGCCTGCACAGGTTAGAGTTGAGGCTCTTTCCATTTGTTTCACGTTAACTACAGGACACCATGACTGCGATGGGTGAACGTACGGTAACCGGGCCTCCCGGAATTCGGATCGGCAAAGGACTGGGTGATGTCTCTGAAGAGACACTCGGCTTCTTCAAGCAGATCGGGGTGGAGTCGGTCTGGATGCCATCTCGCCTCAATGAGCGACGGGGGACGGCTCCAACAGTACGCCCCCTGGTCCCGCCCACCCAGCGTAAGCCTCGAGGGGACCAACCTCCTGCCTGGCACCGCGAGGAGTTGGAGTTGATCCGAGCGCGCGTCGACGCATTTGGCCTGGTTGCGGAAGCGATGGACCTGCCCCTGTCGGGACGCATTGTCATGGGCCTGCTCGGGGCAGAAGAGGATCTGGAGACGGTCTGCGCCTGCGTGACGGCGGCAGCGTCGGTCGGCATAGGGGTGCTCACCTACAATTTCACGGCGCTGCGTGCATCGGAAGGATACGGGGCCCGGAGGGGCGAGGGACGCGGGGGAGCGGATCTGCGAGATTTCGACGTGTCCCGGATCGCCGACCTTCCTCCGTTGGAAACGGTTGGGGAGCACTCGGAGGCAGCGATGTGGGAGCGGCTGACCGTGTTCCTGGAGCGTGTGGTGCCAGTTGCAGAAGAGGCAGGAGTCCGGCTTGCGATGCATCCGAATGATCCCCCCGTTCCAATGTTCCGAGGCGTCGCGCAGCCGGTTTCTGACCTGGAAGGGATGAGGCGGTTGGTGGCGACAGTGGACAGTCCGTCGAATACGCTGTTCCTGGATACCGGCGTGCTTACTGAACTGGGAGAGAACGCCGCAAAAGCGATCCGATACTTCGGCTCCCGCGATCGTATCGGTATTGTCCACTTCCGGAATGTCCGGACCGAGGCGCCGCGCGAGCGCTACGTGGAGACCTTCCTGGATGACGGCGATTGCGATACGGCCGACTGCATGAGGGCGTTTCACGAGGTAGGCTACGATGGGATCGTCGATCCGGATCACACACCGGGGATCACAGACGATACACCTGATACGCGAATCGGATGGGCGTTTGCCGTGGGGCAGTTGATCGCGTTGAGGGAGGCTGGCAGAAGGCAAAGGGCAGAGGGCAGTTGACAGAAGGACGAGCAAGGTTTGGGGCTATTTTAGGGCTCTATTCACTTTGGCAGTTATTCGGAGATAGTATGAAGCGGGTGCTTCTTACGGGTGCTGCGGGTCGGATTGGGAAGGTGCTGGCCGAAGGACTTCGAGGGGCCTATGACCTCCGCCTGATGTATCACAACACCGTGCTGCCTGCGGAGCATGGGGAAGAGGTGGAGGTTGGCGACATTGCCGATCTGGATGCTGTGATGAAAGCGACGGCGGGAGTGGACGCCGTGGTCCACATGGCGGGGAATCCTCGAATGGATGCGACCTTTGAGGAGGTGATGACGGCCAACGTCCGCGGGACCTACAATGTCTACGAGGCTTGCCGTCAGAACGGGGTCGGGCGGGTGGTCTTTGCCAGCACCAACCATACGACCGGGTTCTACGAACGAACGGGCGTATACGTTACACCGGAGATGCCTGCGCGCCCGGACAGTCTCTACGGTGTGAGCAAGGTGTTCGGAGAGGATCTTGGACGGTATTACCACGATGCTCACGGGCTTGCGGTGATCTGCCTGCGAATCGGCTCTTTTTAGCCGGTTGAGGCGGTGAAGAGCCGGAAGAACGATCGCTATCTGGCAACCTGGTTGAGCCACAGGGATACGGTGCAACTCCTTCGACGGAGCATTGAGACGGATGTGGGGTTCGGCATCTACTACGGGATCTCGGGGAATACGAGGGCGACCTGGAGTATTCGGAATGCGAAGGAGGAGTTGGGGTATGAGCCGGAGGATGATGCGGAGGATTACAAGTGACGAATGAGGAATGGAGGCAGAAGGCAGAGAAGGCAGAGAAGGCAGAGAAGGTCGAATTGCGGCGATCGGCGGCTGACAGGCCGGATTGGAGTTGTCAGGTGGTGAAGAGGGAGAGGGCGTCTTCGAGCGATTCGATTGTGAGGTGGGCGGCGGAGTGGTCTTGCCGGGCGGTGAAGAAGTTTGGGACGGCGATGACGGTCATTCCTGCTGCGGCGCCGGCTCGGACTCCGGCTTCGCTGTCTTCGAAGACGAGGCAGTGGCCTGGGTTGGTTTCGAGGAGCGATGCGGCTTTGAGGTAAATGTCGGGAGCGGGTTTGTTGCGGGCGACATCGGTGCCGGAGACGATGGCGGCGAAGACGTCGTCGAGCGAGTCGGTGTCCTCCAGCCGAGTGAGCAGGCCGTTGCGCAGCGTCTTGAGCATTCGGGGACGGTGGGTGGAGGACGCAATGGCCAGCGGCAGGCGGCCTCTCAGCGCCGAGAGCAGTTGAACAATGCCGGGGC
>Ga0114996_10003655_pt1 | contig 18938 bp, 20 predicted proteins | sample ArcticOcean_MG_C_4_FD_87039 | JGI IMG/M metagenome (GOLD analysis project Ga0114996, IMG submission 87039) | Marine microbial communities from western Arctic Ocean - ArcticOcean_MG_CB4_134 | ecosystem: Environmental > Aquatic > Marine > Oceanic | place: Arctic Ocean: Canada Basin | collected...
ACGCGGCCTGGGTCATGGCGATAGTGACGAGGCTGCGGTCCCGCGGCGAAAGTCCCGAACGCGTCCAGGTCTCACCGTAGACGAGCCCGTCGATCAGGCTGGCGAGATAGGGTGCGCCGGGGAAGCGGGCGTCGGGTAGCGGAAGGCCTCGCGCCTCGAAAACTTCGGCCAACACGCGCGCCGCATTCACTCCAGTCGGGAAGCCCGCGTAGAACGTCACGTGCGTTACGACCTCGGAGAGCTCCTCTTGGGTGACCCCGTTGTCAAGGGCCCGCCCCGCGTGGTAGCGAACCTCGCTGGAGGCATAGAGCGCGGTACCTACGGCGACGGTGATGAGGCTTCGGTCCCGTGGTGACAGCTCTGGGCGCTCCCACGTCTCGGCGTAGACCACCTGGTTGAGGAGGTCGCGCAGGTAGGGGGTCTGGGGGAACGCGCCAGGGAACTCGGGCTCTGGGTTCACGGGCGGCTGGCGGGAGGAGGCACCCGGCGGCGGAGTTGGAAGCCCCCGCTCCTCGAAAACCTCGGCGGCGACCCGGGCGGCGTTCACCCCGGTGGGGAAGCCCGAGTACCAGAGCACGTGCGCAATGAGCTCGGAGATCTCAGCCTGTGTAACGCCGTTGTCGAGCGCCCTACCCATGTGGAGACGAAGCTCGTTGGTCGCATAGAGCGCCTGGTTCACCGCGACGGTAATGAGACTCCGGTCCCGGGCCGAGAGCTGGGGTCGTTCCCAGATGTCACCGTAGAGGACCGTGTTACGAATGTCGCCGAGGTAGGGCGCCGCATCGTAGGCGCCTACGGGCGCGGCAGGCTGTTGGGCCGCCGCAGGGCGCACGAGGTGGAGCGTCCCGAACAACGCGAGAAAGGCGACCGACAGAATTCGGACGCGGCACCAATAGGCTGAACGGGGCATCTGTTGTCCTCCTGGTCTTGCGAAGCTTGGGAGCCGGAGAGCCAAACTGCCTGGCCAGGGATCCGTTGGGAAGGCATGCAGGTCGCTTGTCCCCATCGTGATCGGAGGATAGGTTCTCCGACATCAGTTGAGAACGGATCTCATTCGCAACAGCGCGCTTCCTTGAGCCTCTCCTCATGGGTCGTCTTGGCCCTCCAGCTACTCGTCAATGCACCGGCCGAGCCGACCCGTGTGGAGCGCGAGACATGGTTGATGGGCACCCGGTTCCAGGTCGTCGTTGAGGGTCCAGACCGGGCCACCGGGCGGCGAGTCGGGGAAGTCGCGCTCCGCGAGGTCGAGCGGGTCGACCTCCTGCTCAGCACCTGGGACGCCGATACCCCGTTGAGCCGCCTCAATCGCACCTCGCCGGGGACGTGGAGGGAAGTCGAGCCCGAGCTGGAGGGAATCCTGGCCGAAACCGACGAATGGGCGCGTCGCACGGCTGGCGCGTTCGAGGCCCGCATCGGGGCCCTCGTCGATACTTGGGACCTCCGGGGGGCGGGGCGCAGCCCCGATGCGGATAAGCTCGCCGCAGCCCTGGCATCGACCGGTCCGGCTGGGCTGGAGTTCTCGGAGCGCGGCCTGAGGCGCAGGCTCGGCTCCGCCTGGATCGACTCAGGTGGCTTCGGAAAGGGCGCCGGACTGCGCTCCGCCGCACGGGCTGTCACCGAAGGCTGGCCGCTCCGCGATCACCGGGTGCTGATGGATCTGGGGGGACACGTGCTGGGATTGGCTCCGCCGGAAGCCCCCTGGACGATCGAAGTCGCGCACCCGGACCGTCGCTCCGAGTCGGTCGCGACGCTCTCGATCCATGACCGGTCGGTTTCGACCAGTGGGAGCTCCGAGCGAGGAAGTCACATCCTCGACCCCAGGACGGGGCGTCCGGTCGAACCGTGGGGCAGCGTCACCGTGGTCGACGTCGACGCACTCGCAGCGGACGTACTGTCGACCGCGCTCTACGTGATGGGCCCGCTGGACGGGCTCGCATGGGCGGAACAGGCCGGAATCGCCGCGCTGTTTCTCGAGTCGCTCGACGGGGGAGTCGCCGCGAGCTGGACGGCGGTGATGGAGCGCTGGCTCCTGAAGAAGCCGGCCGCATTGCCCTCGACCAGACACCCGCAGTGAGGGTGAACCCGTGAAGATCGGACCGGTCTTCGTGGCCCTGGCGTCGACCACGCTCATGGCACCCGGTGGCACGCTCTCAGCGCAGGCGACCGACTCCGCCCGCATCGCTCAGCTCGAGCGCCAGATGGAAGCCCTCAGCCGTGAGCTGGAGCGGATCAGCCTGGGGGGCGACGTCGTGCAGGCCGACTCGTCTGTTCAGGGCCTCGGGCCGGCGGCCTCGCGAGTCTACCGCGTGAGCGACGGCGTCTCCGTCGGCGGATACGGGGAGCTACTCTACGAGCGTTTCAGCGACGAGACGCAGGCGGGAAACACCTCGGCCGCGCTGGACCGTTTCGACGCGCTTCGCGCCATCCTCTACGTCGGCTACAAGTTCAACGACCGACTGCTCTTCAATTCCGAAATCGAGGTCGAGCACGCGGAGGAGATCGCCTTGGAGTTCGCGTATCTGGACTACAACCTGACCGACAACCTCGGTATCAGAGCGGGTCTACTGCTTGCTCCTCTCGGCCTCGTCAATGAACTGCACGAGCCACCGGTCTTCCTCGGCACGGAACGGTCGGTGACGGAGAGCCGCATCATCCCGACGACGTGGCGCGAGAACGGCATCGGTCTGTTCGGAGGGACCGATGCGTTCGCCTGGCGCGCTTACGTCATGAACTCCTTTGACGGCTCGGGCTTCGCTGGAGCCGGCCTGCGCGGCGGCAGGCAGAAGGGTTCACGGGCGCTGGCCGAGGACCTGGGCGTTGCGGCCCGGCTCGACTACGTAGGCTCGCCTGGACTCATCCTCGGGGCGTCTGCTTATGGCGGCGAGACCACGCAAGGGCAGCAACTGGTGGGGGAAGACGTGGGTGGGCGCATCTGGGTCTGGGATCTCCACATGGACCTGGACCTGCGTGGGTGGGACCTGCGCGTGCTCGTTGCAGGCGCACAGGTGGATGAGGCGGACGAACTGAATCAGCTCAATGGGCTTACCGGAGCCAGCGGGGTCGGCTCGGCCATGCTCGGCTGGTACCTGGAGGGCGGCTACGACGTGCTCCGTAGCGTGGGAACCCCCCACCAACTCCTTCCCTACGTCCGGTATGAGCGTGTGGACACGCAGAGGGACGTCGCCGCCGGCTATTCCGCGGACCCCGCAAACGATCTCACCGTGACGTCCCTGGGGGTGGCATGGAAGCCGGTCCCGCAGGTTGTCGGCAAGCTCGGCTACCAACTCCACTCCAACCAGGCCGATACCGGCGTGAATCAGCTCAACATCCAGATGGGATGGCTCTTCTGAGCATGCGCACGCTCGCGGCGAGCCTGTGTCTCGGACTGGCCGTGTCTCCGACCGCCGCATCGGGTCAGACACTCACTCAAGACGAGGCTCTCGCGCTCGCCTTTCCCGGCGCAGACCTCGAGCGCCGCACGGCGTTTCTGGACGACCAAGACCTTTCGGAGGCGGACCGACTCGCCGGACCGGACGTAAGAGTCGAGGCCGGCGTAGTCACCTATTACGTGGCTCGGAGGGGTGGCGAGCCCATCGGCGTCGCTTACTTCGACGCCCACAGGGTGCGAACACTGCCTCAGGTGCTCATGATCGTGGTGGGCGTGGACGGGCGCGTGTCGCGCGTGGAGACCGTGAGTTTCCGGGAGCCGCCCGAGTACCGCGCGCCCGACGGATGGCTCCGCCAATTCAACGACCGGACGCTCGACGAGGGACTCTCGCTGAGGGGTGCGATCGCAACCATCACCGGGGCGACGCTCACCGCGGGTGCGGCGACGCGCGCAACTCGTCGCGCCCTGGCCCTGCATCGGGTGATCGAGCCGCTGTTGGCGAGCGCGCGGTGAAGCCCTTCCCGCGCTGGTGCATCTGGATCGGTTCGATCCTGTCAGGCCTTTCAGGCCTCGTCTACTGGTGGATGGACCACATGATGGAGCCTTTGGGCGAATGGGCGGTCATCAACCACCCACTGCAACCTTGGGTCCTCAAGGCGCACATCGTAACGGCGCCTCTACTGGTGTTCGCGATTGGGCTGATCGCGATGGACCACATCTGGAAGCAGTACCGGTTGGGGATCGAAGCCGCCCGACGTTCGGGTCTATCCGCGATGTTCGTCTTCGGGCCGATGGTCGTAAGTGGTTACGTCATCCAAGCCGTGACTGCCCCGGCCTGGCTCTCGGCCCTTGGCTGGCTCCATCTGGGGACCGGGCTCGTCTACCTCCTGGGCCTGGGAATCCATCAAGTCGTGGTGCCGAGGCGGTGGCGCACGCGCCGCAGGCGCGAAATCGACCTCCCTATCTACCGGCCGACCCCGACGTCGGCCGTGGGTTCGCGCCCCCAAAGGACCAGACGCGAGAGCACACCCTCCGGAACTAGTCGGCCGCGCTGACCAAGCGCACCCTCCCGCCTCTTATCGGCCGTCTCCCAAGGTCACGCGTCGCCCCATCCACGCGCCCCACTACACGAAGCCACGAACTGCAGCAGCACGAGCCCGAGGACGAGCTGCACCGACTCGACCCCTCCCGACTCGCCTGTCATCGTCAGGGCGAACCAGACCAGCACGCTGAAGAAGGTGATCGCGGCGCCGTGGAGAACGGGTGCGTCGCTCCACCGCATCCCCACCATCATGCCACCCACGAAGAACCCACCCCCCATCGAGACGACGATCCAGACCGCCGCACCTTCACCTGGCTGCACGAAGCCGAGGCCGATTCCGCCCAGGTAGATCGCCGCCGTCACCGCCGCGGCGATGAGCCACCCTCCGATTACCCACCCGGCGTGGAGGTTGGTGAGATGCTCGGATTGCATAGGCCTCGGTTGCCCGTGACGGGGGGAATGACGCCGCAGTGCGTCTGCTAGATGTCGAGCTCGAACTGGAGCCCCGTAAAGGTAAGGCGATGATGGGGGGTTACGCCCAACTCGTCGATCGCGGCGCGGTGCTGCGCCGTGCCGTACCCTACGTTCGTGTCCCATGCGTACCCGGGATAGCGCAGCGCCAGCCTGTGCATCAGCCGATCGCGCACCACCTTGGCCACGATGGACGCGCACGCGATGGAGTGAATGAGCGCATCTCCATCGACAACCGCGTCGTGCTCACGACCTAAGTGCTTGACCGGAAGACCATCGACGACCACGTGGTCCGGAGCCACGCCCAACCGACGGAGGGCACGCTGCATGGCAACCGTCGTCGCACGGAGGATGTTGCGCCGGTCGATCTCCCGGACCGACGCCGCGCCGATACCGACACTTGATGCCGAAGCGAAGATGCGAACGTAGAGGTCCTCCCGCACCTGTGCCGAAAGCACCTTGGAGTCGTCGGCACCCTCGATGCACACCTCAGGGGGCAGCACCACTGCGGCCGCGACGACCGGTCCGGCGAGTGGTCCTCGGCCCGCCTCGTCCACCCCCGCCACAGAACGACCGCGGCCCCAGAACCCTCGCTCGTATTCGAGCAGGTCCTGGGGCCGCGCCGGTCTGGACTCTTCCGGCTTCATTGCCGGGATCGTCAGCGGGTGGTGCGCTTCTCCGCGATCCGGGCGGACTTTCCGCGACGGCCTCGAAGGTAGTAGAGCTTGGCCCGACGCACGCGTCCGCGCCGCATGACCTCGACTCCCGTCACCGTTGGCGCGTGCAACGGGAAAATCCTCTCCACGCCGACGCCACTCGAGATCTTGCGAACCGTGAAGGTCTCGTCGACGCCGCCGTGCTTGCGGGCGATGCACACGCCCTCGAAAGCCTGGATGCGCTCTTTGACGCCCTCACGTACGAGGTAGAGCACCTTGACGGTGTCGCCCGGATTGAAGTCCGGCGCATCGGCGCGGAGCTGGTCCTTTTCGATTTCTTTGATGAGATCGGTCATGGATATTTCGCGGCATGCGCCCGAGGCGTTCGAAGATAGACGCGTAAGTTAATCAGGGACTTCGGGAGGGTGAAGCCCTTCTGGGACCCTACTCTCCGTCCCCTGCATCGAGCAGCTCGGGCCGGTGCATTCGCGTAAGCTTCTCCGCCTCCTCGACTCGCCACGCTTCAATGCGCGCGTGGTCACCCGAGCGGAGCACTTCAGGCACTACGAACCCGCGATACTCGGGCGGGCGCGTGTAGGACGACGGCGACAGGGAACGCCCATCATAGAAGGAGTCCGACGCGGCAGAATCGTGATCGCCTAACGCGCCCGGGAGTAGACGCACGACGGCGTCCGCAACGGCGAGCGCCCCGATCTCACCGCCGGACATGACGAAGTCGCCCAACGAGATCTCGTCCGTCGCCAGATGGTCGGCGACGCGCTGATCAACGTCTTTGTAATGGCCACATAGCAACGTCAACTCAGGGGCCACGCTGAAACGGACGGCATCTTCGTGGCGAAAGGGACGACCCCGGGCGGACAGGAGGACGATCGGTCCCGCGGGGCCGAGGTCGTCGACCGCCTCGAAGAAGGGTTCGGGCTTCATGACCATCCCCGGGCCGCCGCCGTACGGGACGTCATCTACCGTGCGGTGTTTGTCATGAGTGTGGTGGCGTAGGTCGACGACCCTGTATTGGACGAGCCCCGCCGCCGCGGCACGACCCGGTATGGAGAGCCCGAGGGGACCCTCGAAGAAGCCCGGAAAGATCGTGACGATGTTGATGCGCATGCGTCTACAGGTCGAGCAGGCCATCGGGTGGGTCAATGACCATACGGCCCACCTCCGTGTCGACCTCGATCACGATGTGGCTCAGGAACGGAATCATCACATCGCCCTTGGGTCCGTGGACCTCCAAGAGATCGGCCGGCCGGAGTTCATAGACCTCCGCGATCTCACCGAGCGCCTCGCCCTCCTTGGTCACCACCTCCATGCCGAGAAGCTGGTGATAGAAGACCTCGCCCTCCGCGAGTGGCTCGAGAGTCGCCATCTCCTTGAAGAGGTACCGTCCCTGAAGCCGCTCCGACCCCTCTCGGTCGTGGACGCCGCCAAAGGAGACGAGAAAGCCCCGCTTGAAAGGACGGACGGACGTGAGCCGCAGAGGCGGTAGATCGGGGTCCGGCTGGGCCCCTTCCGCACTACTGGAGTGGAACACCGTGCCCGGCACGTACACGCTCTCAGGACGGTCAGTGAGAGGCCAGGCGAAGAGTTCGCCCTTGGTCCCATGGGGCTTGTTGAGGTGCCCTACGGCGAGGAAGCTCGGGTCTTGTCGACCCATCGGTCAGGACTGCCCGAGCGTTACTCGGACTCTTCCTCTTCCGTGGCTTCCTCGGCGCCGGCCTCCGGCTCGCTCTCAGCTTCCGCAGGAGCCTCAGCAGGAGCCTCAGCAGCAGCTTCAGCAGCAGCGGCAGCGGCCACGGCGGCTGCCTCGTCGTCCTTCGCCTTCCCCTCTTCGGCGGCCTTCAGCTCGATGGCGCGCCGAGACGCGAGCTCTTCAGCCCTCTGGGCCTGACGTCCCTCGGCATCCACTTCGCCGACAGCGACCGTCGAGTCGCCGCCCGCGCGGGCTTTGGAAATGAGCGACTTGACCGTGCCCGAGGGGCTCGCACCCTCACCGAGCCAGTGATCGACCCGCTCGAGGTCCACGACAACGCGCGCCGGGTCGGAGAGCGGCTTGTAGTAGCCGAGGGTCTCCACGAAGCGTCCGTCGCGCGGGGAGGTGCTGTCGCACACGACGATCCGGTAATGCGGGTTCTTCTTCCGGCCCATGCGCCGGAGTCTAATTCGTACGGGCATTGTTGGCTGTTCTTCTTCGAGTACTTGTCCACGGCTGTGGGCCGTGAAGTGGATAGACGCGAAGGATACAAGGGGCGCCCGAAGCTGTACAGCGGCGGCTACCCGCCGAGCGGCATCCCGGGCATGCCACCCATCATCCCCTTCATTTGCTTGAGGAAGCCCTTCATCTCCTTGAACTGCTTGAGCAGGCGGTTCACCTCGGAGACGGGCCGGCCGCTCCCCTTCGCGATTCGGACCTTCCGAGAGGCGTTTAGGACCTCAGGCTTCCGGCGCTCCTCAAGCGTCATGGAGAGGATGATCGCCTCGACATGCTTGAACCGCTTAGGGTCCAGGTTGGCCGTGGGGATCTTCATACGGCCTGCCCCCGGAATGAGCTTCAGGATCTGGTCCAGCGGCCCCATGCGCTGCACCTGACCCATGGCCACGAGGAAGTCCTCGAGCGTGAAGCGGCCCTGCCCCATCACCTTCTTCTCGAGTCGGGCCTGGTCCTCATCGTCGCTCGCCACCTGAGCACGCTCGACCAACCCGACTACATCACCCATCTGTAGGATGCGGCCGGCGAGGCGCACCGGGTCGGCTGTGTCCAGGTCGTCCACGCCCTCTCCCGTGCCGACGAACTTGATCGGCTTGCCGACAACGCCACGAATCGACAGCGCCGCACCCCCGCGAGAGTCACCGTCCATCTTGGTCATCACAACGCCGGTCAGGCCGAGTGCCGCGTCGAAGCCCTCGGCGATTGTCACTGCCTCCTGCCCGGTCATGGCGTCGACGACAAGCAGGATCTCGACAGGGTCGACCGCATCGCGAATGCGCCGCAGCTCGTCCATGAGGTCGTCGTCGATCTGGAGGCGTCCCGCCGTGTCGACGATCAACACTGAATGACCGCCGTCCCTTGCACGCCCGAGTGCAGCGAGAGCCGCCGCGACCGGATCTCCACCGAATTCGCCCGCGACGACCGGCGCGCCGATCTGAGCACCCAGCGTCTGGAGCTGCTCGATCGCAGCCGGACGCTGAAGGTCACAGGCGGCGAGCATCGGAGTCGCTCCCCCCCTTCCGAGGCGGCGGGCGAGCTTGGCGGTAGACGTCGTCTTTCCGGACCCCTGGAGGCCGACCATCAGCACCACGCTGGTGCCCTCGGCCGCGGTCGCCAGCGTCGGAGCATCTTCGCCAAAGAGTCGAGCCAGCTCGTCGTGAACGATCTTCACGAGCTGCTGTCCAGGCGAGACCGCCTTGAGCACGGCCTCCCCTAGCGCGCGCTCCTGCACTCGTGTGAGGAAGTCACGCGTGACTTGGAAGTTCACGTCGGCCTCGAGGAGGACGCGCCTGATTTCGCGCAGCCCCTCCTTGATCATGGGCTCGTTGAGAACACCGCGCTCCCTCAGCTTCTTGAGCGCGCCGTCGAGCTTGCTTCCGAGTTCGTCGAACATGCCTTCCTCTCGTCGTGGACGGCCAAAGCTAGAGGCGGGTCACAAGCCTCTCAAGCGCACGGGGGCTCCACTTCTGGCATACACTTTGCATTATAGAGTACTTTGTAGATCGCACACTGCGACCACAGTGACGTCAGAGACCCGAGACCGGACGAGTCAAGATGAGCGCGCTCACAGAGTTCCTTTTCCCGGCGCCCGCGGGGCGCACCACCAAAGCAATCGTCGTCTGGTGGGAACGCCGCCGTCTCGCATACAACGCCTGGGTGGGCGCCGCAGGACTGGTCTCGGTCGGGATGATCACGCTCGCATCCCTTGTCCTCGGCGGCGGCTTCCTGATCGGCCCGCCTCTGATCGGGGCAGGCATCTTCGCCGCGATGGCGAACGTCTGCTATCTGATCGGCCCGACGACGGAACTCTTCATCGACAAGCTGTGGGGCCGCCAGGTATTGCCGACCGGCCCGACCCTATACCGCGCGGGACTCACTTTCTCGGTCGGCCTAGCACTCTTCCCGGCGCTCCTGACCGTGATCGCGCTGGCCGTCGGATTCGTAGCAGGGATCCTGTAAGGACGAACGTCACGCCACCGGGACGCATGTCACGCCATCGGGACAAACGTCACGCCACCGGGACGCATGTCACGCCATCGGGACAAACGTCACGCCATCGGGACAAACGTCACGCCATCGGGACGCATGTCACGCCACTCGAATGATCTGATCCCGTCGAGTGCCAATCGAGACCCACTGTACCGGCGTACCAGTGAGCTCCTCGACGCGGTCCAGGTAGGCGCGAGCCTTGGCTGGTAGGTCCTCGAGCCTGCGTGCGTCACAGGTCGACGCCTCCCATCCGGGCAACGACTCGTACACCGGCACCGCCCCGTCCAAGGACCCCACGTCAGCGGGGAAGGTCTCGGTCATGCTTCCGTCCCGCAGTCGGTAGGCGGTCGCGACCTGGAGCTCGGCAAGCGTGTCCAAGACGTCCAGCTTGGTGACAGCAATGCCTGTGAGTCCGTTCACCTGAGCGGCATACCGAGTGAGTACGGAGTCGAACCAGCCGCACCGACGGGGGCGACCCGTCGTGGCGCCGAACTCCCCGCCAAGATGGCGCATATGCTCGTCCATCTCGGGCTCGAGAGCAGTCGGCAACGGCCCTTCGCCCACTCTGGTGGTATACGCCTTGACAACACCGACGACCGCGTCGATGGCGGTGGGACCGATACCGGTCCCCGTGGCCGCGGCCGCCGCCGTCGTATTCGACGAGGTCACGAAAGGGTACGTGCCGTGGTCGAGGTCGAGCGCCGTGCCTTGTGCCCCCTCGAGTAAGACTCTTCGCCCAGCCCGGAGCGCCGCACTGATCTCTGCTCCCGTGTCGGTGGCAAGCGACAAGAGTCGGTCTGCCATCGCCATCACCAGGTCGATCTCCCGGTCGAGCTCGTCCGCACCGCCGACTCCGAGAGCCGCCAGACGCGACCGGACCCTGTCACACGCTTCGGCGACCCGGGTCGCGAGGCGGTCCGGGTCGGTCAGGTCAGCGACGCGCACCCCCCGACGTCCGGCCTTGTCCTCGTAGGCGGGTCCGATTCCCCTCCCCGTGGTGCCGATCTTCTCAGCCGCGCAATCCTCCGTCACCCGATCCAAGAGTCGGTGATAGGGCAGCAGGAGCTGCGCGCGCGTGCTCACTCCCACGCGACCCTCGACATCGATGCCTCGCTCCGTGAGCGCGTCGTACTCTTCGAAGAACTGGCCGATGTCGAGAACTACACCGTTGCCGAGGAGGCACCGCTTCCCATCGTGGAGAATTCCCGAAGGGATCTGGTGAAGCACGAAGCCGTCGCGACCGACCTCCACCGTGTGACCGGCGTTGGCACCGCCCTGGTAGCGGGCCACGATATCCACGTTCTCCGCCAGAACATCGACGATCTTTCCTTTCCCCTCGTCCCCCCACTGGCAGCCGACGACGACGGTGCACGCACCCTGCTCAGGCATGGCATCCCCAAAAATAAAAAACGGGCCCGTCCCCGGTGAGGGGCCGGCCCGTTGGCTGACGTTTCCTTTGGGAAAAGCTAGGCGCGGCTCAAGGGAGTGTCAACGAATTGGAGGGCGATCTGCCCGTCACACCTGGGTGAGAGAGAGTAAATCCGCCGCGGCAAGGATCTCACGGATCTCCTCGATCCTCGGCTCTGACGCCCGCGCGAGCGGTGCCCGAGGATCTCCACCGCGCAGACCGAGCATGTCGAGTGCCGCCTTGACCCCCGGTACGCCCATCTCGGCCACGATCTTCTGGTGGATTGGCGCGATCTGCTCCTGGACCCGCCCGGCGTCTGCGAGGCGCCCTTCGCCGTAGGCGACGGTGATCTCCGCGGCATCAGCCGTGGCGAGAAGCCCGACGGCCACGATGCCACCCACAGCGCCGGTCTCTAGAGCGGCGTAGAGCAACGCGCCGCTCCCGACAAGAACCTGGAAGCCTTCCGAAGAATGTTCTACCAGCTCGCCCACCAGGTCGAGCTTCCCACGCGAGTCCTTGATCCCCGCGATGTTCTCGTGGCGCGAAAGCTCCTCGATCAGTCCTGTCGGCAGATCGAGCGTGCTGAAGCGCAGTGGCACCTGATAGACCAGCACCGGCACCGGGGACGCGTCCGCGACGGCCTTGAAGTGCCGAGCGAGGACCTCCGGCGTCATCGCTCCTTTGAAGAATGCAGGCGGCTGCACGAGCACCGCGTCCGCTCCGGCCGCCCCCGCACGCCGCGACAACTCGATCGTGCCCCGCGTCGACTCCACCCCCGTCCCGACAATGAGGACCGCATCCTCTGGGACGACGTCAGCGGCAGCCTCGAGGATGGTCCCGCGCTCCGCGTCGTCGAGGAACGCCGACTCGCCGGTCGAGCCCGCGATGAGCACCCCACGAATTGGGCTCTCGAACCAATGCCTCAGGTTCGCACGAAACGCGATGACATCGACGTCGCCCGTGACGGGGTCGAACGGGGTCGTGACGGGCAGGAACGTCCCGCGGAGACTCAGGCCCACTCTAGCGACCCATCAACTGGCTCATTTCGTCGGCGAGGTCCTGCGTTCCACCCGGCCGGGATCCGGCCTGCGCCGACCGCGAGTCCCCGAACATGTTCATCTTCAGGTCGAAATCGGCAGGATTGTTCGCCGCAGCCTTGGCGACATCGAATGCGACGGACTTGCTCTTCACCAGATCCATCAGATGCTGATCGAAGGTCTGGGACCCGTAGTGCTCCCTGCCCTCTTCGATGAGGTCACTGATCTCCTCCATCCGGCCGGCGTCGCGCACGCAGTCACGGATCGTCGCCGTCATGATCATCACTTCCATCGCCGCGACGCGACCCCCTTCATTCTTCTGAACGAGGCGCTGCGAGACGACCGCCTGGAGGGACTCGGACAGACGGACGCGGATCATCTCCTGCTCGCTCGGCTCGAACACCGCGATGATACGCGAGATGGTCTGCACGGCGTTCTTGGTGTGCAGCGTCGATATGACCAGGTGCCCCGTCTCTGCCGCCTTCAGTGCGGTCTCGATGGTGATCTTGTCCCGCATCTCACCGATCAGGATCACGTCAGGGTCCTGCCGAAGTACGGACCTGAGTCCGGTGGCGAACGAGTCGGTGTCGGTCCCGATGTCGCGCTGCGTGATCGACGACTCATTATCGCGGTGCAAGAACTCGATGGGGTTCTCGAGCGTGACCACGTGGACCTGTTTGTTTCTGTTGATCCAGTTGATCATCGCGGCCATGGTCGAGCTCTTTCCGGAGCCCGTCACGCCGGTAACCAGGATCAATCCTCGTTCGGCCGCCGCAATCTTGTTGATGATCGGCGGCAGGCCGAGGTCCTCCACCGATGGAATTTCGATGGGAATCGCCCGCATCACGATCATGGGCGAGCCACGCTGTTTCATGATGTTGACGCGGAAGCGGCCGACACCGGGAATGCCCCACGAGCAATCGTAGTCGAGGAGCCTCTCGAAGTTCTGCCTGTCCTCCTCATGGGGAATCAGCTGCATCGCAATTCCCTTAACCTGGTCCATCGTAAGTCTCTGCTGCGTGAGCGGCTGGAGAATTCCGTGGACCCGCGCCCGCATGAAGTCACCGGCTTTGATGTGGATGTCGCTGGCGCCGCGTTCGACGGCCGCCTTGAACAGTTCCTGCATGGCGATCCTCCGGAATCCTTAAGCGATATCCAAAAATAGGGATGCGAAGCGACGAATGCGATCAGTCAATTCTGCCACGCCAGTCCAGGCCCATCTTCTGGCGCACCTCGACCATCGTTTCCTGGGCGATGGCGCGCGCCCGCGCGGCGCCCGAGTCCAGAATCCCGCGCACTTCGTCGGGGTGCTCCCGGAAGTGCGCCGCCCGCCCGCGGAAAGGCTCGAACGCCGCGGCGAGGTTTTCCGACAGAATTCGTTTGCAATCCACGCAACCGATCTCGGCCGAGCGGCATTTCACCTCGATTTCGGCGCGAGTCGCTTCGTCCGTAAAATGGCCGTGCAGCGTGAAGACGTTGCAAATCTCTGGGCGCCCGGGGTCGGTGCGACGAACTCGCTGCGGGTCTGTGACCGCGGTACGCACGCTGTCCCATACGGCCTCGGGTTCGGCGAGGATGCCGACCGTATTGCCCAGCGACTTGCTCATCTTCGCTGATCCGTCGAGCCCGATGATGCGTCCGACACCCTTGTCGATGAGCGCCTCGGTCTCTGGAAACGTGTCGCCGTAAGCGGCGTTGAACTTCCGCGCGATGTCCCGCGTCAGCTCCAGATGCTGACGTTGGTCCTCGCCCACCGGGACCGCCTCCCCCTTATAGAGCAGGATGTCGGCTGCCTGCAGGATCGGGTAGTTCAGAATGCCCGCGGGAATCGACTCGAAGTGCTGCGCCTTGTCCTTGTACTGCGTCATCCGCTCGAGATCGCCTACGGGGGTAACCGCGTTGAACAGCCAAGCCAGCTCGGTGTGCTCTTGGACGTCCGACTGCACGAAGATGATCGCCTGCTCGGGGTCGAGGCCCACCGCCAGAAACGAGACCGCGAGGTCCAGGACATTGGCCGGCATCTCCGCTGGGTTTCCCCCGGCGGTGATGGCGTGGTCGTCGACGATGCAAAAGAGGCAGTCGTATTCCGCCTGGAGCTCGACCCACGGCTTGAGCGCCCCGAGGTAGTTCCCGAGGTGTGCCTCGCCGGACGGCTGCATGCCGCTGAACACGCGCTTCTTGCGACCGCCAGGGATGGGGCTGCTCATGCGTCAGAATGGTTTGGGGCCGGGACGGGGCCCGCTAACTTAGCGGCCCTCCGAGCGGCGCGGCACCTCCGATCCCGAGCGTAACCCCTTGAATCCACTCGTCAGTACGGCGCTGGCAGCCGCAGAGGCCGCGGTCCGGGTTCATCGCAGGGACGCGGGACGCGTGTCGCTGGAGGGAGCGACCGAGAAGGCCCGGGCGGACTACGTCTCGCAGACCGATCTCGACGCGCAGGAAGCCGCGCTCGGGGTGATCAGGGCACGGTACCCGGACCACTCCGTGCTTGCGGAGGAGGGCGGGGGAAGCGTCGAGGAGCAGCTCGCCTCATGGGACGGACGCCCTCTTTGGATCGTCGATCCGCTCGATGGAACGGCCAACTTCCTCCACGACCACCCTCTCTACTGCGCGTCAGTAGCGGTAGCGATCCGTGGGCGCCCAATCGCCGGAGCGGTCGTATCGGGCTCGTCGGGCGAGCGCTGGTGGGCGGCAGAAGGCGAAGGTGCCTTCAAGGGAGGGCGCCGTATTCGCGTCTCGGCCCGGACGCGCCTGCGTGACGCCCTCATCGGAACCGGATTCCCCTTCAAGAAGGTCGAGATCCTGCCCGAGTACCTCGGCCAGCTCGACCGCGTGCTGCGGGCCGCGTCCGGGGCGCGTCGGGGCGGCTCTGCCGCTCTCGACCTTTGCCACCTTGCTCAGGGGTCGTTGGATGCATTCTGGGAAGAGATCCTCATGCCGTGGGACTTCGCCGCGGGCGTCGTGCTCGTGCGGGAAGCCGGCGGGGTAATGGTCGGCCCCGACGGAGGCGAGTTGACGATCGCGTCGGGGCCGCTACGGGGGGCGAACAACGCCGAGATGCTCGCGGAGCTGATGGGCGTGTTGGGAGGCTAGGTTGACGGCGGCCTCCGCCCTCCTCACCCTGTCGATCACACGCCAACTATGCAGAGCGAGGCGACCCATGCCGGACGAGAGACAAAAGGCCAGCGACTTCCCGAAAGAGGTCCTCACCCTCTTCGACAAGTACGTGCACGGCATCATCGACCGCCGTGCCTTCCTGGACGGTGCGGCCAAGTTCGCGGTTGGCGGTGTGACGGCAGCGGCGATACTGGAGAGCCTCCGTCCGCGCTACGCTTGGGCGCGCCAGGTTCCACCCGAAGACGAGCGCATGCGGGCTGAGTACGTCGAGTACCCATCGCCGCGCGGTTCGGGGACGATGCGTGGCTACATGGCCAAGCCCAGCCAGGGCTCGGGGCCGTGGCCGGCGGTGCTCGTCATTCACGAGAACAGGGGTCTGAACCCGTACGTCGAAGACGTGGTCCGCCGCTTCGGCGCGGCGAACTTCCTCGCGCTGGGACCCGACGCGCTTACACCGCTTGGCGGTTACCCGGGTAACGACGACGACGGTCGCGCCATGCAAGGGCAGCTCGATCGGGCAGCCATGACCGAGGATTTCGTTGCGGGTGCCGAGTTCCTGATGAGTCACCCAGAGTCTACTGGCCGCGTAGGCGCGGTCGGCTTCTGCTTCGGCGGCGGGATGGTGAATACGCTCGCGGTGCGGCTGCCCAATCTAGGAGCCGGCGTGCCGTTCTATGGCGCCCAGCCCTCGGCAGAGGATGTCTCCCGCATTCAGGCTCCCCTAATGATCCAGTACGGGGGCCTCGATGAGCGGGTCAACGCCGGCTGGCCTGCGTTCGAGGAAGCGCTGCAGGCTGAGGGGAAGGACTACTCGATGCACATGTACGAGGGCGCCAACCACGGCTTCCACAACGACACGACGCCGCGCTACGACGAGGCGGCGGCGCGGCTCGCGCAGGACCGGACCGTCGCGTTCTTCAACCGGCACTTGAGGTAGGGCGAGTCACGAGAGACCCCCTCACGTCAGACGCAGCGCCGCCAAGGCCATCTTAGCCGCGCCCATCGCAGGATCGACTTCGCCCGCGACGAGCTTTACGGGATAGGCAGTGACCGCTTCCGCCATGGCGTCGCGAAGAGGGCCTCCGTCACGGAGTAGGCCGCCCCAGAGGACCAGCTCGGGAAGCTCCGGCCATGCACCCGCACGCTCCAACACAGCGCTCAAATGATCACTTAGATCCGACACGGCGGTCGCCAGGAGCTTCATTGCGACCGGATCACCTTCGGACGCTGCCTGCGATACGAGCGGTGCGAGGGACCCCATGTCACCCTTACTCGCCGTTGCCGCCCACGCGACGAGCGCTTCGCGTCCGTCGAGCGCCAGGAACTCCAACACCCCGTCGTGAAGCGCCGTTGGCGGTCCCCGACCATCTGCGGCCTGTGCGGCGGCTCGAAGAGCGCCGAGCCCAATCGCGAAGCCGCTCCCCTCGTCGCCGAGTCGGTCCCCCCATCCCCCGACCCTAATGACCTCCCCGGCCGGACCGCGAGCCCACGCGATCGACCCGGTCCCGGCGATTAGGAGGATGCCCGGGCCCTGCCCGAATGCATCGTGGAAGGCAGCCTCTACGTCCGTCCCGACGACGACTCGCTCCGCCAGACCAGCCTTCCCGAGCTCTCCCGAAACCGCAAGTCTCGCCGCTTCGAGACCGGCCCCCGCTAAGCCCGCCCACATCCCGCTCACGGGAAGCGCGACCCCAGCTCGCTCCGCAGCGCGGTGCACCGCCTCGGCCACGGCATTGGCTGCTAGCTCCGGCGCGCCGGCGGTGACAACGGCACCCGAGGATCCGGCACGGCCGAGCTCCTTGGCACCCTCATCGACGATGACAGCCCGCGTGTGCGTGCCGCCGCCATCCACCCCAACGACGAGGTTCACGCGGTCTTCTTGCCCGCCGCGAGGCCGACGAGGGACCCGACCCCGAACGTGAGTACCGAACCCACAAGTACGTACCAAGGCCAAGCGATCTGGTCCCTGATGAGCGTCACGGAGCCAATACCCACCACCATACCGATGATCACCGCACGCTGACCGGGCCGTTTCGTGAGGACGCCGAGCGCGAACGCTCCCAATAGCCCACCGTAGACGAGTGAAGCGATGCCCAGCGCTACCTCGACGGCTGAGGTTCCCCGTGACAGCGGAATGAACAGGATCGCCCCGACAATCAGCAGAGTGGCCCAGAGCAACGTGAACGCCTTCCCAGCCTTCATGACGCGTTCCTCGTCGTCCCGGGCTCCCGCCATGGGTGCCCAGTAGTCGTAGGCGGTCGCCGAGGCCAGGGCATTGATCGAGGAGGATAGGGACGACATCGCGGCGGCGAAGACTCCCGCGATGAGGAGTCCCGTAACGCCCGGAGGCAGCTGCTCTACGATGAAGAGCGCGAATATCTCGTCCGGAAGCGCGAAGTCACGCCCGCCATAGAAGGACCAGAGCCCGAGCCCCACGATGAGGAAGAGAGCGAACTGGAACACCACCATCACGCCGCTACCTACGAGCGCCTTCTGTGCGGACCGCAGGTCCCGGCACGTGAGGAGCCGCTGCACGATGAGCTGATCGGTACCGTGGGAGGCCATGGTAAACACGGCCCCACCCAGCACGCCGGCCCAAAGGGTGTAAGTCACCTTGAGATCGAACGACAGATCGATCAAGTCCAGCTTGCCAGCCGCACGGCCGCTGGAAAACACCTCGCCCCACCCGCCAGGCACCAATGTCTGAATGGCGATGATCGCAATCGCGGCACCGCAGAGGTAGAGCCCCATCTGGAGAGCATCGACCCAGACGACCGCCTTGATGCCGCCGAAGTACGTGTAGATGACCGTGAGGGCGCCGATGACGGCAATCGATATCCAATAGGGCCACCCGGTAATCAACGCGAGCGGAATCGCAGTGGCGAAGAGCCGCACGGAATCCGCCAGCAATCGGGTAATCATGAAGACGCCTGATGTGAAGCGGCGCGCGCCCAAACCGAAACGCTCCTCCAAGAGCGCGTAGGCAGTCGTGAGTGACCCCGCGTAGTACGCTGGCAGCAGGAGCAGTGAGACCAAGACCCGACCAATCAGGTACCCGAGAGTGAGCTGGAGGAAGACGAGGCTCCCCATATAAGCGACGCCAGGAATGCTCAGGAACGTCAGCGTGCTGGTCTCGGTCGCCACCACCGAGAGCATAACCGCCCACCACGGCAGTGACCGGCTTCCCAAGAAATAGTCGGTCCCGCCCTTCTGTCCCCGGCCCAGCCAGGCTCCCCACGCCGTGACGCCGACCAGGTACGTAAGAAGTACCACCAGGTCGACCGTCCCGAACCTCACCGCTGTCGCGGCTCCACAATGCGGTCCGTGATGGCGAGCGCCGCGGCGTCGTGCACAGCCCGGCGCAGTGCCACATGCTTCTGGTTCTCGCGGGTCGGATGGACGCGATTCGTCAGGAGGACGACCCAGAGGTCGAGCTCCGGATCGATCCAGATGGACGTGCCAGTGAAGCCCGTGTGACCGTACGCACGCTCTGTCAGATAATCGCCACCCGAGGACCGGCCTGAAGGCGTGTCCCACCCGAGTCCGCGCGTCGAGGCTTCATCATACCGGGAGGTGAACGATGCGAGCACGCCGGCATCGAGC
>Ga0114996_10003658_pt1 | contig 18937 bp, 17 predicted proteins | sample ArcticOcean_MG_C_4_FD_87039 | JGI IMG/M metagenome (GOLD analysis project Ga0114996, IMG submission 87039) | Marine microbial communities from western Arctic Ocean - ArcticOcean_MG_CB4_134 | ecosystem: Environmental > Aquatic > Marine > Oceanic | place: Arctic Ocean: Canada Basin | collected...
CTTGAAATAAGTAGGGTTCTTAGAATAGAAATGAGCGTGCTAAGAACCAGGTTGTTTATTCTGGAGACGATGGGGTTTGTGAAGCGTCTTCCTGGGGATAGTTATTCTCTGAGTTAGTTTCTTCGCGAGTTTCATTCGATAAGAGAGACAACCCCTCTTTTATCTCTATAGGTTCTAAACCTGAACCACTTTGGATTAGCGAGACAGTCATAATAATACATGTCACTAAGATTACTACTAAGAGTATTCCCCCATCAAAGGAATCATTAATAAGTTCTGGGTAATTTGAGCTTATTTGGAAGAAAAGAAGGATGGTGATAAGCCCTCTTGGCGCTATGTATAAAAGTGATGAGGGATCTTCTGGTCTGAAAAGACGTAGAAAGACAAAGCGAATTATATAAAGTATGACGGAGATCGCCAATCCGTAGAATAGGACGTCGTACTCCTTTAGAGAACTAAGGACCACGGTTGCGCCGAAAAGCACAAAGAAAAAAGTCCTAATTACAAAGGCACTCTCAAGGGTTAGGATGTGAAAATCATGTCTCAGCCCATTCATCTTTTCGTTGTCTAATAGACTTCCGAGCCAGCTTTCACCTTCTTTATTTTTCAAGATGTTCGCAAAAAATATTTTGTGATTGTTAAGCATTAACCCGAAGATTAAGATTAAAATCAGAGGGCTGAGGTGAAGGAGTTTTTGGATTGAATAGATTAAAATAAGTACAGCAATGGATAAAAATAGTTTAACTGAACTAGAGATTTTTTGTAGTACGTAAACGAGTAAATAACTCACCACGATAGAGATAAAAATAGAAGCTCCGAGATTAATTCCGATGGACTTTGCAATTTCTAGGTAACTTTCAGAAGTTCTGTTTCCAAGCAACAGATAGAATGCCATAATTCCCCAAATATCAGAGAAAGTGCTTTCGTAAACCATAAACTCTTTGCGCTCTAGGCTCAACCCTCCAACAGATGGGATGATAATAGCGCTGCTCATTATGGAAAGCGGGATGGAATACACCAAAGCTGTAAACCAATCCATATCCATTGAAAAATTAAGGAGCCATGCAATTCCTGCGGAACTCGCAGCCAATGTGAAAAGAGCGAGCGATGCGCTTTTTAAGATAAGCGGTAGTTTTTCTTTAGAGAGCTCTAGGTCCAGCGCGGCTTCTAACAGTATAAAAATCAACCCAATTGTTCCTAAAAGCTCTAGCGCCACGGATTCAAAAGGGATTTCTTCAATCCCCATAGCTGTAATTATTTGTCTTAGCGCTATACCCATAGCGATCAAAACAAGCACCGAAGGGATATTTGTTTTCTTAGCTAATACGTTAGCAAAATAAGACAGGATGATAATTACACTTCCACCTATTACAAGTGAAAAGGCACCAATATCGTCAACGGTAAAAACTTCAAATACATTATTGAGCATAGCGCACAAGATAAGAATTTAGCCAAACCCACCGGTAAAGAGTCGCCAAAAATCGTTCCCTAACGCAAAGACCATTAATCCAAGTAACAGTGTAATCCCGATTACCTGCGCTATTTCCATGATTTTATCTGGAGCGGGCTTTCCCACAACCAGCTCATAAAGTAAGAACACAACATGCCCACCATCTAAAGCGGGGATAGGTAAAAGGTTCATAAAGGCAAGTATTAACGATAAGAAAGCGGTGTTTCTCCAGAAGACTAACCAATCCCAACTTCCGTCGAAGATGCTACCAAATGTGATTAACGACCCCACTTGTGATGCGCCAGATTTAGAAGCTAAAAATCTAAGAGAAAGGGCATACTCCTGTAAGGTAGTTCCCGCCATAAAAAACCCACTTACCAAAGCATCTAAGGCACCGTATTCTATTTTTTCCTGTACGAACATCTCCGAAAAACTGGCCTGGCTTTCCATTGTAAAACCGATATGTCCCAAGCTGTCAGTCATTACAGGCAAAGAGAGTTTTTCTCTATCACGCTCTATATGGACTACAATTGGAGAATTGGGGTAACCCTGAAAAGCATTTACGGTCTGCTGTTGTGAGAAAACAATATTATCATTAACCCCAAGAATTAAATCTCCGGCTACTAGTCCAGCTTTTTCAGCCCTTGAATCAGAGTTAACACTTTTAATTACTGGAGGAACTTGTAGAGAAAAGGGTCTGCGTATTCCCTCATCAAGTAGCACCTGTCCCAATTCTGTTTTAAACGAAAGCTCCTTCTCGACACCATTTCTTTTAATTATAGCCTCGGTTACTGGTTCAAAGAATGCAGCCGTTCTAACATCTCTAAAGGTTTCGAGCTCTTCTCCGTTAAAAGAAATGATATGATCTCCACTTTGAAAACCCAACAGCTCAAGACGGGGATCAATATCAACTGCGTATTTGTTAGGCAAAATAGTTTTACCCCAAACAAGTAATATCATGCTGTAAATCAAGAACCCCACAATTAGATTCACGATTATTCCGCCAAGCATAATGATGAGCCTTTGCCATGCCGGCTTAGATCGAAACTCCCAAGGTTCAGCCGGCTTAGCCATTTGTTCCTTGTCCATGCTCTCGTCTATCATCCCGCTTATTTTTACGTAACCACCTAAAGGCAGCCAACCGATCCCCCATTCGGTGTCCCCAATTTGTTTCTTGAAAAGAGAAAATCCAGGATTCATAAACAGGTAGAATTTCTCTACTCTAGTTTTGAAGTAACGGGCTGCTAAGTAATGGCCTAACTCGTGTAAAACCACGAGAAGTGAGAGGCTGAGTAGGAGTTGTAATCCTTTAATGAGTGCAATCATGGCGGCAAAGATAACTTTCCACGATGTTATGCTGACAAACGTTGTTAATTTCTTAAATATTTTACTTAGTTGTGTGCATATTGCAGTATCTAGAGACACCCATGCCTAAAAACACCTCAATTAAAAAAACCTCCAGAACGGGCTATTGGAAAGTTCTATTTTTCCTTGCAGGAATAAGCCCTCTTTTAGGAATATTAGCTCTTGTAGCAATCGCTAGACTTGGGGATCTGCCAGACACGGACGCTCTCACTAACCCTCGTACAGATCTTGCAACGAAGGTTTATACCATGGACGGGAAGATCTTAGGAAGCTATTATAACGAGAATAGATCAGACGCTCGGTTCGAGGATTTACCTCAGCACCTTATAGACGCGTTAATTTCCACAGAGGATGTAAGGTTTTTCAGTCATGATGGAGTTGACTTTTTCGGATTAGGTAGAGCGATAGCCTTTTTAGGCAAAAGGGGAGGGGGTTCAACGATAACGCAACAACTGGCAAAGCTGCTTTTTACAGAAGAGTATGAATCAACAAGCTTTTTAGAGCGAGCGGTTTTACAAAAACCCAAAGAGTGGATCATTGCGGCACGGTTAGAGAGCCACTACACGAAGGGTGAGATTATTGCGATGTATCTCAATAGATACGACTTTCTAAATCAAGCCGTGGGAATAAGATCTGCTTCGACCATTTATTTTGACAAAGAGGTTGAGGAATTAAATGTGGAAGAATGCGCGATGTTAGTGGGGATGTTGAAGAATAGCGCCCTATATAATCCACTTCGCAGAATGGAATTGGTTACAAAGCGCAGGAATGTTGTTCTAAACCAAATGGGTAAATATGAGTTCCTTACCCCAACTTCTCTCGATTCTATCAAAGCACGGCCGATTACTTTAAATTACCAAAGAGTAAGCCACGATGAGGGCGCTGCGCCATATTTTAGAGAGCGTTTACGTGCAGAATTAAAGAGAATTTTCTCGGAGAAAAACCCCGATGACTCTTATGTTGTTAGTAAGGCCGATGGCTCGAAGTACAATATTTACAGAGACGGATTAAAAGTGCACACCACTATTGATAGTCGTATGCAACAGTATGCTGAAAATGCGGTTTCTAAGCATTTAGGCGGAGAGCTCCAAGCAGCTTTTGATAGAGACTTGAAAACTCGCCCAAAACAAGACTATCCATTTTTTGAGGACATAGATCAAGAAGCAAAAAAGACAATTATAGACATCGCAGTCCGTGATTCGGACAGGTATAAAAAAAGCAAAGGGAAGCTTTGCCCCGGTTGTAATAGACCCGCTTTTTACATCCGGGATCACGCTTTAGAAGACGGCGCTAAAGGCTTCAGGTGTATGCCTGATAAAGGAGGATGCGGTAACACATGGATGGGGTTAAGTAAAAAGGATTTCAAAGCGTCTATGAATAAGCCAGTAAAAATGAAGGTTTTCAGCCACTCGGGCCCCCTAGATACAGTTCTGTCCCCCATGGACAGCATTATTCATCGCAAGAAAACGCTTCATGCCGGCCTGCTTTCTATCGAACCCTCTTCAGGCCAAATCAAAGCGTGGGTTGGAGGCATTGACTATAAGTTTTTTCAATACGATAATGTAGACCAAAGCCGACGCCAGGTAGGTTCTACCTTCAAACCCTTCGTATACGCTACCGCCCTTAGGATGGGGATGAATTCCTGTGACGAATTGCCTAACCAAGTGACTTGTATAGACCTTCCAGAGGGTTATGACCCCCCGATTTGGTGTCCACAAAACTCATCAAAAGAGTATGGAGAAATAGTAACTCTAGAGTACGCCCTTGCTAACTCAATGAATACAGTTACAGTAAAACTAATTAAAACTTTCGGTACTGATAGAGTGATAAAACTTGCGCACGCCTTAGGAATTAACAGCGATATTCCCAACGTTCCTTCTATAGCTCTCGGAGTAGCAGAACTCAAATTAAAAGAACTTGTTTCTGCTAACGCTGCTCTTGTAAATGGAGGTGTTTACGTTGAGCCCACCATTTTAATAAGAGTAGAAGATAGATTTGGGAACACCATTTTTGAACCCAGCCCTGATATCAGACAAGGCCTGGATGAACTCACTGCTTACCGAGTAGTTCGCATGATGAAAGGCGTTGTTGATGGGGCTTGGAATGAAGAACTCCAAAAACGAATGGGAACAGGTGTCAGGCTTCGTTACGATTCCGACTCAAGAGATTACGATGGAATCACAGCGCCTATGGGCGGGAAAACAGGAACGACACAAAATAATACTGACGGGTGGTTTATGGGGCTTACGCCGGAATTAGTAACTGGGGTTTGGGTAGGAGCGCAAGACCCCACAGTAAGATTTTCAACGACGCATTACGGTCAAGGAGCAAACACGGCTCTTCCTATATATGGATTTTTTATGAAGGATACTTACGCAGATGAGAGCATAGGTCTTTCACAAGAAGATTTTGCTAGGCCAGAGTCCTTGGGATCAGACACGTTAAATTGCAAAGACCAGGTCTCTATAAAAGGGCATACCTTCGATTCTGATGGATTCGACGATTCGGACCTGTTTAATTAACCAGTGGAATTAATTTAGAACAATGTCAATTTCAAAATTAGTAAGCGGCGTAGAAGAGGCTTGCAGCGGTGTAGAAGACGGAATGACCTTGATGTTAGGCGGTTTCGGATTGTGTGGTATCCCTGAGAACTGTATTGAGCAGTTGGTCAAGCTTGGGGTTAAAGATGTGACATGCATTTCGAACAATGCGGGCGTCGATGGGTTCGGATTGGGAAAGCTGCTGAGTGGCCATCAGATTCACAAAATGATATCTTCGTATGTAGGCGAGAATGATGAGTTTGAACGCCAAATGCTTTCCGGCGAACTCGAAGTAGACCTTATCCCTCAAGGCTCACTTGCCGAGAGATGTCGTGCAGGTGGTGCGGGTATCCCAGCTTTTTACACTCCAGCTGGATATGGTACGGAAGTAGCAGAAGGGAAGGAGGTGAGAGAGTTTAACGGTAAGCCACACATCCTAGAATCTGCTTTAACAGCAGATTTTGCCTTTGTAAAGGCGTGGAAAGGTGATGCCGCCGGGAATCTAATTTTCAAAGCGACGGCTCGCAACTTCAACCCTATGATGGCGATGGCGGGAAAAATCACAATCGCAGAAGTAGAAGAACTCGTCCCAGTGGGAGAGCTCGACCCGAACGAAATCCATACCCCAGGCATCTTCGTCCAACGCATATTCCAAGGTCATTCATTCGAAAGGCGAATAGAGCAAAGAACCGTTCGTCCACTTAACTCGCCTTCTTAAATAGAATATCATGCTAGATAAAAACGGTATTGCAACAAGAATTGCGCAGGAAGTAAGAGATGGATGGTATGTGAACCTTGGTATAGGAATTCCAACCCTTGTCGCTAACCACATCCAAAAAGGTATGGAAGTAGAATTTCAGTCAGAAAATGGCATTCTCGGCATGGGCCCATTCCCTATAGAGGGCTCAGAGGATGCTGATCTCATTAACGCGGGCAAGCAAACGATTACTGCGATGCCCGGAGCAGTCTATTTCGACTCGGCAACATCTTTCGCGATGATCAGAGGTTGCCACGTTCAACTTACCGTTTTAGGTGCAATGGAAGTTAGTGCCAATGGTGATATAGCCAATTGGAAGATTCCAGGTAAAATGGTCAAAGGCATGGGTGGAGCTATGGATCTGGTAGCGAGCGCAGATAATATAGTGGTGGCAATGATGCACACAAATCGAGCTGGAGAATCCAAATTACTCCCCACATGTTCTCTTCCATTAACGGGTGTGGGTTGCGTGAAACGTGTGGTTACTAACCTTGCCGTTCTAGACATCAAAGACGGGGCATTTCACCTTGTCGAAAGAGCGCCAGGAGTTTCCGTTCAGGAGATTATAGACGCCACCGCAGGAGAACTTATCGCCCCTTCGGATGTCCCAGAAATGACGCTTTAGATTTAGTCTTAAAAAAGAGTTACAAAAACCAGGTTAGCCGTACATCACGACGGCAACAGATTCACAATCCCCTTCAATGGGAGGAGACAGTTTTGTGAGTTTGAGTTCAATTGATTTTACCAATTTAAGCTCACGGCGAAGTGATTTAACGATGCGTCTTCCTATGTGTTCGATGAGCTTAGACGGAACAGCCATTTCACGCTCAGCAATTTGTTGGACGGCACAGTAATCAATGGTGTCCTCAAGTTTATCAGATTCTCCACACGCCCCCATATCCACACCGAGTTTTATATCTACGCGGTACTCTCCTCCTATGGTAGTTTCTTCAGCCATACATCCGTGATAGCTATGAAACCTCAACCCGTTTACTTCAATAATCTCTTCCATAATTTCTATTCCTCTAACAATATATTCTCTATAACACCTATTCCGTAATCGAGTCTTTCAAGGGTTTTTTCCAAACCGAGAAATTCTGCAAAGTCAAACATGGACGGCCCGCCACCAGATCCGGTTAAAGCCAATCTGAATGGCAGTAAAACCTGCCCGAAACCCAGTGCCTTTTCCTCCAAATGCGATTTAAATTGAGTCTCAATATCATCTGCCTTAAACGGTTCTACGTTAGATAGCATTGACTTTAAATCAGTCATGTATCCAATGGTCTCAGGCTTCCACTTTTTGCGAACCATCTTGCCGTCAAAATCTTCTTTTAAAGGAGCGCCGAAAAGCCACTTTGCATCCAATACTTCATGCAGAAATGACACCCTCTCGAGCATTAACTTCAGCACAACTTCCGCGTCTATTTCATTTAAGACTATGCCATTTAAGCTTGCCATTTCCGTCAATGCAGGAACGAGTTCAGCCGGCTGCTTAGCGCGCAAGTACTGCTCATTAAACCAACGCGCTTTATCTGGACTGAAACGAGCACCGGACTTAACTACTTTGTCTAATGAGAAAATTTTTGACGCTTCTTCTATGGTGAACAACTCCCTTTCATCTCCAGGATTCCACCCCAACATAAGCAACATATTTATGAAAGCTTCAGGCTCGTAACCTCTTTCACGGTATCCGCTTGCGATGTTTCCAGTTTTAGGGTCTTTCCACTCAATTGGGAAAACGGGGAAGCCACCTGCGTCTCCATCTCTTTTGCTGAGTTTTCCGTTTCCAGTGGGCTTGAGGATTAGTGAAAGGTGGGCGAATTTAGGAGCGCCCCAACCAAAAGCTCTGTATAACATTATATGTAAGGGAGCGCTTGGGAGCCACTCTTCACCTCTTATGACGTGTGAGATTTCCATTCCGTAATCGTCAACTACGTTTGCGAGGTGATATGTTGGAAGGCCGTCTGCTTTTACAAGTACTTTATCGTCGACAACGGCGCTTGAAATCGTTATTTCTCCTCTTATCTCATCAGTGAAAGTGATGTCTTCAGCATTGTCTGGTGTTCTAAAACGAATAATGTACGGGGTTTCGTTCTCGATAAGAGTTTCAACCCCCTCTTCACTCATTGATAAACTGTTTTTTAAACCTTTTCGAGTAGATGCGTCATATTGAAAAACGGTGTTCTCTGATTCCGCTTGCTTCCTAAGCGCGTTGAGCTCTTCGGGCGTATCAAAAGCCATGTACGCATGCCCCGAAATGAGAAGTAACTCAACCGCTTCACGATATAAGGCATTTCTTTCGCTTTGCCTGTACGGCTTAAACTCCCCCCCAGCGACCACACCCTCATCAATCTCAATCCCACACCAATTTAGAGCCTCACGAACGTAATCCTCAGCTCCTTCAACATATCGAGTTTGGTCTGTATCCTCAATGCGTAACAAGAACTTGCCGCCATGGGCGCGAGCAAACAAGTAATTATAAAGGGCTGTCCTGACTCCGCCCATGTGGAGGGGCCCTGTGGGACTTGGGGCGAATCTTACGCGAACGTTGCTTGTGGTCATAATGTGCTTTTATAGCTGAATGCGAAGGTAATACTGCTTTTTCGAAACAACTATAAAGTATTGACCTACATCTACAAATTGAGTGAAAAAGAGTGGAGGAAGAATCGGAAATTCGATAAAAATAAAATATATTTATCATGAATGCATTGCGTAACAAAGTCCAATTAATTGGCAGATTAGGGCAAGACCCTAAGATCATCACCTTCGACGAAGGCAAGTCTAAAGTCAACTTTTCAGTGGCTACAAATGAATCGTACCGCGACAACGAAGGCGATAAAATTGAGAGAACTCAATGGCACGAAATAGTTGCCTGGGGACCACTGAGCGAGATTATGGGTCAGTACTTGAAAAAGGGATCGGAAGTAGCTATAGAAGGCAGACTGCATTATAGAACCTACGACGATAAAGAAGGAAACACTCGTTATGTAACAGAGATAGTCGCAAAGGATCTTCTAATGTTAGACAAAAAACCTGCTGAAGTGTGATGATATAGGGGAGCTGTAACAGGCGGCTCCCCTTTTAAAAAGCTTTTTTTTTATTTCTTAAATAGTTTTCTATACAAAATCGTTAAAGGGTCATAATACCTATCCACCACCCTTTCTTTTAGTGGGATAATCCCATCATCTGTAATTTGAATATCTTCAGGACAGACTTCCGTGCAACATCTTGTAATATTACACATACCCGAACCATGATCTTCCTTTATTGCAGGAATTCTATCTGCATCATCCATAGGGTGCATTTCTAAACTAGCAAGTCGAATCATAAATCGTGGGCCAACAAATTTTTCCTTTGCATCCTGATCTCTAATTATATGGCAAACATTCTGGCATAAATAACATTCAATACATTTTCTGAAATGCTGTGTTCTTTCCACGTCTACTTGTTGCATTACCAACCCTTTTTCCGTATTGTTTTTATTTTGAGCTGGGGAAAATGGCTTGATTTTAAGGTTTTGTTTGTAATTCCAACTTACATCTGTTACTGTATCTTTTATAATTGGAAATGCTTTTAAAGGAGTAATCATAACCGTCTCGTCAGGGCGATATTCATTCATCCTTGTCATGCAAGCCAATTTTGGTCTCCCATTAATTTCCACACTACAAGAGCCGCACTTGCCAGCTTTGCAATTCCATCTGACAGCCATATCATTGGCCTCATCTGCTTGAATTCGATGCATTACATCTAGCACCACCATCCCTTCAGTTACATCACAATTGTAATCAACCAACTCCCCCTTTGTGTTGTCTCCTCTGTATATTTTGAATTTACGATTCCCCATAATTATAGTTGTGATTTTCTTTCTTCAGCCACTTCCGCTTCCAAATCTTCCAATTTTGCATTGGCTATTCTAAAAAGTTCCGCATTGGGTTCTTTCCGTTTTTCTTTAATCACTTGCATATTTCCGTCTTCCCCTTTTTTGGTAATGATATTATATTGATACCACTCCTCACTTTCTGTAGTAAAATCATCCCTAGTATGAGCCCCTCTACTTTCTTCCCTCATATGTGCTGCCCTAGCCACCGCCTCAGCAGTAATCAATAAATTTCTCATGGCAAGCGCTTCATGCCATCCAGGATTAAACTGAGAAGAGCCATTCGCCTTTACATTTTTATTTTTTTCTTTTAAGTTTTCAATGTTTTGAATTCCTTTTTGTAATTCTGTATCCGTTCGGATAATGCCTACATTGTTTTGCATATTTTTTTGCAAGTCCTCATGTAAAAGATATGGGTTTTCCCCTTCTTCTCTATTGAGGATACTCGTTGCGTTTCTGATAATTTTTTTGGCATCCTCTATATTAAATTCTGGAACAGCCCCTAATTGTTTGGCGTAATTTGAAGCTCCCATTCCGGCTAAATTTCCAAATACCAATAAGTCAGATAAGGAATTTCCTCCCAATCGGTTGGCACCATGCATTCCTGCTGCACACTCCCCACAAGCAAAAAGCCCCTCAACAGTGGACATAGTAGTGTCCGCCTCTACCCGAATTCCCCCCATGAAATAATGACATGTTGGGCCAACTTCCATTGGTTCTTTAGTAATATCTAATTCAGCAAGCACTTTAAATTGGTGATACATGGAAGGTAATTTCTTTTTAATATCCTCGGCCTTTCTTTGAGTGGCAATATCTAAATAAGCTCCTCCATGTGTGGACCCTCTTCCTGCTTTCACCTCCGCATTAATAGCTCTTGCAACTACATCTCTTGTAAGTAGCTCTGGCGGTCTTCTTGCATCTTTATCTCCCGCTAACCATCTGGCAGCTTCTTCTTCAGTATCGGCAGTTTCGTTTTTAAATTTCTCTGGGATATAGTCAAACATAAACCGTGTTCCTTCACTATTTTTCAAAATTCCACCCTCTCCTCTGACTCCTTCTGTTACTAATATCCCCCTAACTGATGGTGGCCAAACCATTCCGGTTGGATGAAATTGATTGAATTCTAAATCCATTAATTCAGCCCCAGCCTCATAAGCCATAGCGTATCCGTCTCCTGTATATTCCCAACTATTTGAAGTAATTTCCCAAGCTTTTCCTCCCCCTCCAGTTGCAAGAATTAAAGATTTTGTTTTGAAGATGATAAATTCCCCGGTATCTCTGTACATGCACACAACACCAGCAATTTTCCCATTTTCATCTTTTAAAATATCCAAAGCGGTACATTCCATATGAATATCAATCCCTTTGTGTATTCCATAATCCTGCAGAGTCCTGATCATCTCTAGTCCCGTTCTGTCTCCAACATGAGCAAGTCTTGGATATCGATGTCCTCCAAAATTTCTTTGGTTGATAAGCCCTTCTTTTGTTCTATCAAAAACAGCTCCCCTTTGTTCTAATTCTCTTACTCTATCGGCAGCATGTCTAGCGTGTAATTCGGCCATACGCCAAACATTCAACATTTTCCCTCCACGCATTGTGTCTCGAAAATGAATTTTCCAATGATCTCGGTTATCTACATTCCCAAGTGATGCAGCCATACCCCCTTCAGCCATTACCGTATGTGCTTTACCTAATAAAGATTTACATACTAACCCAACTTTTTTGGATTCTTTGGTAGCTGTTATTGCAGCACATAAGCCAGCTCCTCCTGCTCCTATTACAAGAACATCAAATTCTATCTGTCTTATTTCTGAAATATCTAACATAATTATTTTTTTATACCCAAGTATTTAAATCTGAAATCACTCCCATTGAAACCAATCTGACATAAACATCAGAAAGCCCAACCCAAACTAAAGATAACCATGCAAACATTTGGTGTCTTCTATTAAGATAAGTCACAATTTTCCATCTGCTATGCGCATGTTCTGCAGAATGTGAGCAAGAAAAACAATCCATTTTCCCTCCAATTAAATGTCTCAATGAATGACATCCAAAAGTATAACCTCCCAGTAATATAGGATTAATAAGTAATATAATACTACCGACTCCAACTCCAAATTCTCCATTTCTAAAAAAAGCCATAACAGCATCATAAGAAAGAATAAAAATAAATACTATAGCAAAATACATGGCGTATCTATGCAAGTTTTGAATCCATAAAACTCCAGTTTCTCCTTTATAATCTTTTTGTGGTATACCTCCAACGGCGCAAGCTGGCGGAGAAAATGTAAATGCCCTATAATATGCTTTTCTATAATAATAACAAGTAAATCTAAAAGAAAGGGGAAATACCAAAATAAGCCAAGCTGGAGAATATCCAGGAAGCCACCACAACCAATCTGGCCAGGCTCCAAATAATGCATGAGAAATAGGTGGAATACCATTCATTCCTTCTTTAAGAAACAAGGGCGGTGAATAAAAAGGAGAGAGATAGCCTCCAAAACCTTCTGCATTTACGACTCCACTCCACCAAAAGTATTCTCCTTGCCAAGCAGCCCAAGTAGAATAAATAATAAAACTAAGTAGTACAGAAAGCACTAACATAGGACTAATCCACCATTTATCTTCTCTCAAAGTTGAGAGAAAAGATTTCCCTCTCCCGATAACTTCTGTCATATTGTTGTTTTAATGCGGCAAAGATAATACCTTTCAAAGTATTATTTTTTAATAATAAATAATTAAACCTTGCTGATTTCCTTGAGCTAGGAGAGGCAATGTGTCAATATGCACTTGAGATAGCAGAAAGCTGTGGAGCTTGTGTATCTACTTGTAAGAACTCATCCGCCATGCTTTTTATGGCAGCCAAGGTTAGCCAGTTATCTCCTCACGATTACTAATATTGCTCGTATGATTAGAGAATTCCGATCTTCAAATTTAACGTCAAAGGAGAACATTAATTTTCATAACAATTGTTACTAAAGTGAGAAGTAAGGCTTAGTGCCTTAAACTTGTATTATGAAGAATTTAATATTTGTAGTTTTAAGCCTACTTTTAGTCACCAATATATCTGCTCAGAAAAAAGTAGATGTAACTTTTGAAGTAGGAGGAGTTTGCGGAATGTGTGAAGAACGCATTGAAAAGGCATATGATGTTAAAGGCATAGTGATTGCCGATTATGACCTAGAAATACACCAGCTTCATGTTGTTTATAAAACGAAGCATTTTCCTGACATTCTTGATGTTCATCGTCTCGCAACTAGTGTAGGGCACGATACAGATTTGATTAAAGCATCAGATGAAGTCTATGCAAAAATTCATGAATGCTGTAAGTATAGATCAGAAAAGGAAACTCTCAAATGTTCCGGAGATCACGAACGCTAATAGCTTTTTTTATTATAGGCTGTAAGCCTATTGAAGCTATCACTTTCACAGCAAAAGGATGCTGCCCTTCTTGTGAAACATCAATTCTTGAGAGCCTTCAGATTGATGCAGTAAAATCGGCTCAATGGAATCAGCATCATGAAAAAATCACCTTGAGATTTTACTCCAATGAAATTTCAGCACACCAGCTGCAACATACAGTAGCCATGGCTGGCTACGATACGGACTTATTTATGGCGCCAGATTCTGTTTATTTGGCCTTACCCAAATGTTGCCACTATAGAGATTAACATGAAGCTTTTGAAACTCTTATACTTAGTAGTATTTATTGTCAGTTGGCTAGCTATGCCAAATATCTACTCGCAGAAACATGTAAAAGGAAAAGTTCTCGCACTGGAATCTCATGTAGGTCATGATCACGAAGAAGGCGAACACGAGGGGGAGGTAGTATATGAAATTCTTCCAGGAGCAACAGTGATTTGGAAAGGAACTACAGTGGGGACGATGACTGACCTTTTCGGGTTTTTTAAGATACCAGCTTTTAATATCGGAGACACACTGCAAGTAAGTATGATAGGGTATGAGACGGTGGGGCTAGTATACACTGGCTGGGATTATTTAGATATACCTCTTCAGGCTGGAGTTTTGTTAAATGAAGCTCAGATAGAAACGAGAAACTCAACCACCTCTATTTCTCTTCTCGATCCATTAAACATCCAGCAGCTTAATAGGAAGGAACTTGCAAAAGCGGCCTGTTGTAATCTTAGTGAAGCATTCGAAACAAATGCTTCAGTTGATGCCTCTTTTACAGACGCCGTTACTGGGACGCGTCAGATCCGCATGTTAGGTCTAGATGGAAAATACACCCAGCTTCTTGTAGACAACCTTCCAGGACCACGTGGGTTAAATGTGGTACAAGGTTTGTCTTTTATTCCTGGACCTTGGATAGATAATATTTCTATTTCAAAAGGAACGGGATCGGTCATCAATGGCTACGAAAGCATGACAGGCCAAATCAATGTCGCGATGCGAAACCCTGAAAACGCAGAGCCTCTTCACATTAACCTTTATGTAAGTGGTGACGGAAGACTGGAATGGAATCACGTAAGTAGCCATCAAGTAAACAGGCGTTGGAGCACTGCTCTTTTGTCCCACGCTGAGCTAGGCACCACGATCAATGACCGCAATGAGGACACTTTTCTCGACACACCTCTCAAACGCGATCTCGTCTTAAGGAATGAGTGGAAGTTTCGTGGAGATCGAGGCATTCGAGGGGAGTATGCAATTTCTTCTGTAAGAATGGAAAGGCTCGCAGGTCAAGCCTCGGCATACTCGGATTCGGATTCACCTTTCGATCTTTTAAAGCCCTATCTGGCAAATACAGACTCATCTGCATGGACCGCAGCGACAAAGATTTCTAGATTAGAAGCATCGGCAAAAACAGGATATGTCTTTCCCAATAAGTCTTGGCAATCAATAGGCACTCAGTTTTTTACCTCGACTCATAAGCAAGAACACAAGTTTGGCAACAGGAGCTATGAGGGCACTGAAGATTATTTTAGAGGTAACATTCTCTTCTCTGGCATCATTAACAATACGGATCACAAATTTACCACCGGAGTTAGTTTTGTGTATGACGATTTTAATGAGATCGGCACATGGGGTGCGGAATTCGACGAGTGGGACAGTGAAAATGACACGATTTCCCGTACAGAAATGGTCCCAGGGGCCTTCTTTGAATACACTTGGACTGCGGGCGAACGCTTGGTTGTTGTTGCTGGATTAAGAGGGGATCACCACAACCTGCATGGAAATTTTGCCTCACCTCGTTTGCATGTTCGTTATTCACTTGCTGAGGAGACATCTATCAAACTCGTCGCGGGCCGTGGGTTCCGAACGGCAAATGTGTTTATGGAACAACTGGGATCTTGGGCAAGCAATAGACGTTGGGATATTCAAGAAGATTTGGCCCCAGAAGTAGCGACGAACTTGGGGTTGAACCTGGTGTCTAAATTCCGACTAAATTCGAGAGACGCCTCCCTTTCTTTGGACGGATACTTCACCAATTTTGACAACAGAATCATTGTAGATCTATACAATTCTCCACACGAAGTAAGCATCTATAATCTAAACAACGTCGGGGGATACCAGTCTCGCTCGAGCTCAACGACGGTTCAGATAGAGTTCGATTGGTCTTTTCACAGGAGATTAGATGTAAGAGCAGCGTATAGATGGGTGGATGCGGTTACTGGGTATGCTTCTGGTGACTATGATGCAGGTTATGGTTTCGAAATGCAACAAGATCCGTACGTTTCTAAGCACAGAGCGTTTACCCAATGGAGTTATGCGAGCAAAGCGTCAAAAGAAGGCAAGCAGACCAGAATTGATGCCACGGTACAATGGGTGGGGCCTCAAGCGCTACCAGTCCCAGGGGGCATGGCGTCAATGCATCCAAGTGTCTCGCCTTCGTTTACTCAGGTGAATCTTCAATTTACTCAAGTTTTACCTGGGAATTTAGAGCTTTATATCGGGGTAGAAAACCTTACTAACATTAAGCAAATGTCGCCTATAGCAGGCGTCAATGACGGTGTTCTTGACCTTGAGAATTTTGATGCTAGCCTTGTTTACGGACCTATTCTAGGCAGAATGTCATATGCTGGACTAAGATGGACGCTGGGGAGTTAAATAGAAGGGCAGAAGCTATCCGTGCATGGTTTCTACAATCCCGTAGCGTTTTATTACCTCTCCTTCGAAATCAAGAAATTTCTGCCACCGGGCATCTACATCGATGTTGCCACCATATTTTCTGGCAAATTTCAGAAAGGTCGTGTAATGGTGTGCTTCAGAAATCATTAACTCTCTGTAAAATTCAACCAGATCAGGGTCGGTAAGTTTTTCTGTTAAAAGTCGAAAACGCTCACAACTTCTTGCCTCTATCATGGCGGAAAATAGCATCCTACTCACGAGCTGATTTTCTTTCGAACCACCTTCGCTCAACATATACTTATATAACTCTCCAACGTAATTGTCCTTGCATTCATATTGAAGTTTCACGCCTCTGTCTTTCATTTTTTCGAGAACCATATCGAAATGTTCGAGCTCCTCAATTGCAATCTTAGTAAGAGCCTCTACTAAGTCAGTGTGCATAGGAAATTTTGTGATTACACTGATGGCATTAGAAGCTGCTTTCTGCTCGCACCATGCGTGATCATTGAGAATGGAGTTGATGTTGTTTTCGCAAAGCTTGGCCCATTTATCATCCGTTGCAAGTCGTAAACCTAGAAGAACTTTTTTTGCCTTCTCGTAACTTTCGATGTCTGACATATTAAATAATTTTGCTATAGTTCGATTCGAATCAGAGAACCAGTGGAAAGCAAATGCCCATCACTAGCTTGTAAACAGAGCTCTCCGCATTCTGTAGATGCATTTGGCAAAACCCTACGCCAAAGTGTTTCAAGAGTAGATGGAGGAAGTCCAGAGTATGTATTCATCACAATAAATCCGCCTGGCTCTACAACCTGAGGAACGAGCTCAACGATTTCTATTAAGCTTTGCTCAAGTTTCCATTTTTCATTTTTTGGACCCAACCCCCAAGTTGGAGGGTCGAGCACAACTCCTGAATATTTGTTCCCCCTTTTTACTTCACGTCGGAGAAATTTAAGAGCATCCTCTACGACCCACCGAATTCCGGTTAAACCACTAAGTTCCATATTCTCTCTAGTCCAATCTATTACTTGCCTTATTGCATCGACATGAGTTACATCTGCTCCTGCACTTTTTGCAGCCAGGCTTGCCCCCCCGGTGTATGCAAATAGGTTTAAAAGCTTGTCTCCCTTTTGGACTTTTCCTGCGATATACTCCCAATTAGAAGCTTGTTCGGGAAACACACCTATGTGCTTAAATCGTGTAGTTTCGAGTTTAAATTTGAGTCTTAATGAAGGATGGTTTTCAGATTTATATTCTAAATTCCAGCTATCGGGAGCCTTCCCGTGCTGCTTCCAATAACCCGCAGCCTTACTAGTTGATTCAAAACTAGCATGAGCTTTATCCCATTCTTTAAAGGTTTGCCCCCTATCCCAAACGGCACTAGCCTCGGGTCTGTCTAGCACCAATTCACCGAATTTTTCAAGCTTTCCCCCTTCACCAGAATCGATCAACTCATAGTCTTTCCAGGTGTCGGCAATAAACCTTTTTATTTTGTGTGATCCCATATTGTGCAAAGGTCGTGAATTGAATGTTTAACTCGCATCTAACATTCTAATAATGATGTAGTCATGCTCATTTGAATATTTTGCCCCATCTTTGCTCTATATATGGGAAGGAAAAAAAGAGGAAGCTGGCCTAAAGGAAATAAATCAGATAGGGGCAGCAAAGGCCAGAGAGGTCAACATGGAGTTTCGAGTTCGAATTCACCGAAAGATTTACGCAGAGCGATTTTAGAAGTCTTCCGTAGAAGACCTGATAAACAGTTAAACCACAAGCAGGTATCCTCTGCTTTGGGGGTGCTAAATCACGATGTCAAAAAGCTCATAATGGAGTTGCTGAGTGATTTGGCAACGAAAGGCAAGCTTGAAGATATAGGACGAGGAAAATATTTACTTATGGCGGAAGAAGTTCAAGCCACTTCGGGAATAATACAAATTACTCGTTTCGGAAGAGGGTTTGTCATGCAAGAAGATGGATCTGAGATAAAACTGTCAAAGGGTTCTACAGGGAATTCATTTTGGGGGGATACGGTCGAAGTAGAGTGGGCAAAAAGTCGCAGTAAAGCAATCCCCTATGTTTCGAAAGTCATTCAACGTATGCGCAAGGTATATGTGGTTACCATAGAACAAGTTAAAGACTATGCTTTCGGTCACCCCTCGGACACAAGACTTCACACAAACTTCTTTATCCCAGGTCGCTCACTGAATGGAGCGATTCAGGGCGACAAGGTTCTCGTTGAACTAAAATCTTGGGACTCGCAAGATGATGCCCCTCTCGGACATGTAGTTAGAGTATTGGGTCAGGAAGGAGACAATGATGTGGAAATGCATGCCATTTTAGCGGAGTATGGATTGCCACTTGAGTTTCCGCCCGAAGTAGAACAAGAAGCCCAGCAGTTTACCCCGAGCGCGGAAAGCAAAGTAGGTCTTGATAAAAAGGAAATAGAGAAACGTCGGGATATGCGTGACGTCCTGACGATGACCATAGACCCTGTGGATGCTAAGGATTTCGACGATGCTTTGAGTCTGCAGAAGTTGAAAAATGGAAATATAGAGGTGGGCATTCATATCGCAGATGTTTCATACTACGTAAAACCAGGAAGCGCGATCGATGCTGAGGCAATTAGTCGCGCGACATCTGTTTATCTGGTTGACAGAACGATCCCTATGCTTCCAGAAGTGCTTTCTAACGATCTGTGCTCACTTCGTCCTAACGAAGATAAGTTTGCCTTCAGTGCGGTCTTCGAAATGGACGAAGACGCGAACGTAATCAATGAGTGGTTCGGGAGAACAGTCATTCACTCAGATAGAAGATTTGCATACGAAGACGCACAAGTAAGGCTCGAAACCGGGGAGGGA
>Ga0114996_10003659_pt1 | contig 18929 bp, 15 predicted proteins | sample ArcticOcean_MG_C_4_FD_87039 | JGI IMG/M metagenome (GOLD analysis project Ga0114996, IMG submission 87039) | Marine microbial communities from western Arctic Ocean - ArcticOcean_MG_CB4_134 | ecosystem: Environmental > Aquatic > Marine > Oceanic | place: Arctic Ocean: Canada Basin | collected...
AGAGGCTCACAAACAAGCTACTGCATCATGATTGCGGAATCACCGTCTGAAGACGCAAAAGAGCGGCTCCTAGCAATGGAAAAGATCACAGATGGATTTGAACTGGCTGAGGTTGATCTTCAATTGCGGGGAGCAGGTGACTATTTTGGTACTCGGCAAAGTGGCCTGCCCAATTTACGGATGGCACGGCTCGCGGATACAAATTTGCTAAGCTTAGCCCGTGAGGAGGCAAACATACTACTCGAATCGGATCCAGAATTATCCAACCACCCTCTCATTCTAAATGAGATCAATGAAATGCGAGACACTATAGCAGGGGAAGCTGGGTAAACTGGATAGAGCATGTTGGGAGGGCATTCTGCAAGGCCTAATTCCAACATCTCAACCAATAAAATCTTGTAAATTGTCGCTCATGGTATCATTTACTACGTTATGTTGCTAAAACATCTGATAGCCAAGCTCGCAATCCAGGCTGTCGAGAGTGCCCAAGAGAACGGATCTCTTCCGGCCGGACCGTTGCCTGAAATCGAAGTTGAACGACCCCAGCATTCAGACCACGGTGACTTCGCTATTAGCCTCCCACTAAGACTTACACGTTCTGTCGGGATCAACCCAATGGTGATCGCTCAGCTGCTTGTTCCACTAATACCAAAAAACGATGCCGTATCTGAGGTCCGCGTAGCGTCCCCAGGGTTCATAAATTTTGTACTGAATCCAAGTTGGCTTCAAAAAGAACTAAATTCAATAATCCAAGAGAGTGATTCTTTTGGAAATATAAAGAGAGACGTCAATGAGCGAATACAATTAGAGTTCGCCAGCGTCAATCCAACTGGACCATTACACGTGGGACACGCTCGAACCGCAGTTTTAGGAAGCGTGCTCTCGAATCTTCTGGCTGCCGCCGGATTCGAAGTCTCAACGGAATACTACATTAACGACGCCGGCACACAAATGGATAACTTCTATAAATCTCTTTATGCCAGATACATGCAAGAACTAGGGCACCAAACAGACATGCCTGAAAGTGGCTACATTGGATCGTACATCACCGATTTGGCAAAAGAGGTGATCACCAAAAATCAAAACCGGTTCGTTGAGATGCCAGAAGAAAAAGCCGTAGCCCAAATCGGCGCTTTGGGTCTAAAGAAAATGCTCTCGATAATACGTAAAGATCTGGAATCGGTTAATGTGAATTTCGACGTATGGTTTAGCGAAACTGATGAACTTCACAAGAAGGGCGAACCAGATGCGACTCTCAACGAGTTGAAGAAAGCCGGATATATTGTCAATCGTGAAGGGGCAACTTGGTTTGAATCAACTAAACTAGGCGAAGAACGGGACAATGTGTTAATACGCTCTACAGGAGAACCCACTTATTTCGCCCTAGATATCGCCTACCATAGCAATAAATTTCTCACCCGTGGATTTGACCGAGTGATAAATATTTGGGGCGCAGACCATCAAGGACATGTCTCCAGAATGAAAGCTGCTGTTTCCGCAATAGGAGTGGATCCCGAACGTCTTCAAATAATTATTAGCCAACTGGTTGCCCTTAAGCACGGTGACGAAGTTGTACGTGCTTCAAAACGAACCGGAGAAATGATTACAATGAGGGATCTGGTGGACGAAGTAGGCGCTGATGCCTGTAGATTCTTCTTTTTGTCTCGCACTCCGGAAAGCCAAATGGAGTTCGACATGGAACTAGCCAAGAAAGAGTCTGCTGACAACCCTGTGTATTACGTCCAATATGCCCATGCCCGCATAGCAGGAATAATGAATTTGGCCAATCAGAATAGCCTGGACTACACGTCTGGTGATGTTGGGCTGCTAACACACTCAGCGGAAATTGCGCTCATTAAAAAGATGTTGGCCTTGCCAGAACTGATTGATCATATTGGCGACAGTATGGAGGCCCATTTGTTGCCAAAATATGCAACTGAGCTTGCCGCAGCGTTTCACTGGTTTTATCAGCAATGCCGCGTGGTGTCTGAAATACCGGATGAGTTTGCTCTAACAATGGCAAGGCTTAAGCTGGTCGAGTGTTGCAGAATCGTTTTTGCCCGATGCCTTTCATTAATGGGGATGTCGGCTCCAGAGAAAATGTAGCCCCTTGCCTACTTGAATCTATCGACTTAGTACCCAGATATAGTTACTATGGCTGAAACGAGCATAAGATATTCGGGGTGACAACCAATCCTTAAGACAACATCCGGGTCGGAACCTGCGAGTCCCGATCTTAGAGATAACAAACACAGGGTATTCTACGGCTGGTACATTGTAGCAGCGAGCATCCTGCTCAATTCCTACTTTTCATTAGCCTTTTGGCAAGGCTTCACTGTTTTCTTCCTAGCAATCCTTAATGATTTTAAAGTGTCTCGAACTGTCCTATCAGGGGCATTTTCTCTTCGCCAAGTAGAATCCGGATTCCTATCACCACTCGTAGGGTATCTTGTAGACCGGCTCGGTCCGAGAAAAGTAATTTTTTCTGGTGTGCTAATAGCTGGCACAGGAATGATTTTGATAAGTTTTTCCACCAATATCGGACTTTTCTACTTGGCATTTCTTCTGGCATCCATAGGAATAGGGGCAGCGTCTCATAACGTTTCATGGGCAATTATGGTCGCCCGCTGGTTTAAAAGGAAAAGAGGCAGGGCAACTGGATTGGCGATGATGGGCGGAGCACTGGGAGGGCCTGCAGTATTATTGATCTCCTTCTTGCAAGGATCGCTCGGGTGGAGAACATCAGTGTTCTGGCTTGGGCTTGGTATCTTTGTTGTCGGAATTCCATTATCACTTGTAGCACGCTCTTCGCCCGAAGACTATGGGTATCAGCCTGACGGAGATACTGTAAATAAATCCCGATCTGACCCAAACGGCAACAAAGTAGTTGATGAAAATGGCAGTGGTAGAAATCATGAGTATACAGTTAAAGAAGCACTGAGAAGTAGGCCGTTCTGGGGGCTAGTGGTAATCCTAGGGGCTCAGCAATTCGCGATGAGTGGCCTTCATGTTCATCAAATTGCCTATTTTCAAGGTATCGGCTTTACCGCGATCGAAGCAGCCTCAATTCTTGCAATCGCCTTCAGTGTCAGTGCAATCGGCAGACTTTCCGTAGGAATATTGATAGACCGGTACGATTGGCGCGGCGTACTCGCATCTATTTTCGTTGGGCACATTATAGCCACGCTAATCCTTACGAATGTCACCACATATTGGCACGCCCTGGTTTTTGCAGTGACGCTTGGATTATTCCACGGTATGGCCGTCCCATCCCGGCCTTTCATAGCCGGTTCTATTTTCGGAACAAAGACCTTCGGGACCATTTGGGGCGTGGTTGACGGCGCCATAATAATAGTGGGGTTGGCAGGGCCAATATTCCTGGGATGGACTTTCGATACGTACGGTACATATAAACCTGCCTTCTTTGTGATTATGGCAGTCCTCACTATAGCTACTCCATTAATCTATTTGGTATTCCGATCCGGAGAACCGAACAACCATGCTTAAGGAGACCGTTACATGGGAATAGTCTACGAAACGTCCAACTTGTTATTTAGGGGAGCTATAAGTGTCTTTGGTGACCTAGAAGTGACTGGAAAGGAAAACGTGCCGCGTAAGGGAGCACTAATAGTAGTATCAAACCATCTGAGTGATACGGACCCCGGCATACTAAATGCAAGCATTCCGAGGAGAGTTCAATACATGGCTAAGGCTGATCTCTTTAGAAATCCATTGGTCCACCATTTGTTCAGGGCTTATGGGGCGTTCCCAATAAATGAAACCGGGCAAGAACATTATTCGATAAACGAAAGCTTGCGGATACTTAGTAGAAACGGGGCAATGGGAATCTTTCCGGAAGGAGCCAAGAATCCAAACTCTTTAGGGAGAGCAATGTTGGGAACCGCTTTGATCGCAATGTTGTCTGGAGCTCCAATTCTCCCTATAGGAATCACGGGCACCGAATCGCTAGGGAATTTCTTTAGACTTTGTTACCCTAAGGGTCATTTTAAAATAACCATAGGAGAACCTTTCATACCGCGGGATTCAGGTCGCTCAAGACTCAGGGAAAACGTAGAGGCTCTTACCGACACCATTATGGAGCACATAGCTGCGTTGCTTCCGGAACGGTATAGAGGCATTTACGATAGTGCATGGAAGGGCGAGAGAAGCTACACCTCTCCACCCGATTGGTTGATCAATAGATTGACCAATAATTAATGAAATCTACTCTGCTCTATTCCGCTCCTTAAACTCGCTTTCTAATCAACCTGCCCATGAATACACAGATCTAGTCTCTAAAGTTTACATACTGGAGAGGTACGTCAAGATTCATCTCCTTGATCGCCTCAATCGTCTCTTGTAGGTCATCTCGCTTTTTCCCGTTGACCCGTAGCTCAGAGCCCTGAATCGTGACTTGCACCTTGAGCTTTTTCCCTTTCACCATCTTAACTATTTGCCTACACATCGAGTCTTCAATGCCTTGTCTGATGGCCACTTCTTGCCTCAATGTTCCTTTAGTAACGGTTTGCGGCTTCTTAAAATCTAGAACCTTGCTATCAACTCCACGCTTACCACAGTAAGTTCTTATCAAATCATGCATCTGCCTAAGTAACATATCGTTGTCTGCATTGATGATCAAATTATCCCCCGAACGCTCAACAAGGCAATCAGTACCCTTCAGATCAAATCGTTGTCTTACTTCACGGCCAACGCCGTTAACTGCATTATCCAATTCCGCTAAATCTGTGCGACACACCACATCAAAAGATGGCATTTAAATTCCTTTCCCTTATTTAAAGTTCACTTCAAATATTAACAGTTATTAAGAGGATAGCCCAATGTTGTTGAAAAAATTTCGTTATCCAGCTTTTTCCGGGGATAGCGATTCAAGAAAATCTACGGTCGTCTGCGGCAACGGTTCTCCCGGTACTCCTGCTTCAATCTGCTCAATTAAGAATTCATCGAACATTGAATAAAATTCTTCTGTTGAGACTCCCACGTTTCTTAAGAAAGACTCTTCCCATTCATGATTTTTCAGGTCGTCCCAGAAATCCTTCATTATGGTCTCATTTTTCGAAATAGATGCTGCAAAAGCTGTTGCCCAAAGACCCATGGGATAACTATGCAAAGATTTACTTAGCCCGTCGTTAATCCAATCCTCATTTCCTAGTGCCATGTCAGGGTAATTCTGACGTGCGTCCTTCAAGCGATCCAATTGAGATACCATTACTTCCTCCCAATCAATCCACCCTGCATCCGTCCCTACTATATAACTCGCGTACGTCGCTGATCCCTCTATAAGCCATAGTGGCGGTCTTTCGCCCGAAACCAACCGTTCCAGATAGTGAGCTCCTTGATAAGAATGGAAGTATTCATGCACCATTGTCAGTCTAAAATCTCGCCTGGCAGGTTGAGTCGTTTCACCGATGAACACCGTCCACCGTGGATACGAAGACTGGATTTCAAAACCGGAATGCACATCGGGGTTGGCGCCACTTGCCCTAGCCGCACCATTTGATGTCTTCATCCTAGGATGGTCCAATCTATTCATAATCGTAGCAATACACTCGCCATGAGTCTGATTCGACAAATCATACCTGAACAAACAAAACTCTTCAGCGAGTGCCTGAATATCGACGGTTTCATAATTCCAAAGCGCTATCCCTATGTAATCTTGGACACCATGTCTTGTTGTCAATTCGTTAGTTGAAACGGTGTAATGGCGAGTACCCCAATCCAACGCCTCGCGTATCTTGGAAAGGTGAGATTCATCCACATCAAATGCAAGGATCTCTATACAAAATGCGTTTTCACTGTGGATTGGAAGACATTCCTGAGATCCAGCATTAGTTCGAGCAGCCATCATTTGACCTGGTTTAGGAAGCTTTACAGGATGAGGAGTTGGCGTAGGTGTAGGTGTAGGCGTAGGTGTAGGTGTAGGTGTAGGTGTAAGCGTAGGTGTAGGTGTTGGGGTTGGGGTTGGCGTAACAGTAGGGACTGGGACAAACGTTGGAGTTGGAATAGGAGTAGGGGTTGGTAAGGCCTCTATAGCCTCCTTAACCTTAGCCTGGACCGTAGCTTGTATGTCTATAGCTGACAAACGAGCCTCAACCGTAGCGTTTAGATCAGGTAACGGTGAAGCCTCCTCTTCACACCCCAGCAAAGGCAAAGTAAGTGCCACAACCAAAATTATAGACTGAACGAACCTACTATTGGCCAATCATAACTCCTTGATGAAATAAGTCATGTTGAACCGTTCACTAACCCTCTGTAACAGCCAACCGTGTACGGATATTCAATGGTTGCGTGATAATGATACCCCAGTTGCCCATGCGCATGCCCGTGACATAAATCTAAATCGTGGTTGGACATCTCTATGCCACCCTCACCCCTATAGCCATATATCGGGAATCCATCATTTATGTACCCTACAATACCTGAATGACCATCGCTCAGAGATTCATAGTCCAGTCTCTCAGGAATAAAATGATAATGATAATTGGTTCTGGCTGGATGGCCGCCAAATATATCTACAATTTCCCTGGCGACTGCATCTTCTCCCCTTGCATCGGCCGCATTGTAGATAACTACTCCATTCTTTGTTACTCCTATTGCCCCCAAAGAAACACATCTCGGAGGTTGCGTCTCCGATGGATTAACTGAATAAGTGAAAGATGAAACACTGGCAGAAGGTACCCCGGGATTTCTGTCAATCTCTGTAAGTTCCGGATAATTAGTCATGGGCCAATCTCCGATCTTCCCGTCCAACGGAAGATTATTCACAGTTATCTGGCGCTCAATACCAGAGATGGTTTCTTCGTAAATACCAGTCTCTGGTTTAAACGATCCTTCAGGGAGCCATAATTTTCTCAGAAAGTTCCAGCTCTCGTCCGCTAGATCAATCCAGGTGATCTTACTAGCCGTTGATCCTGGAGCATTTGAATTCTTACCAGTGCATGAAAAGAGACTACCCTTAGATGGCCTAACGGTGCTCAAATAGTCATCTCCTAGCCGCAATCTAGTACAGTCGGGACCTTGATCATCGTTACAGAGGGCTGAAGTGATCGTGAAATCTGAAACAGCAGTCACATCACTTGCCGGCGTTGCGCCCAGGTCAGATTCAAGCCCTGTCTGAATAGCAACTGTCGGGACCAAAGTAGATCTCGTGTTCGGAGGGTTTCCGCCTGCCTCCCCCTCCTCTCCTCCACAACTAATCAATAGAAAAACTGACAGCGCAACAAGGATTTTTTGGGCAATACTTCTATCCATTATCTATCAAGCGTACCATTTTCGGCGCTAGCGTCTTTCTTTGAAAAGGGCTTAAACAATCTGCTGAATGGTCCTTTCTTACCATGAAGTGTCCACCCTATTGGGGTGTACCTAACTAATAGGTGGTAAGTGGCCATACAAATCAATGTAGTGGCAACTATGTTCACTCCCGCGCCAACCAAAGGATTAGGATTGGCAGCCTTGATAATTTCTCCGCCTATACCAAATACGACCCATAAGTGAAGCAAATAAACCCAATAAGATGAATCCACAAAATAGCTGACTACTTTACTGCTTCTTTGGAATATCGCTTGTGTGCCACCAATGAAAGCCGTAACCAATAGAAAAGTAACGATCGGTTGAATCAACATGCCAAGAATCCACAAACCGCCAGCTGATTCTTCATCAAGCTTGCCAGATAACACTGCTGTCATAATCACAACAAGCGCACCGTAACTTATAAAGCCGATCAAAGCATGCTTCCTCCAAACTGTAGACAATGAATCCAGTATGTGAGTATTCCGATGCATGAACCAACCTATAAGTACAAATAAGAATCCTAGTAAGAAAAATGGCCCCGGACCCTGTTCCAAGTTTGTATTGATCCAATTAAAAAATCCGGGCCTGCCAATCGTGGTAGCTGGTAGCAAAACAATCATTAATAGCCAAAGTCTGCCACTAGAAGAAAAGATCAGGTCGATTTTCGCTAAGATGCTAGGAGTTAGCCTAGATAAATATTTCATTACAGCCAACAAAAGGTACATGAGTACAAGGTCACGTAAGAACCACATATGGTGTAGTTCATTCAGTCCACCAAATTTGAACGCCAAATTGTATACCAGTACACCGCCAATTAACGGCAGCACAATGCGCACCAACCTATTTTTCAGGAGACCTGAGAAGTCTCTCTTTTGGACTACCAACCGGGCGAAGAAACCAGCGAGCAAGAAGAACAACGGCATTCTCCATATGTGTATGAAGAAAAACAACAATCCCAAAAAATCCGACGTTGGTATCAAGAGCCTTCCGGTAAGCTCATACCCTAAACTCTGGCCGATACCCTCCACGTAAAACATAGAGGCGTGCAACACTACCCCCATCATCATGGCAAAAGCCCTCAAGGCATCTAATCCGTGGTATCTCATTAGAATTCCGTTCGTGTCATTTCTACATAATACTGATGAGTCGCTACCCCACTAGTTACGGAGGGATCAATAAATCGGGGCCTTGTAGTGTGAACTGGCGTGCGTAAAAACCACCGCTATCCGTTTTAAGAAGTACGTTGACCCAAATAGTATCCGCCAATCCTGGCCCAAATTCCGTGCGCCCAAGGACGTCGATGTTGGGGAACCTCTTGCTCAAATCAAGAGGTGAATAGACGACTTCCACTCGGCCATCAACAACGTCAACTGTTCCAGTATGCAAAAGGTGCCCAGGCATTCCAATTGTGAAATCAGCCACTCCTTGTTGCTCATTAGGTGAAATTATCGAGAAGGTCACATCTTTATCCCCATCCATAACACTCCATTTGGGATGGTCTGTGTTCAAAGTTGGGCTATCTCCAGGGACGACGTATATATCAAACCCGCCTTCAACAGCGCCAAGCACTGTCCCGGTGGGGAAAGGCTCGCTCATTGGCCCAGCCGAGGTCGGGGAATCAAAGGTTGCAGTCACAGTCACGTGATATGTCCCAGGAGTTTCGATCAAGAAATCCTGGGATGGGTCATAGTAATAACCAATCTCATTAGCCCGTCCCGAGATCGTTTGCACAATTTCGCCAGAGTTTGAAATAGTTACGTCAACTCTTCCAGGGAGTGTGGGTGCCAACTGCGCGGAGAATGAAAAAGTGTCACCTGACTCCAATATGGTGCCCGGTCGAACAGCCAACGGCACAACGAAGGCGTCAATGTCCTCTCCGCCCAAGGTTAATATTGGGCCACCGCTAGGGCCACCGTTGATGCCCTGAAATGGTGGAAATACTCGCGAGCCAATCGGGTCATCGTTAGGTAGCAATACCCAAAGCGATCCATAAATTCCGTATCTGTTCAAGTTGCGCGTCGTATCGCGAAATACTGCACCGCCAAACTGGAATTTGAAGTCGTTGGGCAGGTCACCCTGACTTCCCATACCAGGCTGCAAGCCATACATTTCTCCAAACCGCCAATAACCGGTCCCATTGTCATCGTCGCTGATGATCTCCCGCACCCGTTCGCCCGGCCGCTGTATGCCCCCGTACCAGTAACCGTAGCTCACGATATCTTCAGGCACGAGCGCCGGATTCATCCCAGATTTGGTAACAAAGGATAAAGGCAATTCGCCATTCTGTATCCGCTGCTCAAGTGTGGGAGGTGGTTGCCCATGATCCCCCATCGTTATGTGATACCCGGCACTTTCCCAGCTGCGAATCGCACTCGTCACAAGCCCCTCAGTGTCCTGAGCTGTGATAATCACCCGCCCAGCATCATCGTCGGTCTGCCAAGCAATATCCCCATTAGCGAAAGGAAGATTGACATGTGCAGAATCACCTGGAACTTGCGGGCTATTAAACCAAAGTTTAACGCCGTCTATTGGGGTGCTGTCGCGCCCGCGCCGGCCATGGGCAAGGAAAGGGCTATCCTTGGGAGCAACAACCTGCCCCCAGCGAGTGGCACCCATCCACAAAACACCATCCGAGTCAGTATAACGGGCTGTTGTTTCCACTAACAATTCTCCAGGCCCATTCATTTCGATACTATTTGTGCCTAATGGGGGAGTAAAGACACCAAATCGATTGGCCGTGCCTGTTACTCCTTGCTCAATCAATCGATCAGGATCTGATTCGACATAAAGAGTAGTTTTAACGTCCACTTCGGCTGGCACACCCGGCAGCAGTGTTAGGCCTGGATTCAATACATCTCCTACTTCGAACGGGGTCATGGGCAACGTCGCCGGCTCGATATCCAAAGGCTCTGCTACAAAGATGGTGTACAGGCCACCTCCCTGGTAGCTGTTGCCATATATGTCATCAACATCACCAACCATCTCTATCGTGTATTCACCGTAAGTTGGAAACTGGTAATCGAAAGAGCCAGAGCCGGTACTTAGTTGCAGTACCTCCGCAAGGTGCCCGCCTCCGCTATCTAAAAATAAACCCCCTCCACTTGCAGGCGTGCGTGTAGCAGCAGTTATGAAAGGCGCAGGCCCAAGTTCATCCACTGTGCCGTCAGGTCTAGTAACTCTAACGGTCAATCCACCTGAAGGAAACTTAAATGCGATATTAGGAACATTGGGGATATATCTGTCGCCGTGGGCAACCATTGGCAGATACGGCTCTAGCCGATAGATCACCTCCTCCCCAGTAGTTTTGGAAAGGCGCGGAATGATGAAGTGATGAGCTTGGGTAGCTATGCGGTTTGCGATCTGGAAGTTCGGTAAGTCACCTGCCGCCACAGATCCTCGGCTGCCATCTGAGCTTGGCACATCCGTAAGCAATGTCCAAATCAAGTGAGAAGGAACCGCAGAACCTATGGTGAATGGCGGGAAAGGAAGCGCATGATTGGTCATAAATGGGTTCACATGTGGCCGAGGCCCACCTAAGGAACCAATTCCTATGCCACTGCCAGTATCAAGCCAAACTGTGTAGACACCATCTGCTACTTCCTTCGGAATATGTATTTCAAAAGTGAACGGTGCAGTGAGAGTGCTGCCACCTTCATCAAGTTGGAACGGTTCCATTTGTAACGGTCCGCCACTTAACGGCAATCCACTCCAGTGTTCGATAGGGAGTTTTGAGGGTGTAAGTATAGTAGAGAAAAACTGATTAGCCATTATCCTGGGCTGCCCCTTAGAATCGAAAAGCGGAGTTAGTTGGGTATGGAGATCCAATCTTTCACCGACGAGATCAGGTGCTGAACCCTTCGCTACGTATGCAGTTACATGTCCTTTGAAGGTTACCTCTCCTCCCGCCTCAAAGGCCCCACCCATTGACCCCTTGAAAGTGAAGTCAAGGTGGCCTGGCTGAGTAGACCCACTAATGACAAAAGGCACCCCATCCCCCTTCGGCGGATCAAATGGAACCTGGGCCATAGCGCCTATCGCTGCATTAACACCGCTTGGCCTATCATCTTCTAGGATGTCCGAATGCAACCAGTCACCCCCAGTCGGGTCATACTTGACTATAACCCAAGAACCGGGTGGCGCTACTATCTGTGTATTGAAGCTACCATCCTTGCCAGCTTTTGTGAGAGCGGCATTAGCAGTGTTTGGGCTCACGACGTAGACTGGGTAGCGACCAGGGATGGCCCCAGCGGATCCAGTAACCCGAGTAAAACCGTCTCCCATCCAAGCCAACTCTATTTTGGAGAAGTCGGGTGCGGCTAGTGCTGGTGCGTACAGATCATCTAGCCGAGAGAAAGTTTTAGGGGTATCAGCTTTGAATAATTCAGGGGTGACAGCTTTGAATAATTTTTTGACGACCGATTCTTTGGTAGCTTTCGGTGTAACCGTAGGTCGGGATTCACCTGCTGCCTCGGGACTAGGCTCGGTCGTAACTGGAATATCCCGCGTTGCCACAGGCTTCGGCTGCTCATCACCACTACAACCCACCAACAACATCAGTGCTACTGTGAGTAGGAGTAGTTTTTTAAAAAACGATTTCCCCATCTTGGTTTCCTGTTGTCAATGCCAATGAACTCTTTACGAACATTATAAACAGTAGGTGAATGCTTGCAATATTCGTTATAGAAACATCACTTGACTTGGCACAACATCAGGACTCAGCCCGTGTAGATCTACTGCTAAAATCAAAAAAGTGGAAGTCCTAGTTTTACAGCCTAAGAAAAACTTATGATTGCTTGTCCTCATTACTCACTCTCAATGAATCTCTTTTCCGCATTTTGCACCGTGGGGTTTTTAGGGTCATTTTCTGCCCTTATTGCGATCTTTCTTATTAAACCGTTAAACATCCACCGATGTATTGGGTAAAGGGCGTACCAATATAACAATCCCCACAAGCCCTTTGGAGCAAATATCGCAATTTGTTCAAGCAAAGTAGTTCCATTAAATTGGGGGGTCACTTTGAACTGAAGCCAAGCCCTGCCAGGAATCTTCATCTCAGCTCGTAATCTAATCATTTCGTTTGGCTCCACCACTTCTACTCTCCAAAAGTCCAACGCATCTCCGGTTCGCAAGTTGTCTGGGTGTCGACGCCCCCTCCTTAGCCCAACACCACCAAGCAATCGATCAATCAGGCCCCGTAATTTCCAAAGTACGGTAGCATGGTACCAACCTCTATCATTGCCTATCCCAGCAAAACATCTATAGACTACTTCTGCCGGAGCAGATACCTGGATAGCCCTTTGTTCCATAATTAACCCGGCATGGGTGACCAAATTAAGCGGTGTAATTGTCCCAGTAGGCTTCCATAAAGCATCACTCCATGCGGTTTCAGCTCTACCAAGCTCAAGATCTTCCAATGCTCTGTGAACTGCTGAAACGTAGTTCATAGGATTTATTTTGGGAAAGACCGTTTTCGCGATAGGTTCCCGTACAATCACCTCATTGCGGAGACCTTCAACTAAAGGTCGTACGATGCTCGAAGGTATAGGTGTTATCCAATGCACCCAATATGACGAAAGTCGTGGGGTAAGAACTGGCACTGATATTAACCATCGGCGCAGTCCTCGAACCTCGGCGTAGCCTAACATCATGCCCCCATAAGTGAGTACATCGGCACCGCCAACCTCAATTATTTTACCGATACTTTCTCTCGTATCTAAGGCAGAAACAAGATAATCCAATAGATCATCGATCGCTATAGGCTGAACACGAGTTTGAACCCAACTGGGGCATATCATAGCTGGGAGACGCTCGACCAGATAACGTACTATTTCGAACGAAATACTTCCAGACCCAACAATCACAGCAGCGCGAAACTCAGTTACATCTACAGTACTTTGCCTTAACACTTCCCCCGTCTCTTGGCGGCTGGCAAGGTGTTTAGACAAGCCGTTGCTTGGGTCTCCAAGGCCCCCAAGATAGATAATATGCTCCACCCCAGCGGCTTTCGCCGCCAAACCAAAATTTCTGGCGCCTTCAATGTCACGTTGATGGAAGTCTCCGCCGCCTACCATGCTATGAACCATATAATATGCTTTCGCAACTCCATCCATAGCACTGTTTAACGTGTCCTGAAAAAGTACGTCACCAGTGACAACTTCCACTTGATCTAACCAACTCCTACCTTCAAGGCGGCTGGGATCCCGCGCCAATATCCTCACGCTGTAGCCATCTTTTAATAAACGTGGTACTAATCTTCCTCCAATATACCCAGTTACACCAGTTACTAATATAAGTTTTCTATTTTTCACGTACTATAAACTCCTAACAAATCAACCGCGGTTATGAGAAGAAGCGGCACAGCATATTGCAGAGCGCGTTCCCAAATCTCAGAAGACTCCTTTATACCATCGACTCAATAGCGTCTAGGAACTCAATCAGAGACCTCTGCTACAACAGGAGAGCATAAAACAATATCTCATCTTGCGCCGCAATGGCAGTAAATAATCTTATTGCGGCACCAATGTCCCAGCAAACACCTGCCAAACCAACGCAGATTTTGAAGCCAAGCTAAGGAATATATACATTGACTCTCCATAGAGATAGTTCCGCCATGGTCCGATTCTTTTATACTGAAAAATCATATTGATAACGAAGCTATTAAAAAAGATAAATATGGAGAAAAATATTCCGTATACAAACCCAGGTGGAGAACTATCAGTTAAGGGACTCCAGAGATAAATCCCTATCCCAATCCATGGCACCAATCCAACCAGAGCTCCAAACATGAACGCGATCCAGTTGGGATTACCAGGCTCTTCATAATGCTCCATTAAAAGCCCAAACAAAATCATGGACGCGTTGACGGCGAAAATGCCGATAAGCGCGACTACATCTGTTATGCCAGGAAGCAGTGCTATGAGAACCATCATTATTGAGGAGCTTATCGAGTATTCGATCCATCTAGCGTAGTTCCGATTACGCTTTAGATTTGATACATACCATCCAAACACACCTGGAAATGCAACTGTGTAATGAGCGATTGCCGACAAGAACACGAACGTTGCCACAGCCCAACCAATATTTATGGAAAAAAGAGTCCCGATTTCCCGCAGTCCGCCACCAGAGACTGGAGGGCCATTAAGAAAGTGAGCTGTAACTGGTAAGGAGAAGTCGTTGGCGAGGATCAGTACAATCACTCCTTGAATAAGGTGAAAACTACCCATGACGAAGTTGTAGTACCTCAAGCGATTGAAAACTTTAGATTCCGCAAGTTGGTTAGCCAATTAACATCTCCTTATGCGCTACAGTATAATCTTATTTAAACCCGTCCATCCAAAGGTTTATTCAACGCAACTATCGAAGGAATATCAACATGAAACAACAGCCTGATGAACCGATCGCACATACATCTCACGCCGAAATTCCTCTAGATAAGCTTGGGGAGATACAGCCAGGCTTAGCGAGACTCATGGCAGAGATTAGCGATCGTTATTGGATAGTCTATTATGCTGCCAAAGCTGCTAACTGGAAGCTAGCAGCACTTCAATCATCAGAATTGGAAAAGGCTCTTCGCATCGGGTCCATTACTCGACCAAAATATACAAATGACATCGAAGCCTTCATAAAGGGTCCTCTCGCCTCAATAAATAAAGCGATTCTGGAAAAGAACTGGGCTTCTTTCGCTACTTCTTACGACTCCGGTATTGAATCCGCAAATGCATACCACAAAGACTGGAATCATGAAGAGATTATTTGGCAACTCCCCGATACGGCACCACCCCATTTGAAACTTGATGTCTCAAATTCGTAGTCACCAACTATAGTTAAGATTCGCAGGCATGCAAAGCCTAAGCTGATGTCCTTGGCCTTAATCTCAGGCTTTGCACTTCGCTCTTACACTTCGACTATCCCAACCCCGTCCTTAAATTTTATCTCCGTGCCGAAAGGCTTAGATAGCTCGCGATACCGCTCGATTATCTGCTCGGCTTCCTCACCTTTAGCCATGACGACATGGCTTCCACGGTTGACGAATGTCCCTGCCGGTTCGCCGGCGGTGCCGTCTATCGGATAAAGTGTCAACTCAGTCAGTTGTCCGTCAACCATAGTGAACACAGGCACTATGGCTTTCATCCAGTTATCCTCAGCGTAGTGCCCTCCACTTTGTTCCCATCGATGAACCATCCAATCCGCGATCCCAGCATCCCGCTCAAGACCGAATCTCTCGTACTCCTCAAGGGCCATCCTCTTCACATTTTGGCTGGTCACTATGGGATTCCCTAGGCTGTAGAAAATCGGCCTCCCGTTGTAGATTTCCATGCCCTGGCCCGCGTGGTCCCCATGACCATAGAAAATGTGGGCTCCCGTATCAATGCAATCCTTCGCATACTGCCTTATGAACTCGGCGGAGGCGTTACCCCACTCATCATGTAGAGAGGGATCATTCTCATGGCAGTGATTAGCAGCAATCACAAGGGACGAGTTCCGCGCCGCATTTTGGATTGACCGAAGGTTCCCTTCTAAATCCTGTTTGAGAATGATGTGTTGAACGCCTGGTTTATCGCCCACTACAAATCTATTTCCCAAGAAGACGATCTCCTCTTTGTCGATCTTAGGTCTCAGAGAGGTCATCGCCGGGTTTGAAGATTGACCCCAAGTCTCATTAATTCTCTTTAATTCCTCGAAGTGTTCGGGCTTTACTGTATAGATTATGTCGTGACGCAACCCGTTTACCCCGGGCCTTCCAGGCAAACCGTTTCCGCTCTCGGTCGCGACGGTATGTATCCCAGTCGATGGAACGACTTGGACGCCCGCAGAGGTAGTAGCAATCATAGATGCCCTGCCAGCCTTGGTTTCCACATAACCTGGCTGTCTTGCATCCCAAAGGTCTTTTCCAGCACCGGCGTGACTTAGCCGAATGTCTTTAAGCACATTCATGCTGGCAAGCAAGCCTTCGGAGCCAAAGTCCACGACGTGGTTATTGGCAATCGACACCAGGTTGAAGCCCATCCATTTGAACTCCTCAGCCAGCCAAGTTTCGCCTAACATAGGCGTGCCGCCCGTTCCGACTACGCGAGCGCCAACAAAGCCTGTAAAGCCGAAGCCCTCGATGTTGGTAATAGCTACATCGGCATCCCTGAAAAGTTTGACCACAGATAGAAAGTCGGGTTCCTCGTAAACTGAGACAGGTCTTGTCAGCATAATCTCGCCCATCGCTGCTACTTTGAATTCTCGTCCTAATCCTTTCATTTCTTGACCTCCTGGTCCGATTTGAAATACGTGGTTTGAAGTAAATTCACATTACTATCTTAATTATCACTTGTTCTCTTACTTGTCCACTCATTCTTGCCCAACAAAGGTCTCGAATCTTAGAAAGAGTCGACTCAAATCGTACTGGTGGAGCTGAGCGGATTCGACCCCCTAGCCTCCTGCTCCAGCTTGTATCTAACTTTTCAAATATTTTTAATATAGAGAAAAATGTCTGAGCTGACCACTGAAGCGATCATGTTTTTTGATTCATCCCAAGGGTATCCAGACAACACCGATCAGCATCATCACGATAAGCAAAAACCCACCGACACAAAGCCAAACGACTAACAACAATCCTCGATCACAACAACCAACGCAGCCAAAGGCAAACTAACACCGCCCCAACCCCCAAAGATCACACTTTTCCCAATCCTTGCCGAAAGGTTACAATGCAAGCATATAGTCTTTTCATGGATATGAAATGATAAATATTCCAAAAAACATGAGTGCAGTCTTAACCACCAGTCATGGTGGTTTTGAGGTATTAGACTTTCGTCAAGATGTTGAAGTGCCTAAGCCTAATTCAGATCAGATACTTATCAAGGTTTTGGCTGCGGGGGTTAATAATACCAATATCAACACACGCACAGCTTGGTACTCAAAATCAGTAAGAGGTGAGACCGGTGATGGGGGCGCTGAAGGTTTTGATGATGCTGAAAATGATGACGGTAGCTGGTCAGGAACGCCACTTAATTTTCCCATAATCCAAGGGGCTGATTGCTGTGGTGAAATTGTTGAAGTTGGTGATGAGGTTGATCGTAGAAGAATTGGTGAGAGAGTCTTAGTGCGTACAATGCAGCAACACGCAGTTGGTTACCGACCATTCGAGTGCTGGACAGTGGGTTCAGAATGTGACGGTGCATTTGCACAGTACATGGTGGCTTTTAGTGATGAGAGCTATAAAATCGATAGCAACTGGAGTGATACAGAGCTAGGCTCAATTTCCTGTGCCTATTCAACGGCCGAAAACTTATTGGAGCGCTCAAATGTGACTAAAGGAGAAGTTGTACTCATTACAGGTGCCTCCGGAGGAGTTGGCTCAGCCTCCATTCAGCTAGCTAAACGGCGAGGTGCAAAGGTCATTGGTATTGCTAGTGAAGACAAAATAGCTGGCGTTGAAAGTGTCGGTGCGGATGTTGTCATTAAAAGGGGAGAAAGATTAAGTGATGTCTTGGGTAGTGAATGTGTTGACGTTGTAATTGACATTGTGGCAGGTAGCCGGTGGGGGGGATTTGCTTGATGTCCTTAAGAAAGGTGCCCGATATGCTACTTCTAGTGCTATTGCTGGGCCAATTGTAGAACTGGATGTTAGGACATTGTACCTAAAAGACTTAACCTTGATGGGTTGCATCTTCCAAAGCAGCATAATTTTTGAAAATTTAATTGGCTACATTGAACGCAATGAGATTAAGCCGTTGGTAGCTCGAACCTATCCACTTGAAGAAATTGTTCAAGCACAAAAGGATTTCTTAAGTAAAAAATATATCGGCAAGCTGGTCCTTATCCCACCTCGAATCACGAGGACTTAGTGCAAACCTTTACTCAATAAATTACATGTATAATACGAGTATGGATAGATACGATGAACGATTTTGTAGAAACTGTGGTTCATCATCTGAATCTCTAAAATATCAAATCCCGCCACATTCAGTTAGGACTGATGCTAAGTTTTGCCCTGATTGCGGGGCAATAATGTCGAATGCTCCAAGAAAATCCACGAATGACATGCCACATGTAAGTGAGACGTAAATCTTTGCAGTTAAATCATCTCTACAATATCATTGTTCCTTCAAGTAGGGTGGGGTAATTACTGAGTAATACGGCTCAGTACATCATTAATCTAAGATTAAGTAGAGTTGAAATCAATCATATCTTCGTCCAATATGCCTCTCTCCACGTTCCTTAGACAACAAGATCTGCTTCTGCCTTTCCCGAGACCTCATGAGTCTATCTTCAGAAAGATTATCATGGCATGATGGGCAACTAACACCATCTTCATACATCGGGGACGTTTTGTCTTCCTGAGATACAGGCTCTTGGCATGAGTAGCATAAACTGTAACTCCCTTCGGACAAACCATGCTTTAGTGACACTCTGTCATCAAAAACAAAACATTCACCTTCCCAAAGAATATCTTGACTGGTCACTTCCTCGAGATACTTTAGTATCCCACCCTTGAGATGATATACCTCCTTAATCCCTAATTCTTTCATATATGCAGTAGCCTTTTCGCAACGTATACCACCAGTACAATACATTGCTATCTTAGTATTGCTACTATCACCATTCCTACTATAAAACTCATCTGCCCAAGC
>Ga0114996_10003660_pt1 | contig 18929 bp, 14 predicted proteins | sample ArcticOcean_MG_C_4_FD_87039 | JGI IMG/M metagenome (GOLD analysis project Ga0114996, IMG submission 87039) | Marine microbial communities from western Arctic Ocean - ArcticOcean_MG_CB4_134 | ecosystem: Environmental > Aquatic > Marine > Oceanic | place: Arctic Ocean: Canada Basin | collected...
CGTGCTGCTGATCGATGGCGGCAAAGGACAACTCAGCGCCGCGATGTCGGCATTCGAAAGCCTGGGAATCGAACCGCCCACGGTGCTCGCGCTGGCGAAACGAGACGAAGAGATCTTTCTGCCGGGACAGAGCGAACCGCTACGGCTCAGCCGGCACGCATTCGCATTGCGTCTACTGCAATATGTACGCGACGAAGCCCACCGGTTCGCTCAGCACTATCACCACATTCTGCGGCGTCGCTCGACGCTGGGTGAATAGGATATCTCGTCGAATCAGCGGTGATTCATGCGCCGCCAGCGGCCGATAATCGAGCGGCAATCGGGCCACTCGTGAAAAGGTCAGCATCTGCTGATGCGACTCGTCACCGTTTTTTCCCCGAAAAAATGCCAAGGCGCTTGCATCTTTGGGCTGAATCGCTAGAATCTCATCTAAGTGGGAAACCGTCCCGAAAATCAACTCACGGATGGGTTAATAGTGGGTAATCAGCCCGTAAATACGATATTTTGCATTGTTTCTACCGATCGCTACGGCGATCCGGCTGGTGATCGATGCACCGCAAAGCATGGCCCAACCTTCGCAACTCATCCTGGGAGAATCGTCCCGAACGCTCGACGAGCGGTTTCGGCTGACGATTCCCACCGAACTGCTCGAGCCGCTGATTGCCGATGGCGAGCGCTGCATCTTGGCCAAGGAGAGGCCGGGCTGCTTGAGCTTGTGGAACGCCACCGCGTGGCAGGAGAAGCTCGACGCCGGGGTCGAGTTAGTCACCAGCAAGATAAAGGCCGGACGTCTCGAAGGACGCATCGAGCAGGTGCAATTGCTGGGACGATTGCTCTCCACACGCCATCGCGAGGTGCAGATCGGCAATCGCGGACGACTGTTGATTCCCGAGGGTTTTCGCGAATTCTTGAACCTCGAGCCGGGCGGCGATGCGCTGATCGTTGGTGCCGCGGTGTGCGTCGAAATCTGGAATCGAGAGGCATGGCTACCCTATCTGGACGAGCAGATTCCCGAGTTTCGCCAACTGCTGGACGATCTGTCGGGATAAGTTCGCGGCGCATCTCACGTTCAATACAAGCACGAAGCGCAAGCGAGTGGATTGGCCTGAGGCAAGTCGACTCGCTGGCGCTTCATGCTTGCGATTCCTCTCGCCAGTCGGTTCCGAAATACCCGGCGATAGGCCAAGCCGCAGTGCGGCCTGAGCGCCGAAGCTACGTCGGATCACGGAGGACCAAGCCGACCTACTAGAAAAACGACCATGTCCGGAATCGGGGGGAGGCCCTTTTTCCATTTTTCCGTCCGTTGTCACCCGGAGGGAGAAAGTAAGTCCCCACGGAATGGGCCCGCGCGGCACGGACGCCCTTGTAACATTCTCTCGACCGGGCATGGCGTTTTTTTTGTTTTTTTCTCTTACGCGGCTTCCGACAAGCCGCTTGTGGCAATCGCCAGGGCCGCCTGTTACGATGGGTGTTCTGTTTCTGGGGCGACCGATTCGAGTGGATCGGGGATCTTCGCGACCACTGGTTGCGGCTTTACGGTGCATGTTGACCCTCCTTTGCTCCCGCGCAGGTTCCCTTCATGAAACGCTTTGTCACGGTATTCGCTTCGTTGTTTGTGCTGTTGCCGACGCACTCTCTACTGGCCGCCCCGAAAATCCCTAAGAAGTTTTCTAGCCCGATCGTGACCAAGGGCACGCCCGGCCACCAGGTGGCGATCGAAATCGACATCACCGGGGCGAAGCAGCTTTATCTCGAAGCGAACAGCGGCGGCAACGGCTCGTCGTACGATTGGGCCGATTGGATCGAACCGACGTTGATCGGTCCCAAGGGCGAGAAGCGCCTGACCGATCTGAAATGGAGCAAGCTCGACGGCCGCGCCCACCTCGGAAAAAACCAGGAAGGTGGCCCACTGCGTGTCGCTGGCAAGCCGATCTCCAACGGCATCGGCACGCACGCCGACTCGGTCCTCTATTACAAACTGCCGGCTGGCTATACGCGATTTCGCGCTCGTGGAGGACTCGATAACGGCGGCACCGATCAGAGCGGCAGCACGACCAGCGTACAGTTTCGGGTTTACACCACGGCCACCGCCAAGTTTCGCAGCCCACCGCCGGTCAAAGCGGGCGTAAAATCGCCGCCGGGATTCGCGGTCGAATCAATCTTCTCTGGCGGAGTGCGAGCGATCGGTTCCTGGGTCGTGCTCTGTGTGGATCACAAAGGTCGGTTGATCGCTTCTGATCGACAGGGGCCGTTGTATCGCATCACTCTGCCACCACCCGGTGACAAAGACGGCGAAACAAAGGTCGAAAAACTGCCGGTCGCCGTGGGGCATGCCAACGGATTGCTCGACGCATTTGGCAGCCTGTTCGTCGTCGGCAAGGGCAAAGGCAAGTCGGGACTGTTTCGCCTGACCGACACCAACGGCGATGATCACTATGACAAGGTGGAACATCTGATGTCATTGTCGGTCGGCAGCGATCATCATGCCCATGCGGTGATCGTCGGCCCGACCGGCAAGCGGCTCTATATTCTCTGCGGCAACAGCACCAATCCACCCGACAAACTGGCCCGACGCAAGACCCAGCATCAGTCGGAAGATCATCTCCTGCCTCGCAGCACGTACTATGGCCACAACACCGGCCGGCTCGCCCCCGGCGGCTTCGTCGTGACCTGCAAGCCCGACGGGACCGATCGGCAGTTGCACTGCACAGGCTTTCGCAACCCGTATGACATTGTGCTAAACCGCGCCGGCGAATTGTTCACTTTTGACGCCGACATGGAATACGATGTCGGTGGCCCGTGGTATCGCGCGACACGGATCAATCATTGCGTGAGTGGCGGGGAATTCGGCTGGCGATTTGGTGCCGGTAAATGGCCGAACTATTTTCCTGACACGGTTGGCGCGGTGACCGACATCGGTCGCGGCAGCCCGACCGGCGTGGTGTTTGGCTATGGCGCGAAGTTTCCCGCCAAGTACCAACGGGCGCTGTTCGCATGCGACTGGACCTATGGGCGGATCTATGCCGTCCACATGAAGGAAGACGGCGCGTCGTACAGCGGCGAGGTCGAGTTGTTTCTCGCCGGCCGGGGAATGCCGGTTTCGGATGCCGTGATTCACCCAACCGACGGCGCGATGTATTACATCACCGGCGGACGGCGAAACAAAACGACTCTGTTTCGTGTGACCTACACCGGCGACGAATCGACCAAACCGATCAGCGCCACGCCAACGGCCTCGCCCGCACGAGATTTGCGGCGAAAACTTGAAGCACTCCACGGCCTCGTCGACAGCAAGACGGTCGACGCCGCGTGGCCGCATCTCTCCAGCGCCGACCGCCGGATACGTTATGCCGCACGCACCGCGATCGAACATCAACCGGCCGAGCGATGGGCCAGCCGCGCGCTGGCGGAAAAGAACCCGCTGGAGGTCATCGAATCGGTCGTGGCGCTGGCCCGCACGGGCGACAAGAAGCACCAAGCGTCGCTGATCAAGCTATGCAACAGACTCGACCCGGCGAAACTGAAACTCGAACAGCAACTCGACCTTCTGCGGGCGTACGGGCTGGTGTTCATTCGCATGGGAGCGCCCGACGAGTCGACGGCCCGCACGGTTGCTGCACGGTTTGCTCCGCTTTATCCGTCAGGTGTCAATTCGCTCGATCGCGAGTTGTGCCAGATGCTTCTCTATCTGAAATCGCCAGGCGCGGTGTCGAAGACAGTCAAACTCTTGCTGGCAGCTCAGACTCAGGCCGATCAGATGTTCTATGGGTATCATTTGCGGACCATCAAGGACGGCTGGTCGAACGACGATCTCAAGTCCTACTTCACCTTCATCCGCCGAGCCGAAACGAACCGTGGCGACTACACCGGCGGCGGACACTTCAGCAGCTATCTCCGGATGATCCGCTCGCAGGCGACGAAACGACTCAGCGCGTCGCAACGCACTGCTGTGGCCAGCGTGCTCAAGGCCGCGCCGAGCAAACCAGTCTCGACCTTTAAGCCAGGTCCGCTGGTGCGCAAGTGGACCGTCAAGGATCTGAAACCGTACCTCACCGAGGTCGAAACGGGCCGCTCGTTTATCCGCGGCAAGACGCTCTACAACGGGATGTGCGCCAAGTGCCATCTTTTCAAAGGCAAGGGCGGCGCGTTGGGGCCCGACCTGTCGTCGGTCGGCAACAAATATAAGTACGAAGCCCTGCTGACCGAGATTCTCGAACCGTCCAAGGTGATCTCCGACCAACATGCGTCGGTGATCTTGCAGATGAAGAACGGCAAGGTGCTGACGGGTCGCGAAGTCGGCGGTGATGACAAGATTTTGAAACTGGCGATGAACCCCGACAAGCCGGAAGAGATCATCGACATTGCCCGTGCGGAAATCGATGCTCGAAAGAAGTCACCGATCTCGATGATGCCGTCCGATCAACTCAATACGCTCCACAAGGAAGAGATCTTCGACCTGCTGATGTATCTCTCTTCAGGCGGAAGACTGGGGCACACGGCGTTTCAGCAGTGATGCACATCGGAGCGAAAGGGGTTGCCTATTATTTCTTGCGATCAATGGCACCTTTGCACTGACTGTAGATTTCATACGACAACGAGCCCCATAGTACGTCAAGCCTCTTTTGGTCTCGCTCGAATCGTTCAGGCTCTGCCTCCCGATCGATCCGGTAGTGTACAAGGCGCAACAGATCCCAGTATTCGTCCAGTCGTGTCTGTGTTGACCGTGCAAGCTTAATCCCCAATCGCTTGGGAAGTTTTTCGACAGCGTGCCTCGTTAAATCAGACCAACCGACCTCGTGGCTGCGATGCAAGCTTTTCAGCAGGTACCTATTTAGATCAGTGCTGGGGTAGGAAACGAGTATTTGCGCGACCGCAGCTGCGTTCTCACCAGGAGGATTTTCGGCGAGTATCGCAGTGGCAAGCCGCGCCTTGTGGGCACCCGTCAAAGGATCACCGACACGCTTTGCGCGGTGCCGAGCGTAGCTAATTCCCGTTGCGCCATCACCTCGCGTTGCGGCGTTCTCAGCACATGCGACATACCAATCCAGGAGAAGTCGGCTGCGCGTTTTCGGGTCTTTTGTGCCGAGAATGCCCGGCAGTTTTTTCAAAGCCGTTGAATATCGTCGGTACTTCTTCCCGTCAGCTTCGATGCATCTTCCGGGTGAATACATTTTCTTAGCTGGATCGAATGTCAGAAACGCAATAATTCGCTGGCCTTTGCGAAAGGTAAAAGGATAGGGACATCCGCCAATCGACGTGAATACTCGCGTCTCCATTGGCTGCTCTCTTGGCCGGCTCTTTAGAGTTCCAACAATCGACAAGATCGCACGTTGTCCACGCTCTACATCTTTCACAAAACTCACGTCCGCATAAACCACCGCGCTGGATTCTGTCCAACTGTCGACCAGCGACTGAGGCGGTCCGGGAAATCCCCAACAATTCGTGGCGAGCAATAGACAGACATTCAATGCTGCTAGGCAGGGCGTTCGTATCGTCTTCATAGTGGAACAGCTTCCTATGTGACCTGCCGACCAGGAATTCGGCGATCAAAGTGAGTTAGCCCCTTACCGAATTGTCGCGGTCAGTCACTCAGATGTCAATCTTGACGTGTCCCCGGAAAAACGCCCGGCCATGCGTGCGCCCGGCCCAAAGATTCCACGAGACATCCTGCGTTGTCTCTTGTGCCCATATACGATTCGTCATTCGCTCGTTTCGATCGCCGCAACGCTTCTACCGTGATACTTCCCAGACCTGCGCGGTGCCATCGTCGCCCACGGCGACGAGATGTTGATCGTCCTGCGAGAAGCCAACGGCACCCAGCGGTGCATTGTGTTTCCAAAGCACTTTTGAGCGGCCGTCTTTGGGCTGCCAGAGTCGTGCTGTCATGTCGTCCGATACGGTGACGACGAAGCCATCTTTCGATGTACTGATGCCGCGAACGACAGCGCCGTGACCTTGCCACACGCCGAGATTTTCGCCGTTCTTTGGATTACGGACCTGAATCGTTCCTTGAGATCGTGAGGCGATCAACGCACGTCCGTCAGAAGTAAAGGCCATGGTGGTGCGCAGGCCTCCGCCAAGGTCTGCGGTCTGCTCGCCGCCAGGGAGCGAGAATATCTTTCCTGCTCCATGCCGGGTTACTGCAGCGATGTACTGACCATCGTGCGAAAAGGCGAGTCCTTCGACTGGATCGCCGCGACCAAAGGCCGCAATGCCGATCACCTCTTTGTTGGTTCGCATGTCGGAAACAGAGACCTTGCCTCTAAATTGACCTACGGCCATCCAGGTGCCGTTTCTAGCGCAGGTGATGGTCTTGGTTTGCCAGCAGCCAGGACCACCTCGGTTTTGCCCAGTCTTTAGGTCCCACAATTTGGCGCCACCCTCCCATGGTGCGGTGATCACGACGTTGTCAACAAACGTGAAGCCGCCTCCGGCGACTCCTTTTTCCTGCAATTCGTGATCCACAAGCTTTCCATTTTTCGTACGATAGAGCCGCATCTTGCCTTTGGTGTCGACCAGCAGGAGAATCTTGCCGCCGACGGAAAGCGAAGCAATACGCGGTGAGGGTGCTACTTGAAATTTATTGATGACCTTGAGGCTCGACTTGCCTGTGGGGCGGGTTGTTGGTTTTCGGCCTACTCGATTCGTCGGTCGCCCGCTGGTTGCGGTGATCTTTGCGATTCGCAATTTCGCCTTCTGCAGGTTGAATCCTTTGAGTTGCTCATCTTCCAAGGCCTTGCCGTACCAGTGTGCGGCCCGTTGTAGCACGCGATCTTGCGCGGTCCCAGTAAGTTGTTGTCCCACCGTCCACCACTGGTCGGCCAAGCGGACTCTCGTTTTGGTGTCACTAGGCGTCTTGGCGTCGAGTTGCGATGCGGACCTAAGCCCTGCGTCCGCGCCTGCGGCGAGCAGCGGCAGCCCCTTTGTCCAATCACCAATGACTAGGCACAAGAATTTCCCGGTTTTGAGGCTAGCCTCTGGATCACGAAGGGTCTGGTCGAGATTTTTGAGCGAGCCTTTTACTTTCTCGTACTCGACCGCGATGTCGGCGATCTCGCGCGATCGTTTTACCATGTCTGCGATGGTCACTTTGTTGCGTGAGGCGCGCGCCGCAATAACAGCACCATCGATCATTTGCTTGGCCACTTCGAACCGTTCCCTGGCGATCGCATCATTTGCCAGAGTGGCAGCTACCTGGGCAATATGCTTTTTGGCATCCGCCGATGTCTTGGCGCTCGCCGACTCCTTAATCACGTCGAGACACATTTTATTGACATCGATGTCAAACTTGGCGTCGATTTCGTGTACGGCTCGCATTGCCGTGTCGATATCGCCGGCCGCCGCCGCAACATCCCGCGCCACGCGAAACAGCACGTACACTTCGGCCGAGTCCCCGGTGCTTTCGCGTGCGGTCTTGAAAATTTCCTTGGCGAGCTCAGACCGTTCGGCGACCGTGGATGTTTTTCGGAATTGCTCCCCGAACACGCCTTCGACGAGTTTCGCGACCGTTTTCCGAGAAACGGTATCAGGGACCGGCAACTTCTCTTTGTCGGCACCGCTCGCGGCGCATGCGAAGAGTACCCCAAGGACTGCGATTGCTGCGATACGCATCGGAATCTCCCCGCAATAACAAAAACCTCACCGTGCACACCACGTCCATTTCGACATAGGAAACAGGATGGGCTCAACGCATCGTCGTCGACGTCTTATCCCGTTCAATGCCGAATGCTACCTATTATCGTAAGCAACTCACTCGCGTCAAGCTTACCGCACGGGAGAACTGCAAAGTCCGACCGGAAGGGGTCAGGTCCATGTTTTCGGTTTACGCTTTACGGTGATAGTAATACCGAGTTGGCCGAAAAATGGACCAGACCCCGACTTTGCAGGCCTCCTGACTTACCGCATTCAAATCGCTCCAGGGTCTGTATGCAAGACCTCACAATATTCATACCCCTACTCGCCCAGTTCAACCCATTGGCCCGATGCGGCACTGGCGAGCACCGCGTCGCAGACCTTTTGCGTTCGCAATCCGCTGCGGAAACCGGGCTCGACCGGTGCTTGGCCCGCTTCCAGACTCTTGAGGAAATCGGCCAATGCGTTGACGAAGGTGTGCTCGTAGCCGATCGTGCAGCCGGGGACCCACCACTTGTCCATGTACGGGTGCTCGGGGTTTGTGACGTGAATCTTCTGCCAGCCGGTCAGGTGGTCTTCGATCTTGGTGCCGGTGCCGGGGTCCAAATACTTGAAGTATTGCAGGTACTGCGGGTCCTCGAGATCGAAGAAGATGCTACCGTTCTCGCCGTTGAGCTCGAAAGAATTATAGTTCTTTCTTCCGCGGGCATAGCGGGTGCTCTCGAACGTGCCCATCGATCCGTTAGCGAACACCGCCAGGAACATACAGGCGTCGTCGATTCCCACTGCCTGGACCTTGCCGGTCTCTTGGTGCATGCGTTCCTTGACGAACGTCTCGGCCTTGGCAGTGACCCGTGTGATCGGGCCATTGAGCCATTCGGCCGTGTCGATCGAGTGGGCCAACAGGTCGCCCGTCACACCGCTGCCGGCAACCGCAACATCGAGACGCCACAGCGCGGCGCCGCCTTGTGGGACATCCGCACCGATGGTCCAGTCTTGATTGTAGGTGGCCCGATAGTGAAACGGCCGGCCGATACGGCCTTCGTCGACGACCTGTTTGGCGAGCGAAATGGCAGGCACGCGACGGTAGTTGAACCAGACCATGTTCGCCACGCCGGCCTTTTCGACGGCGGCGCACATCTCTTCGCCCTCTTCGTCGTTCATCGCCAGCGGCTTTTCGCAGAGGATCATCTTGCCCGCTTCGGCGGCGGCCAGCACGATGTCGCGATGGGTATTGTTGGGGGTGCCGACGTCGATCACATCGATGTCATCGCGCGCGATCAGCTTCCGCCAGTCGGTCTCGTACGACTCATAACCCCAGTTATCGGCAAAGGCTTTGATTTTGTCTTCGCTGCGAGCACAACAAGCCTTGAGCACCGGTTGATACTCGAGCGGGAAGAAGTGGTTCACTTTGCAATAGGCATTCGAGTGGGCGCGGCCCATGAAGCCGTAACCGATCATTCCGATGTTCAGCGGCTTGGACATTGAATTGGGTCTCCAGTAGATGGGTTGTGTTGAAGTCATGTGGTTTGATCGGCGGTCAGGCGAACGAACTACTCCGCCCACCCATGCGCATCTCGCACATCGATCATCGCCTTCAAAATGTTGTTCCACGTGTCGGGCTTCATCATCGTTTCGTTGGGGAACATGCAGCCGTCCCAGCAGACGTGACGGAACTTGCGGGTCACCTCGCCGCTGTCATCGCGCATCCAGGAGCCGGCTCGCTTGGTGATGTCGAGCTTGCCGTTGGGATCGTTGGCCAAACAGTGACGGCCGGTCTTGTCGTGTGAGCCGGTGCCGTGGACGGTGGCGTCGTTCTGGGCGATGTGAAAGTCGGTCGTCCAGGGACGCAACGCTTCGGTCAGCGTCTTGTAGGCGGCGTCAAAGGTGGCTTCGTCGTCCCAGTCAAAGTCCTCGGGCAGGATCCGGTCTTCTGGCGCGTTGTAGCCCAACAGATAGAGCAGCGTGTGCGCCATATCGGCCTGAAAACCGATGTTGGGCCGGTCGACCCCTTCGAGGATCTCGATCATCCGTTTCCAACTGTGCATCCCGCCCCAACAGATCTCGCCTTCGGCGGCCAGGCTCTCGCCGTATTCCGCGGCGATGTCGCAGGCTTTTTGGAAGGTATCGATAATTCGAGCCTGAGACTTCTCCGGGTCTTCGGCCCAATCGCCGACACCGCTGGACGAGTCGAACCGCACGATTCCATACGGTCGTGCGCCGATCTCGCGAAGGATCTTGGCGATACGACAGCCCTTGCGCACTTGGCCGAGAAACTTCTCTTGCTCCTCGTCATCACCCATCGCCGCGCCACCACCGGTCGGTGGCCAAACCGGGGCGACGACCGAACCGATTGTCAGCCCGCGCGACTGGGCCTTGTCAGCCAAGCCTTTGAGTTCGTCTTCCGAAGCGTCGATGCTAATGTGCGGGTCGAACAGGAACAGATCGAAGCCATCGAACTTCACGCCGTCGACTTCTGCCGCGGCGGTCAGGTCGAGCATTGTGTCGAGCTCGATCGGCGGCTGATCGCTGTCGGGGTCTTTGCCGACCACGCCCGGCCAGGCGGCGTTGTGAAGCTTGGGATAATTGTTGGTGTGGGTGCTCATGTTCTCATTTTCCTGGTTCGGTGAAGGACCCGCGTGTGGCCCGGTGGTTGTTCGCCAGTGAAAGAAAGCCGCCGACTATTGCTCCTTATGATCTCCCATCGACGGCAGATTGTCGTGCGTATCGGGGCCAAAGTATCGCAGACCGACCAGCGGCTCGCTGCCGGTGTTCTCGATCTCGACGCCGCGAGTGGCCGCTTCGTGCGTGATAAAAACTTCGTCTTCGGTCTCTTGGCCAAAGTGAATCATGGCGGGCGTTTGCAGGGCCAGTTTGCCCATCCGCCCACGACCTTGCACGGTGATCCAACTCGTCGCGCCCGGGTCTTGCAGCGTGCACTTGGCACCTGGATCGATGGTCAGTTCTTTGGCCGAGAAAAGTTGCTCGCCGTTGATCGTGCCGTAAACAATCCAGCGATCCGTGAAGCCATCGCCGCTGCGCTCGGGGTCGACGATCGGCTCGATGTAATTGCTGTCCTTGAAGTGCGTTTCGACGTTCTTCTCCCAGTCCAATTGGCCGATGATGAAGTCAAGGTCCTGGTGCTTCTCCTCGGGCATGTTTTTTACCAAGAGTGCCCACGGCACCTCGCGTCCCTCGACCAGCGACTGGAACATCGAGAACACATCGCTGCCCCATTGCGGCTCATAAGTACAAAGCGAACCGGGCGCGTGCAACACACCGGGCGGGATCAACCAGCCGGTGCCACGCTTCAGGCGATAGGCTCGCGAGAGATCTTGGATCCCATTGTCGCCGACACTCCAATTCTCAAGACACTTTCGCACCTGATCCTTGGTCGTGCCGGGCTCGAGGCCCATGAAGGTGTAGCAGAAGTTATTGTCAACGTTGTTGTACTGCGGCGGGAAATAATAACTCTCCGGCTTGCCCTCTTGTCCGACCAACGCGGCGTCGGCCGCACTCTGGTGCATGTGATGAGGGATGGGACCCATGTTGTCGAAGAACTTGGAGTAGACTGGCCACTTGCCATATTTGCCAAACAGTCGCTCTCCGATCACACGACCTCCCGCCTCTTCGACGGCGTCTTTGAGCAGGAAGTGGTTACCCTCGAACGTGCAGAAGCTGAAGCCCTCGTGCCAGACGCGGCCGTCGTTGGCGGCCTCGGTGGTACTGCCGAACCAGCGTTCGTCGATTCCGCCACGTTCGGCCCCATAGGCATACCAATCGCCGGGCGCCAGTTTGATTCGCTTGCCCGGATGCAGAAAAGCTCGCGGCACCCAGGTCGGTGTGAGCCGCAGGAGCCCCTCGCCGGCGTCCAGCGCGCTGTCGAGGATCGAGGCGACGTTATCTTTTTCGATTACATTGGGCGCGGTCATTTGGTCGAATACTCCCGGCAAAAGTTGGTTTGTATGGGGCTTCAGCGAATGGCGCTGGAAGAAGGGTCTGTTTGTCCGGCCAGAGGCTTGCTGCGACAGCGATAACTGCCCGTAGCCTAACAGGACGTAAACGCCTGTTTTATTCGGTTTCAACGCCGCTGACAACCGGCTGGGGAGGTGGGGAAACGGCATCGGTCTGCGGTAAGCGATGTCATCTTGGTCTGGCGTTTTGATCTGTCTTGTGCTTACCACTCGCGTCACCGAATTTTCGTTGCTTCAGGTAGCCGAAAATTCGCTGGTTTGGCTCATCACCGACGTAGTGCGACGTGGAACCATTTTTGAGCCAGATAACGCGAAACGTTGGCTCTGACATGTCTTTCGTTATGGCACTGCTCGCCAGCGCCGGATCAAAGTCGAAATCGACATTAACCGCTTTTTCTAGCGACTCCATTGTTTCACCACCGATCAATCTGCCGCCGAGGGAACTGTGCGCACCTCGCAACTCTTCCCAATTTCGTGGCCATTCGCCATCGTGGGTTTCCAAATGCTCGACAATCAGATCGCCCATGGCCCAATGTTTGTATGCGTTGAATGGAACCTCAATGACTCGTTTGACGAAGAGTCCGACCGCAAGCAATACGGCGAACACGGCTACTAAAACGAGCAACGATCGCAAACTGAATTGAAACGGTTTTTTGGGACGGTCACTCACGGCTAAACTGCCTCAACGAAAACGCCAATCGCGATTTGGCACGTCACGAAGTATCGTCCGCAGCCCCTCGTCGAAGAAACGACATCGCTGGCATCCCTAATTGTAAAGCCCGGCGGTCACATACGATAGATCGGGCGGAGCAAACGCGATGTCAATGGCGTGCAGCAGTCCAATTAAGACCGGATACGCGACGATCGTCGCCTTGAAATCCAACGCGCGGCGAAGGAAAAACGAATAGACTACCAAGGTGAAAAGGCAAACCAGCGGGACGATGATGTCGGGTGAGAAGAGCACTAGGGCCGTAACCTCGTCTTCATGGTCGCGGTCGAATGCGAGATTCGACCCATTCTAACAACGCCGGGCGAGTCAACTCGCCCGCTGCAAGGGACAGGATGACCTGCTCCGCCTCGTCAACCTTGGCGTCCAGCTCAAATCCGTTTAGAACGAGGAAGGTTTCCATTGCCGCGTGGCCGATTCGTTTGTTGCCGTCCATGAACGGGTGATTCATGACGAGTGAGAAGCATATTGCGGTCGCCTTGGACTCGATCGTGCGATAGAGTTCGTCGCCGCCAAACGCCATCTGTGGCTGCGCGACCGCAGACTCAACACCACCCATGTCGCGCACACCCTCTGCGCCACCCGATTGTTGGTTAATGCGTTGGTGGAGATCAAGCACTTCGTTAAGCGTCAGATACCGCATCAGCTTAATCGCCGGTAGAGTTCGTCATTCTTTGCTAGGACGAGCTTTGCTGCGCGATCAAAGTCATCGTCCGGCCGGGTTAGCAGGTCATTGACCGCAGCCTTCGCCAAGACGCTCGCGTCGATGCCAAGCTGGCGTGCCCGCTCTTCGAGTCGGGCGGACTGTTCGTCGTCAAGGTTGATAGAAATGGACATGGGCATCGATTCCAAAGTCTCGGTGAAAAGTGCAGGTGACACCACTCCGCATAGAGCGTGCGTCATCAATATACCCTAATTGTAGTACACTGCGGCGATCCGGACTACGTTGGTATCCGATCGGGGTTAGACAACGTATTCAGATTTGACGCCGTGGCAAGTCAATCGTCTTGACGATCCCGAATCTGCCGATCTTGAATACGGCCGAGCATCATCACCGCCGTGATCGCCCCCAGCAGCGCCATCAGCATATCGGCTTGCGCGTCCCAGGGGTCGCCTTGCATGCCGAGCCACTTGGGGCCGGCGTTGGGATAGAAGAGGAGGACCCAGAGCCATTCGAGGATCTCGTAGAGTGCGCTGAACGCGAGTGCTACGGAAATCGATATCCCGTCGCGCACCCAGCGGATTGTCAGCGCCGTCCGCCGCGCGAGCAACTCACGAACCACCAGGGCCGGCGTGACGCCTTGGGCGAAGTGGCCGATGCGGTCGAAGTGGTTCCGCGAGAGGTTGAAATAGTCCTTCGCCCAATCCATCAGCGGCATTTCGGCATAGGTGTACTTCGCGCCAAAGGCAAGAACCACGTAATGCGCCGCAACAACGAGATAAACGACCGGCGAAAAACGGAAACGCGGATAGGTCCAAACAAGAATCGCTACGCCCATCGCGCCGACAAACAACTCAAAGAACCAAGTCGCGTAATCGACCGGCGCGATCGCCGACCAGACGGTACTGGCGAAGACCACGAGAAGTAGCAAGCGGAATGTGGAAGAGCTACTCAAGATACACACCTGAATCGGATCGATATGTTACGGGACGTTACCTGACGATGAAGATACAATAAACGCCTATTTCAATCACTGCGAGTACGATCGTCAAAAGCAGTAGTGTCCACTTGGGTATTCGATCATGGGAGCATGAGATCCGCGTAGCTATCGCAACCACGAGCGCGATTACGAGCGGCAGGGCAAAGCAAAACACCTCGTCACCAACCATGTCGGGTCCGTGTCCCGCAGGTGAGCGATAGAAAATGAGCGAGGCAAAGCTCCAGGTGATAAGCGCCGACCAAGCAATAAGAAATTTGGACATGGGGTTCGAAGTAGATCGGGATCGTGATAAGCGGAAAGAGGCGAAAAGACTCGTCCTGTCTCAGTTTAACGCATTATTGGCCGTGCTGGCAAACACGATCTGACGGCCGCAGCAAGGTGTCCAGTGTGCGGCGTGCGGTTATCCGCTCTCTTGGGAACGTGCCGGAGAATTATCGCTTGAATCTCGCGGACGTCGCGCTAGACTTAGGCGTTACAAACTTGTCGGACGTTGGGCGTCACGCTTTCCTGGTGGGTGATGCCTTGCGCTGTTTTTACATACGTTTTTAGTACTTTGGTAGGTTGCAAACCTGCCCCACGAGGATGCGGGCGACCGAAACCATGCATTGCAACATGAAACTTCACCGGGAGAAATCCTTGCTCAGAGATGCTGCGCGGCTGCCAAGTCTTGTTCGGAAAGTCGGCTCGCTATCGAACACAATCGGGGGTCCATCTAGGGGCGTTCGACAAGTCGGTGAGAAGTCGAATCGGCTGTTTGAAAAGGGGGCGGCAATGTACCGGGCAACGAAGACGACGAGCGCACTGCACTGCCGACACTTCAGAAGGCGCGCCGAGCTGACAGGAGTTTGTTGCCGCACCCCACTTTCGGGCGACCAACTCTTGTCGCCAAAATTTACGATTTTTCCGGAAAAAGTCCTTCAAATAGTTGACACCGCTGGCGTACGTACGTTACCCTCAGGGTATCGATTGCACGGTTTGCATGAATTTTGACTGTGTTGCCTGGCGCGCGGGGGGCGTCTGCGCAAGAGAACAGTCGTTAGTCCATCCTACCGGGCAGGCATTGGGTCTGTCCCGGTTGGCTCGTCGATACTCTATTCACGGCGACGGTAATGAAGGGACTCGGTTAATATGTCTCGCACCCCAGGCAACCGGCGCGCTCTGCGCTCGGGTAAGAGGACAGGACGTCGGTCGCGGGTCGGTCGTGATCGATCGACGCGGCTTGCCTATGAGCCTCTCGAGCCGCGTCTGGTGCTTGACGGCACTCCGCTGATCACCGAGTTCATGGCCGTCAACGATACCGGGTTGGAAACCCGAATTCGTGCCACCGATCTCGACCCGTTTGATGGTGCCCCGTTCAACCCCGACTGGATCGAGATCTACAATCCGACCAACACCACGATCGACATCAGTGGCTGGCAGCTTGAGGATGACAAAGACGACTGGGACTTTCCCGCCGGCACGATGCTCTCAGCGCAGGGCTATATCGTGGTGTTCGCCTCGAACGAAAACATCACCGATCCGGCTCTGGATGAAAACGGATACTTTCATACCAACTTTAAGCTCAGCGGCGATGGCGAAGATCTTCGCCTCTATGATGACAGCAGCCCTCGAGAGCTGATCCACGCATACAACAACTACGGCAAGCAAACGGCCGATATCTCCTTCGGCATTGGTCAGAATATCACGACCACCGACTTCGTGCTCTCCGGCGACCAGTCAAAGTACGACGTCCCGACCGTCGTTGATGATCCGCTCGCCTGGACCGCCGTCGGTTTTGATGACAGCGGCTGGACGACGGGCGACACGGGGATCGGTTATTCGGATCTGGTTCCTGGATTCCACGTCGATAACTATCAGGCCAACGTCGGAATAGGCAACCTGACGACGGCGTGGGACGTGATCAACGATCCGGCGAAGCAAAGTAACGTCTGGACGATCAACGACGATGTGATCAATTACCTTAATTCGGGCGGCGGCGGACATTACGCCAACCTTCAATCAGACTACCCGGGCTTTGTGGGTGGCGATCAGAGCAACTTCGTCATCGACGCCACGGCGTTTCTGACGATTCCGTCAGCCGGTTCATGGTCATTTGGGGTCAACAGTGACGATGGTTTTCAGTTGACCATACCCGGCACGACGACCACGGCGTCAGCAGGGTCCCACGAGCCGCTGGGCACCGATACGATTCGTTTTGATAATGGTCGCGGCGCGTCCGACACCATCGGCGTGTTCACTTTTCCGACTGCTGGCGTCTACTCGATGCGTCTCATACAGTTTGAAGGCGGCGGCGGTTCTGCAGGAGAGTTGTTTGCTCGCTCGGGAGCGTTCACCGGTTGGAACTCTGATTTTGATCTGGTCGGAGACACCGCCAACGGCGGTCTATTCGCCGAAAGTGAGTCCATTGGTGGCGGCGGAGGCGGGGGTGGAGGATCCGGGTTTTCGGCGCTGATCGAAACCGATGTCGAGACGCCGCTCGAGGGCGTCAATTCTTCGTTGTTCGTTCGCATTCCGTTTAATGTGTCGGCCGGTCAGCTTCCGCTGGAGTCGCTGACGCTGAAGATGAAATACGACGATGGCTACATCGCGTACCTTAACGGAGAAGAAATTCACCGCGAAAACTTCGTCGGCGCTGCGGCGTGGGATTCCAACGCCAACACCGACCGCTCCGACGCAGAGGCCACGACTTGGCAAAATGCAGATGCATCGTCCGCACTGACTCCAGGCCCGGGACAATTGATTGCGGGCAACAATGTTTTGGCGATCCATGCGATGAATCTCACTGCCGGCGACGGCGACTTCTTGGTTCTGCCGGAGCTTCAGCAGATTCTGTTCGAGGGCGTCGGCGAGCATTTCTTCGCCATCGCCTCGCCGGGAGAAGCCAACACCGACCAGTACTGGCTGGCCGTCGACGACACGTCGTTCTCGGAAGATCGTGGTTTCTATGACACGGCGTTCAATCTGCAGATTACCAGTGACACCGAAGGAGCGCTGATCGTCTACACGACCGACGGGAGCGAACCGACCTACGACTTTGGTGATCCGGGCGCGGCCCACGGCACGGTGGTGCCGGCCGCGAACAGCACGACGCCGCCGGTTGCGACGGTGAGTATTCCCACGACGACCGTGGTTCGCGCGGCGGCGTTTAAGGAGAACTACGTTCCGACCAACATCGACACGCACACCTACATTTTCCTCGACGATGTGCTCCAGCAGCCGACCAACCCGGCCGGCTTTCCGGCGACGTGGAACGGTACATCGGCGAACTATCAGGTCGACCCAGACGTTGTCAATAATCCTGCCTACAGCGATGAGATCAAGGACGACTTCCGCGCCATCCCGACCGTGTCAATCGTAACCGATGTTGACAACATGTTTGGTCCCGACGGCATTTATTCTAATCCTGGTGATCGAAGCCCGGACAAGGTAGCCCCGTCGTCGATCGAGTGGATCGAAGCGGACGGCGATACGCTGTTTCAGGTCGATGCGGGGGTACGGGTGGTCGGTGGTGCCAGCCGCGGTGCAAACAACAGGAAGCACTCGTTACGTGTCCTTTTCAAGAGCGAGTTTGGGCCGGGCACGCTCAAATATCCCATCTTCGGCAAGGATGCGGCCGACGAGTTCAATACCTTTACTCTGCGGGCCGGTTTCAACGACGTTTGGCCTAACGCCGGAAATGCGACCTACCTACAAGATCGTTGGGCCTCTGAGCGGCAACTGGCGATGGGCGATCTGGGCTCGTACGGGAGTTATGTCCACCTTTACATCGACGGTCTCTACTGGGGACTCTACAACCCCGTCGAACGCCCCGACGATGCGTACGCCGCGAGTTATTTGGGGGGCGAAAAGGAAGACTACGATTCCTACCACACGAACGGCCTCGCCACGGGAAATGCGACTGCATGGAACAAATTACAGGCGGACGTCAACGCATTGCCGGGACTTGCCGGTGATCCGGTAGGTCTTGCGGCCAAGTATGCCGAGATTGAACTGGAACTCGATATCCCGGCGTTCATCGACTACTTCATGGTCAACCATTACGCATACAACACGGACTGGCCTCATAACAACTGGTGGGGCACGTACAATCGCGAGGGTGGCGGGAAGTGGAGATTTCATTCCTGGGACGCTGAATTCGGTCTGAGAAATGTCGGAGCAAGTAATGTCACCGGCTCGACCGGTGGGCAGCTTGGGAATCTGTATGCCAAACTGCGCGACGTGCCGGTGTTTAAGTCCCTTTTTGCTGACCAGGTTCATAAACAATTTTTCAACGGTGGTGCGCTGACGCTGCAGGTGAATCTCGATTGGCTCGACGAGGCCGAAGCGAGGATGACCGAAGGCATCGTAGGTGAGTCCGCTCGCTGGGGAGACGGATGGACAGACAACGGGACGCCGAGAACCCGCGACATCGAGTGGAACAATCAACTGGACTGGCTCCGCACGACGTTGTTTCCCGCGCGATCGAGTGTCACGTCGGGGGCCGGATCGAGCGTGCTCCAGCAATATATAAACGCCGGGCTCTATCCCAACGTGGTCGCACCATCGTTCGAGATCAATAGCCTGTACCAACACGGCGGGATAATCGATCTGGGCGATTCCCTGACCATCGACGCGCCCGTCGGGACGATCTACTATACCCTCGATGGCAGCGATCCTCGCTTGGACAACGGAAGTGTCTCGCCCCAAGCGGTGCCCTACGCTGGCCCTGTTCTCCTGACGCTCAGTGGATTCGTTAAGTCACGGGTCTTGGACGGTGGCACCTGGAGTGCCTTGAACGAGGCGAATTACTTCTTCGACCTCACTCCCGATATCCGCGTCTCTGACCTCATCCACAACCCTGCCGAGCCCCCAGAGCCTCAGATGGTTGCGCGCTTCGATAGCCCCGACCACCTCCCGTTCATCGAGATCACTAACACGCTGCTTGCCCATCCTCCC
>Ga0114996_10003661_pt1 | contig 18905 bp, 13 predicted proteins | sample ArcticOcean_MG_C_4_FD_87039 | JGI IMG/M metagenome (GOLD analysis project Ga0114996, IMG submission 87039) | Marine microbial communities from western Arctic Ocean - ArcticOcean_MG_CB4_134 | ecosystem: Environmental > Aquatic > Marine > Oceanic | place: Arctic Ocean: Canada Basin | collected...
GCGTCAATCCGTTTCATCAGTCCCTTCAACGTCGCTCCGGGCCCAATCTCATACGCACGGGTAATGCCATCTTCCGTCATCCTGCCCATCGACGCCGTCCACTGGACAGAAGACGTCAACTGCTTCAGAAGCAGATCCTTGAGAACCTCTGGATCCTGCGTCGGTTCCCCGGTCACATTCGGGTAGACGGGCACCACGGCCGGATGGAATACCACAGCCTCCAGCGCCTCCTGCAGCGGCACCAGGGCCGGTGCCATCAGGGCCGAGTGAAAGGCTCCGGACACCGGCAGCTCCAGCGCCCTTCGCGCTCCTGCCGCTTTGGCTGCCTCGACCGCGCGCCTGACGGCATCCACACCACCGGAAATGACCACCTGCCCCGGGCAGTTGAAATTTGCCGCCTGCAGAACGTCGCCCTCCGCCGCCTTTGCACAAAGGGTTTCCGCCGCGCCGTCATCCAATCCCAGAACGGCCGCCATCGTACCGGCGCCGGCTTCACCCGCCTCCTGCATTGCCTTTCCCCGGGCCCGCACCAGGTGAAGGCCATCTTCCAGGCCCAGGACACCGGCGCCCACCAGCGCGGCCAGTTCTCCCACGCTGTGCCCGGCAACGGCGTCCGGTTTCACGCCCCGAAGCTTCAGGAGTTCCAGGCCGGCCATGCTGTGAGTAAAAACCGCGGGCTGCGTTACGGCAGTCTGCTTCAACGAATCTTCCGGACCGCTGAAACAGATCTCCGTCAGGCTGAACCCCAGCACATCGTCCGCCCGATCGTACACCGCCTTCGCTTCCGGAGACGCCTCATACAGATCCTTCCCCATCCCCACGAACTGCGATGCCTGCCCGGGAAACAGAAACGCAACCGCCATCAGAGCTCCCCCATGCCGTCCCGATGTGCCGACTCCTGCGTCGATGCGTTGCTTCCGCCGATCTGCAGTCTGACAGCTGATTGCTGTATCTGCCTTTAGTACGCCCACCTCACAAGAGCGCTGCCCCAGGCAAACCCACCTCCGGCGGTGGCCAGAACCACATTGTCGCCACGGGTGATCCGCCCCTCTTCCGCGGCTTCGGAGAGGGCGATCGGAATAGTCCCGCAGGTCGTATTGGCGTATTTGTCAATGTTGATAATAACGCGGTCTTGAGGCAGCTTCATTCGTCGAACGGTCGCGTCTATAATTCGCTTGTTGGCCTGGTGAGGCACCAGAAGCGCCACGTCGTCTCCAGTAAGGCCGTTCCGCTTGAGGACTTCGGCCGAGGCCGCAGCCATGCAGGTGGTCGCAAACTTCAGGACGCGGGCGCCGTCCTGATGGACATAGTGCATCTTCTTGTCCACCGTCTCGTGTGTGGCCGGATGCAGGCTTCCGCCGCCTGGCTGGTAGAGGTATTCTCCTCCTGCTCCATCTACCTGGGTCACGAAATCCAGAATCCCGTAGCCCTCTTCGTTCGGCTCCAGGAGGACAGCGCCGGCGCCGTCTCCGAAAAGGATGCACGTGTTTCGGTCTTCGTAATCCACCACGGCCGACATCTTGTCCGCCCCCACAACCACCACCCTCTTATGGGCCCCGCTGACAATGAATTGGCCGCCTGTTACCAGGGCGAATAGAAACCCTGCGCAGGCGGCCGAAAGATCGAAACCCCAGGCTTTTGTCGCACCTACCTCGTTCTGAACAAGGCAGGCGGTTGCCGGATACACCATGTCGGGCGTAACCGTAGCAACGATAATCAAATCAATGGACGCCGGGTCCACATCCTTCTCTTCGAGCAGTTTCTGCACTGCACGGGACGCCATGTACGACGTCCCCTTCCCATCGCCCAGTATCCGGCGCTCCCGGATACCGGTTCGGGTCCGAATCCACTCGTCCGACGTATCGACCATCTTTTCGAGGTCGGCGTTCGTCAGACGCCCCTCTGGCAGATAGCGTGCCACACCCGTAATGCTTGCCGCGAACGGCTTCGTCCGATCCATCGGGAGCGATCAATCCTCCTGCGACGGTCTGCAGAGCTTATGCAAGAACCCACTTAAGGCGCGCAGGCAGCCTGGCCTGCGAACGGTGGTGGGACGGTTTGCGCGGGGGGACAGTCGGGGGAGTGGATGTCACAAAGGCCAGGAGGGAAGGATCAGGCGGCGTCGGACTCCACCACCTGGCGGGTGTTGTAGTGGCCACAGTTCCCGCAAACGCGATGTGGGCGCCTGGGCTGTGCGCAGTTTGGGCAATCTGAAAACGCAGTCACTTTCAGATTCCAGTGGGAACGACGCTTACCCGTCCGGGAGTTGGAACTCCGGCGTTTTGGATGCGCCATCGAAAGCCTCCTTCAGAGGAACAATAGGTCGTACAACCCGAAAGATCTAATCTCGTTCTTCAAACACCATCAGTCCAATCATTTCCCGCCGGCGATCCTGCTTTGCCGTCGAACTTAACCTTGATCTAAACCGCTTTACTGATTCAACTCCCGCAGCGCATCCCACCGAGAATCGCCCGGGGCTCCGGTACACGTACACGTGTCCGTGTTCAAATTCTTACCACAGGAAGGACAGAGCCCAACGCAATCGTCGCTGCAAACAGGGTTCATCGGAATCTCGAGCAGAACATGATCCCGAATCTCGTCTGAGAGATCCAGCAGCCCGGCCTCTTCCTTGATCCAGATGATGGCCTCTGCTTCAGCCTCCTCCTGGCTATTCGGCTCACCCTTCTGCAGAATGAAGCCAAAGTCCACCGAAAACGAGGACTTGAACGACTTGAGACAACGGACACATTCATGCCGTACGGCAAACGACGTTGAACCTGATGCAGTGAGCGACTCACCCACCCGTACCACATTAAACCTGGTTTGAATGGGAGAGGCGAAGTCGACCGATGCATCGCCCAACTGGAGATCGGCCGAAGACTCATCGAAAGAGAATTCGTTAACGCCCTCTTCCAGTTTGCGCAGATCAATCTTCACCGGGATGCTCCTGAAGAGTCAACGCCGATCCGGGGCCTCATTCACCGAAATAAAACGCCACCTCGCGGCGGCCGTTCTCGACAGAATCGGAGGCATGAACCGCATTGCACTGAATATCGGTTCCAAAGCGATTCCGGATGGTACCGGATTCGGCCTTTGTAGAATCTGTAGCGCCTACAACTTCGCGCAACCTGGCAACGGCATTTTCCCGCTCGAGCGCGAGTTGGACCGACGGGCCGGATGTCATGAATTCGATCAACTCACCGTAGAAGGGGCGTTCCTTGTGAACTTCATAGAACGCAGCTGCCTGTTCCTGGGTGAGATGCTGCAACACCATATGGACGACCCTGAAGCCGTCTTCTTCAACCTGCTGAATAATGGAACCGATGGCATTCTTGGCGACGGCATCGGGCTTGATCATACACAGCGTTCGCTCCACAGTCCACACACCCCTTGGTAGGATTCATACGGATGCCGCAAAGGCAGCCTGCGGCCACGTGCAGGCGCCTCAATCGGGGCGACTGAACATGACGTATCAGCCTGAAGATGAACAATTTAGAATAGATGGGGCTGTTTGTCAACAGGAGAAGTGTCATCAGCGACCACAGCCCCATCAGGCCCCTGCCAGAACCTAAGAAAGGAGTTGACACATGGTTGGGCTGCGGGTTTAATTATCCCCATAATTGCGGAGAAAGGCGGGGACGGCACGCTCATTCCTGCCCTTTTTTGTGCCTGCAATCAACCGACATGTCATTTACCAAGCCAGATGTCCCCTGCAAAGGCAGACCCGAAGCCTCCCTTATGGAACGAATAGCCGACTTCCTCAGCGGAAAGACCATCCTCATTACGGGCGGCACCGGTTTCGTAACGAAAGGCCTGGTGGAGAAGCTTGTCCGGACGGCGCCGGGCCTCCGGCGCGTCGTTCTGCTCATCCGGGAACAATCCCGAGCCAGCGGTGAAACCCTTACCGCCACCTACCGACTCCGCCGGGAAGTGATCGGGTCCCGGGTCTTCGACCGGCTTCGCAGAGAACGGCAGTCGGCGTTCGAGGCCGAAATTGTCTCCAAGCTTGAAGCGGTCCCCTTCGACCTCACCCGCCACCGACTGGGCCTGGACGATGCCACCTACGCACGGCTGGCGGCGGAGGTCGACATCGTCATCTCCGTTGCCGCCAGCGTCAATTTCGACGAACGACTCGACCGGGCCCTTGAGGTCAACACACTGGGGCCGCGCCGCGTGGTCCGCTTCGCCCGAGACTGCAAGGATGCCGTCTACCTCCAGGTCTCTACCGCCTACGTAGGCGGCTGCCAGACGGGACGGATCCCTGAGACGGAACTCCCCAGGGACCGCACGCTGGCCCAGATGGTCAACGGAGGCAGCAGCGGAGACGGGCCGTTCGACATCGATGCTGAAATAGAGAGCATTCAGGACCTCAGCAGGAAAACAGAGACCGAATCTAGAAGCGACGCCGTCACCGCCGAACTGACGGAGCAGCTCAGCCGCCAGAACAAGGGGAAGCGCGTCACTCAGCACCGTCTCACACACCAGATGGACGCCCTTCGGAGCAGATGGGTAAACGCCCAAATGGTCACTGAAGGCCGTCGTCGCGCCCGCCAGATGGGTTGGCACGACAGCTACACGCTCACGAAGGCCATGGGCGAACAGCTCGTTGGGGCCTGCAGGGGCGACCTGCCAGCCGCCATCGTCCGGCCCTCCATCATAGAAAGCAGTCTCGAAGATCCAGAGGCCGGGTGGCTCGACGGGCTAAAGGTGGCCGATCCGCTCATCGCCCATTTCGGGAAGGGGCGACTTTCCGACTTCCCCGGCGATCCCAACGTCACCCTCGACGTCATCCCCGTAGACATCGTCGTCAACGCCGTTATCGCGGCGCTGCCTCGAATCCGGCCAAGCGACGACATCACCGTCTACCACGTGGCTACCGGCGATCGCAATCCGATGAAAGTGGGTGAGGTGTTCCAACTCGTCTACGAGTACTTCAAGAAGAATCCCATGCAGACACGCGATGGGGTTCCGATCCCCGTTCATCGATGGCGTTTCCCCGGCCTGAAGCAGTTCCAGCGGAAGCTGCGGCTGCGCTACGGCGCGCCTCTCTCGTTGCTGTCAGGGCTTATCGACCGCACGTCGTTCCTTCCCTGGTCGGCCCGTTTTCGTCGGTCGCTCTCCATTCAGCAGGCCACCCTGCAACGAGTCCTGTCGCTCAGCGAGATTTACAGCCCCTACACTCACCTGGACTGCACCTTCGATACCTCCAACACCCGGCGCCTCCACGAAACTATGCATCCGGAGGATCGTGACCTCTTCAACCTGGACGTCACACGGATCAACTGGGCACACTACATCCAGAATGTCCACATTCCGGGGCTCAAGCGATTTGTCCTGAAATCCGACGACGGGTTCCCTCCCAACGCTTCTGGCCCTTCCGCCCCTGCGACGGCGACGGATTCCGTTCCCTTGAAACAGGTACCCGGCAACCAGCTGTCCGGCGGCTGATCTCCACCAGGAGACTACCCAGCTCATGGCGAAACGGCCACCACCCTCCACACCCAGATCGCTCCATCGGGATCTTCTCCAGGACCTCGCCCTCCTGTCGGACAGCTACGACCGGTCGGCGCAGGAATTCATCCAGGTGGCCGCTCACGATGGACACTTCGACGGTTGGGATGAAGCGTCCCTGGTCTGGCCCACCGGTGAGATGTGCGAAGGAGAATCGGGGGACGATGCCCATAGGCGTCGCCACGAACTGGTTGAGGCCATCTATCGGGGTGTACCCCCTCTGCGGGAGGCACGATTAAGCGAGGCCTGGGGCCGTTTCGAAGGCCACAGCGATGCTTATCACGAAGGCAACCGCATCTACCTGCAGGCTCGCGAGCAGTTCGTGGCTGGTGGAAGAGGAACCGAAGCCGACTTTCTGGAGCTCTACCAGTCGCTCTACGTGGAAGCCCTCGCCGGGGCCGACGCCCACGTTCCCGACGACGGCGAGGCCGCCCTGGAGCGCGCCCGAATCTATCGCGGTCCGCTGGCCCACGCGCAGGCGGTTGCCGACTCCCTCCCCGCCGTCGTCCTGGGCGACGACCCGCGCTGGGACGGCTTGTACGATGTCCGCCTCAACGAGATGGTGGAACGTCTCCCACTCAGGGATCTGCTTCGAGACGTCGCCCAGCGAACCCTGGACACCATTGCCGCCGGCGGCCTGCTGGCCGCGCGCTACAACACCTACAACAACTTCGCTTGGTTCGGCGTTTCCGTCTGGAAGGTCATCGCCGAGGCCCACCTGGCACTCCATCGCATAGGGAAGCAGGGGGCGTCGAGTGCAATCGCAACAGGTGTTGAAGAGGTTCGATTGGGGCAGGCGATGCTCATCGAGTTCTTCCAGGCCCACCAGGAAGACCCTGCCCAGCTGAAACCCAAAGGCTATTGGTATGGTCAGGAGTACAGCTACCTCACCCGCGACCTCATCGACCTCTCGCATCGACTCATCACCCGCGTGGGGCAGGTCTCCCCAGAAAGCGAACTCACACTTCCGCCTCTTCTCCGAAACGGCGCGGACGGTCGCTTTCTGGAGTATCCGGGCATGGGCGCTTCGGAAGCGGTCACCGGTGCGCGGCGCACCTTGCGCCTCCTGAAGTGGCTCCGGATCTCATGGCGGTCTGGACGTCGAAGGAAACGGTTGGCCACCGACCCGCCCACCCCGGAACGAGGACGCAGGGGCTGGGACGAATGGCTCCGCTGGGCGAATGAGACGGCCGAAAACTTTGGTATCGACGTCCGTGTCACCGTCGACCCGAGGTTCCACACCATTGCGCGGGAGATGGACCTCTTCGGAGGAAAGCACCGGATCCTCTTCCTCCCCACCCACCAGAGCCTCATCGACCACACAGTCTTCTACTGCGCCATCCAAAGGCCGGAGTTTCTGGAAGCGATGGGCTGGAAACAGCCCGAACGCTGCAGCATCCTTGCCCGAACCGGGCTAGCCAAAACGGGTGTCCGCGTCGGCCCCATCGACATCACTATGTTCGGAATGACGTCTGCAAATTTCGACCGGCTGTTCGAAGAACTGGACGAATTCGTCACCATCGATCATTCCGCACGCGCCGGACAGACAGCCAAGCGGGTGGTCCAGGCCCTGGACCAGCGTCCCGGCCTCATCTACCCGATGGCAACAACCGCCGCCTTCCCGGGACAGCTCTTCCCCCTGCAGCATGGTACGTTTGCGCAGCTACCGCCCGACGTCGTCATTATCCCCATGTCCTACCGGGGCGCCCATACCATCTGGCCCAAGTGTCCCAAGGGAAACCTGAACATCAATCCCGGTGTTGTCGAAGTAGCAGTCGCCCCTCCCCTGCTGGGCGAGACCACCCTGCTGCCCCGCCGCCGGTCCCTGAGAATCCAGCTCGAAGCCGCCAACATGTTCCACGCCATTCACATTGCTTCGTTGCTGAATCCGGAACGGTCATCTGAGGCATAGGGCGAAACGCGAGACGGCAGACGCGAAACGTGGAAGCGCCGACAGAACATGGCGATGGCCATCCAGTTTTTCTGAATTCTGACTTCTGACTTCTTCTGCTGGAGACTCACCTGATGCCCTCATCCTCCAACCTCGAAGCTTCCTACGACCCCTCAGACGGTGAGCGCTTCGTCCACCGCTGGGGTTACGCCGACACCCGCTTCGAATTCGACGGCCCGCGCAGCGTTCAACTCACAGGCTCCCGCTACCCCCTGGCAGGGATCAGCCTTCCCCATCTGATCCCCTTCGTCGAAAGCGTCATCAGCCTCCCCTTCACACCGGATGAGATGGAACCGGAAGTGCCCCAGCGAGGGATCCCGGAACCCATTCTCTCCAGCGAGTTTTCCGACGCGCTTCGACAGGCTCTGCCTCCCGACCGCATCGTCACCGACGACGGCGTCCGCCTCGCCCACAGCCATGGCCAGGTCAGCGTCGCCGAGATCTACCGCATCATCTACCACGGTCCGCCGCCCCGCGTGACAGACGTAGTCGCCTACCCCCAGACCGAGGAAGAGGTCCGCGCCCTCATCGCCCTGGCAACCGAGCACAACGCCTGCCTGGTGCCCTACGGCGGCGGCACGAACGTGAGCGGCGCACTGACGCTTCCGCAGGACGAGGCTCGCACCATCCTTTCGGTCGACATGCGGGGCCTGGATCGCATCCTTTCCGTCGACGAAGAGAACCTCACCGCCACGGTGCAGGCGGGCATCGCGGGCAAGGACCTGGAGCGCGAACTCGGCGAGCGTGGCTATACCTGCGGCCACGACCCCGACAGCGTTGAGTTCTCCACGCTCGGAGGCTGGATTTCCACGAACGCCAGCGGCATGAAGAAGAACCGCTACGGCAACATCGAAGACATCGTCCTGGAAGCCACGCTGGTGACGCCCACCGGCGACATCGAAACGTGTCGCGTCACCCCCCGAAATTCCACCGGCGTTGCGCCAAGGGGACTTCTCTTCGGCAGCGAGGGCAACTTCGGCATCATCACCCGGGCCGTCATCAAGATCCATTCCCTTCCCGAGGTCCGTCAGTACGGCTCACTCGTCTTCCGCCGGTTCGAAGATGGCGTCCGGTTCCTCAAGGCCCTCCGGCAAACGGGCGTCCTCCCCGCCAGCATCCGCCTGGTCAACAACAACGAATTCCGATTCGGCCAAGCCCTGAAGGCAAAGCCGGAGGCCGTCAAGGCCCTCCTCGACCGCATCCAGAAATTCTTCCTGTTCAAAGTTCTCGGATTCGAACTGGAGAGCGTCTGCGCCTGCGTCCTGGTGATGGAGGGCTCCAGGCAGGAAGTCCGCCACCAGCGAAAGGTTATCTTTCCTCTGGCGAAGCGTTTCGGCGCCAAGAACGGCGGGGCGACGAACGGCAAACGGGGCTACACCCTCACCTTTGGCATCGCCTACATCCGCGACTTCGTTAACCGATTCAACGTTCTGGGCGAATCGTTTGAAACCTCTGTCCCCTGGGATCGCATCCACCAGGTCTGCGCCGCCGTCCGGGAAGAACTCGCCATCCAGATGAAGAAGCACAACGTAAAGGGCACTCCCTACCTCGGTTACCGCGTTCCCCAGACGTACCACACCGGCGTTTGCATCTACTTCACAATGGCATTCTCCGGCAAGGGACTGGCCGAACCCGAGCAGGTCTTTCATAGCGTCGAATCCGCCCTTCGCCAGGTCATCCTGGACAACGGCGGGTCGCTCTCCCATCACCACGGAGTCGGCAAGATCCGCCATCAGTTCCTGTCCCAGATCCACACAGAGAACAGCATGCGCGTCGTCAGAGAAACCAAGCGAGCGATGGATCCCGACAACGTCTTCGGCGCCCGCAACGGTCCATTCGCCGGGTAGCCGGCAAATCCCGCCGCTCACCGCAATGAAGAAGTATGGACCTCAATTCCCAATTCTGTATTGTCTCATTGTGCTTGTCGGTCTGCTTTCTTCGCCCTCTGACATCTGACATCTGACATCTGTCTTCGGACATCTGCCTTCCGACACTGATAACTGGTTTCCTCCCATGTTCTCCAACAAAACTGTCCTAATAACCGGCGCTTCCTCCGGACTCGGCGCAGCCCTCGCACACGCCTTCGCCGAAGTCGGAGCCAACCTCGCTCTCTTCTCCTTCGAAAAGGAGCGTCAGGAGGAAGTCGCAGCCAGCTGCCGTCGCCTGGGCGTAGAAGCCGTGCCCGTCATCGGCGACGTCACCTCCACCGAAGACTGCGCCCGCTACATCGACACCGCTGTCTCAGAACTGGGCGGCATCGACGTCCTCCTCTGCAACGCCGGCATCAGCATGTGGTCGAAGTTCGAAGACATCGAAGACCTCGGCATCTTCCGGAAACTCATGGAGGTCAACTTCATGGGCGCCATCAACTGTATTCACCCGGCTCTTCCTCATCTGAGGAAGAGCAAAGGTGTGATCACCGCCATCACCTCTATTCAGAGCAAGATCGGCGTCCCGCTGCACACCGGCTACGTCGCCTCCAAGCACGCGCTTCAGGGGTTCTGCGAATCGCTCCGCATGGAACTCGAGGGGTCCGGAGTCGACATCCTCACCGTCCTCCCACACTGGATCCGCGGCACCGACCTGCGCAAAAACGCCCTGAGCGGCCAGGGCAAGGCCCTGGGCGAATCGTCCCGCAAACACAGCAGCGAATCGGTCTCCGTCGAAGAAGCCTGCAGCGCCATCCTCGACGCCATCCGCGATCGCCGTCGCGACCTCATCCTCCCCTGGAAGCTGAAGGTCCTGATGGCCCTCCACGTCGTCGCCCCCAACATGGCAGAGTCCATCATCAAAGGCGCCGTTTCTCACCAGGACGCTGCAAAGGGCAGCTGACCCGCGCGGAAGCTCGCTGCGATAACGAGGCCCGCTGAAGCTTGTCCTGAGCCTGCCGAAAGGCGGGCTCTCTGTACCTCCCCCCACATCCATCCTTATCCTGCTTCTCAAATCATCCATACCCATTCATCTCTAATCCTCGATCGCCTTCCCAAATGCCAAGCTCCTCTTCCATTCCCGACGTTGTCGTCATCGGCGCAGGTGCCGTAGGCTGCTCCGTCGCCTACCAACTGGCGCGGCAAGGCCGTCACCCTTCTGGACCAGCGTACACCCGGTTCAGGCACCAGCGGAACCAACTTTGGCTTGGTCTGGGTACAGTCGAAGCAGCCGCACGCGTACATGGAGCTCAGCCTGGCCAGCAGCCGGCTCTGGCCCGATCTTGTCCGAGACCTTGGTGAAGATGTCGGCCTCCGACAAGGAGGAGGCATCACCCTCTGCCTCACGGATGACGACGTCGAAAATGGGCATGCTCTCATCGAAGCCCAGAGCGCCAGCCCTCGATTCGAAGGGCGGATGCTCTCGCCGTCTGAGGTCTTCGACCTCCAGCCACCCGTCTCCCGCGACATCAAGGGAGCCGTCTGGTCGCCCCACGACGGCGACGTCAACTGGGTCAAGTGGACGGCCGCCCTGGCGCGGGGCTGCGAGCGCGCCGGCGTCGACATCCGCCCCAACACGCGCGTCACCGGCATCGACCGCGACACGAGCGGCGCCGTCACCGGCGTCACCACCAACCACGGTACCATTCACGCGGCAACCGTCGTCTGCGCTGCAGGCGTTTGGTCGTCCCGTGTCGCCCGGATGGCCGGTGTCGATCTCGCGCTGCGGCCTGTCAAGGGTCAGATTCTCGTTACCGAACCGACCGACATGATCTGCCCTGTCCCCATGGCGAACGTGCGCCAGGATCCCGACGGCAGTTTCTACCTTGGCGTTACACACGAAGAGGCCGCCTGGGACGTCACCCCAACCGATTGGGCGTTCAACCAGATCCACAGCATGGCCGCCAGCCTCGTTCCTGCCGTTTCCGACCTCAGGATCGTCCGGCATTTCGCAGGGCTCCGTCCGATGCCCCAGGACGGCCTGCCTTTCCTGGGGCCCGTTGCTACTGTTCCCGGCTTCTACACGGCCGTCGGACACAGCGGCATCACCCTCTCACCCATCCACGGCAAGGTCATCGCCGACCTCATCGTAGACGGGCAGACGGACGTCGATATCGCTGCGTACGATCCTCTCAGAGTCTTAAAGCCATAAATTCATCATGATGAGGTGCTTTCTCTATCGCTCGTAATATCCATACGGATGGAAAATAAATGAACAACATCTCGTCCCTCTCGTTTCTACGGAACCACCTTCCCGAAATGTCCCGCGAACGTCAGAAAATCGCCGAATGCCACCCGGCCATCTCCGTCCAGGTCGAATGCCGAATCGTAGTCCAGATCGGTAGGCGTCTTCCCAAACTGCTGGGCGAATCGAAGGAAGTCCTCAAACGTCACCCTCCCGCTGTCGTCGAAGTCCGACGCAGCCGGATCATCGCCCAATATGGAGGACAGGCTCACCGTGTAATCGTCGATAATGCCCGACGATCGCGTCACGGCCAGCACGCGGGCGTCGGCGCCAAAGCTTGTCAGCCTGGTTGTCTCACCAGGCGAAAGATCTCGTCGTGTAACGTACGAGCCTCTCGGTCCGTCACCGATCAGTGAAACTGTCAGCGTGTTGTCCAGCATCCCGCTGACGTCCACACGGATCCCACCCGGTTCGTCAAGGAAGAGATAGTCGATCCCCCAGAGCCGAATCGTCCGCGTCACCTCCCCCACCGACAGCGTATCGACGAACGGCGACCCCACCTCAATCCTCTCCAGCCCGCGATCGCCCTCCCCGTCCAGATACAGCGCCGTCATCCAATCAGCGAACACGTCCGCAAACCGAAGTGAAGATCCAATCGCCTCCAACGCCATGTCCAGACCTGTCGACCCATTCTCCTGCTCAGGCAACAGGTCGGCGAACAGGCCGTCGCCGGCGCGCTGGGCAAGGTAGGTGGTGAACAGGAACGTCTGGTCGAAATCGAACGCCTCATCCTTCCACTCCGTCAGACTGCTGTTCGGGAGAAGAAGGTAGGCGCCCCCCGCCTCGTTCCCCGAATCCCGGAACCCGGCAGCCAGTTCGGCGTACTCGGAGCATCCCTCGTCCACCCACTTGCTTTCATCGGGGTCGGCAAGCCAATGGATGAGATGCTGGAACTCATGCGCCAGCGTCGTCTTCGCCAGAGCACTCCCCAGATCTACCGGGTTCATATCCAGGTAAAGGATTTCCCGTGAAATGGGAGGACTCTGGTTCTCCACGTCGAAGTATCCGCTGAAGCTGATCCCCGTAATAGAGCCGCTGTCCAGAATGTCCAGGACAACGATCACGATGCGCGGGTCGCCGTCGACGTCGGGCACAGGCCCGAACAGCTCGGTCTCCAGTTCGTAGATCCCGCGATCGGGGTCGCCCACCGTTACCGAGTCGAAAGCGGCGGCAATCTGCTCCATCCCCTCCTGGGTCACCCTTGGCGAGTCCCACACCACATCCTCGACGAAAATGTAGCAATGTTCGCCAACAAGGCGACACGTCGTCGACGTCTGGTAGCGACCGCCCCCTATGGCCCGGAAATTGAAGGCGCGTACCGTGAGCGTATCACCCACTTCGAACGCCGCTGATGCCTGCAGAGCCGCGGGCTTGAATGCCGCATTCGTCCGCGGCAGCAGATGCGTACCGCTTACCGCGCCTGAAGCTGTCACCTGGGCCGCCGAAGCCACAATCAGCAAAACGACGAGGAGTAGCCCCGCCGCCTTAAGCTTTCGGTGATGGTATCTGTCTAAACCCATGGCTCACTCATTTGATAAAAGGCGATCGTAGACCGGGGACCAAAACAACCATCGAAAGACGAGTAGGTGCCGTCCGCCGTCGCCTTTGGCTTTCCTTCTGCCTTCTGCCCGCCTTTAGAACCTCCACCTCACTGCCGCCATCGCCCGATCTTCGACCGGATCCATCCCCACCTCCATCGACACCGCAGGCGCCGCCGGCTGGGTGGTCCGCGCGATACTGGCCGCGTTGATCGCGCTCGCGAACCGATTGAACACCAGCGCTCCCACGAACATCAACGACTTCTGCCGCGCCGATGTTTCCCGGCTGCGGAGTTCCTGGAACGCGAGCCGGGAGGCGTCAGAATCCCACTCCCAGATATTCTCTGCCGTCTCCGGAATCAGGTCTGCGTCTGAGCCGTTGCGCAGTTCGGCGCTTGTGTTCCGGTCATAGATACTGGTGAATCGGTTCATCTGGTCGAAGAATGAATTCGGCTTGCCTTCCGCCTGGACCCCCGAATGGGCAGCTGCGTAGGATTGGAAGGTCGACCGTCGGGTATTGGACACCTGTTTGAATGCCGCCCACCCCACCCAGAACGTCGCTTCCGTAAACAGAAAGAACCGTCCCGATTTTCCGCCTCCCGCGTAGAGTTCGCCAACACCAGGGACCAGGACCGAAAGGAAGGCGGCAGCCTTCGGGTTCTTGGGGAAAGCAGACTCAGCAAAGACATTACCGGAGGAGAGAGCGACCGTGAGTGCGATCACGGTCACCAGAAAAACCGACCGGGGACCGGGGACGGAGGACGGGGTAAGAGCGCGCCTCCGGTCCCCCGTCTGCGGTCCACCGTCACCACGTTTATCCTTCATCGCTCTTCCCAATTATCACACCTGATCATCGACGCCCGCTTATCCCGCTCTCGATTTACCGCTCCGGCTTCTACCGCCCTTGTTTACCGCTGCTACTTTCTACCGCCTGCTAGAATTGTACCTCCACCCGTGCGCTGGGGCTCATACGTCCATATTCATCCACCGACTCCACCCGAATCCGAACTTTTGACACTTCGCTCTGATTCCGCATCCGCACGACGGCCGACGCGTGAATGGCGCTGGCGATTCGGGTCACAACGGCCAGACCGGAGATGACGCTGGCCCGTTTGAGATACTTGTTACTCTCATTGCGTTGACCTTCGTATGACGTACGCATGGTCGAACTCACCTCAGGATTGAACGTCGAGATCGGAACGCCCTGTGTATCGTCCCACCCGAAAACAAACTGATCGTACTTGCCAATCAGCTCGTAGCGCTGCTGAGTGTCGTGCTTGGTACAGCTCGGGTCCGGGTCTCCATCTTCGCAGGGAAGCGACTCGTTTTCCTGGAAAGGCTCCCCCACCGACTGGTTGTACTCTCGCCACTCCTGGTAACGGGGCTCATCCCAGAACTGATCGGCGTACGCCCGAAACTCCTCCTTCAAATCGTTCCCCTTGCCGCGCCATCGGGCGAACTGGATCCACGTCACCGCCTCGGTGGCCATAAAGCCTCCAGCCCACCACGTGCTTCCCCCCGCGTACAGTTCTCCCGCGCCCGGAACCAGCAGCGACAGGACAAACGCCACACCCGGTGACTTCTCCCCGGCGTCACTCCTTTCCGGTGCCATCCCCACCGTTACGGCCGCGATCGCCAGAAAGCTCAACCCTCGCAGAACCCGCATGTATTCTCTCCCTCTCATCCGTTCATCCTGTCCGGTTCCATCCAATTATCCATCCTCGCTCGATTCCCCGATTCCCTAATTCCCACCAACACTCTGTAAAAATCCGAACAACAGCGTAAAGTAAAACTTCATACCGCTTCGAGGCGGCTTCGGGTCGCCGGCATTCACCAGCGGCGGCGAGTCCAACCCGTAGGCGGCATCGAAACTCACCCGCGTCGGGAACAAGTAAAACGACGTTGCGTCGAACCGGATCTGGGCGCCGACGTCTCGCTTCCATCCCCGCCCCAGCGTTTCGTCCAGGACATCACCGTCCCACGCACGCCCGATCCCCGCGTAGACCGACGCAAAGAGCTGGTCCGAATAGAGCGGCCCCGATTGCTGATCGATCCCCCTCCAGAGCGGGAACCGGTAGGCGGCGCGTGCCATCAGCGCTTTTCGGCCTTCCAAGCTGTAGAACGTATACCCCTTGAGGTAGGGAAGCCCACCGACGTGGAAGTCGAAGAAATCGTCCACCTCCTTGTCGATAAAGCCGCCATAGAGCCGGATCCCCAATGCGCTGCGACCCGGCATCGGGTAGAACTCGTTCCAGTCCACCGTAATCTGATTGTAGAAATGATGATCGTACTGCTCGATCAGAACCGTGCTGTTTTCCTGGAAGTCACGCAGGAAGAAATTGAAATAGCGATCGTAGCGAAGGGTCAGCTCTCGACCGGCTCGAGGGTTGATTTCGGAATCCCGGGCTGAAGCGATCGCGTTCAACCGGTACGTGAAAGCAAAGTCGAAACCGTTCAGGTAGGTGGCGCCAACGGTGAACCGGTTCATTCCATTGAACCGCGCCTGATCCACCGAGTTCCCATACCGGCTGTACACCAGGCGAGCGTCCCACGCACCGCCGTACTCAGTGCCCGACCGCATCCCTATGTCTATCTCATTTAACTGAAATGACCGGTTGAAGATCCGAAAATCCTGGTCCCGGTTGATAATGTCTTCCTCGACGTGTCGCGTTTGCCGGTAGAATTCCAGGAAAAGCGTATTCCTGCGGCCGCGGTACTCATACATCCCGAACGCGTCGATATCCAGATCGTGCGAAGTCATCAGCCCGGCCAGCATCGACTGCTTCCCCAGCACATCGCCCGAATTACCGAAGAACCCCGCTTTCAGCTTGCCCGCATCCAGGGCCACTCGCGGAAACATCGAAAACCCCGAAAGGTCGGTACGGTAGGCGGTCGCTTCCAGCCCGGCAGAACGATCCGAAATCACCGGACGAGAGCGATTCCGCTCTGCGATGGAAGGCGAAAACGATCCATCTACCTCGGACTTCCAGAGCCCGTCGACCTCGGCCACCCGGATCTCATAGCCCTTTTCCCCATAGTGGGCGAAGGCCACCTGCTTGCCGTCCGGACTTATGTCAGGCTGGAGCGCGCCTCCCGGAACACGCGTCACCTTGTGCACGTCGCCGGTTTCAAGCTCCAAGTGGTAGAGGTCGAACACCCCGCTCAGGTCCGATGAGAACACCAGACCCTTGCCGTCAGGCATCCAGCTCGGGTCACGCTCCGTCGCCGGAGATCCGGCGACCACCACAAGCGCTCCGCCCTCCGCCGAAATCAACGCGACGTCCCGATCCCCGTCCGTACCAAAGACCGACACGGCGAGCCTGCTGCCATCCGGCGACCACTCCGGCGTGTAGACCAGCGTGCCGTCGTCGAACGACGTCAACTTCCGGACGTCACCCGTCTCCCGCGTCAGGAGACAGAGATTGGCCGATCCCGAACTATTTTGAACAAAGGCGATCTGCTTGCCGTCGGGCGAAATCGCTGGATGGATCGACCGCAGGCCTGTCGTAAGGCGCTCCTGTCCGGGAGGCAGATCCGTCCTCAGACCCAGCATCCCTTTTGCCGCCTGGTAGACCCCGTTGCCTCGCTCGTCGTCGGGGTCTACGGTGTGCAGGTCCCACAGACGCGAGCCCTGCTTGTTCGGCTCAGTCCGACGCGCAAACACCAGCCGCTTGCCGTCCAGCGTCCAATCGGAACCCAGCGTCGCATTCCCCGCAGCAAGCTCCTGTGACGAGTCCTCGAACGTGTGCACGAACAGGCTTGTCCGGCCGTAGTCGCTTCCCGCGTTCGAAATGTAAGCCAGCTTCTTTCCGTCGGGCGACCAATCGGGGTAGAGGTTCATATACCCCTTGTCGGTTGCCAGATCGCCCTGGTAGACATTGGCGCCATCCGGCCCGCCGATGCCGGCGTACTGAACCTGGTAACGCTCCTCAAGCGACGCCTTCCATTCGGCATGGAGTTGCCGGCCCGATATCCCGATCGCCGCCCTCACCGCGCCCCCGAAGTCGGTCCTCCACCAGAGCGTCATCCCCTGGTAGATCTCCCGCAGCTTGTCTTCGCCGTACGTGTTTGCGATGTAGAGCACCAGCGAATAGCCGTGGTCGTACACCTTCTCATAGCCGAGCCCCGTCTTGGCGCCGAACACACCCATTTCATCATACGTCAGCAGACGATCGTTCAGCGTCGCCATCCGCAGGATCATATCCCGGTGCGAATCCCAGCGATCGTGCTTGATATCCGACGTCATATACTGCGCCGTGCCCTCGGCAAACCATGGCGGAACAACCGTCAACGGAAATGCGTACGACGTCAACACATTCGGATAGCCCGACAGAACGTCGTCCCGGCGCCCCTCACTCTGATAGGCGAAGCCGTGGACGTACAGCGCCGGAATGCGTCGAGGGCCCTTGCGCGCCGTCTGCAGCGAAATCATGTGGACAAACTCATGCGTCATCACGTTTCGAAGCCAATCGGTCTTCGTTCCCCGTAGCTCGAAATCGATATTGATGCTCGTCGCCCAGATCTCCATCGTGTTGTCGTAGTAGTAGGAAACGCCGAAGCCCTGATCGTCCGTATCCCGCAGCACAAGCCGCAGCTTCTCATCCGGCTCGAACCGGTAGAACGACGTCACCGGCCCATACGCATCCTCAGCCGCATCAGCTGCCCGACGAGCAAACCCCTCGATCTCTTCGTGATAGTAGATCTTGAAGTGCTCCGTCTCCATCGCCTTCCACGTCAACTCCGGATGGTTCGCCGTATGGTAGAACTGCGCGTCCACAGGAAAGGACGTCACCAGAAGCAAGGCCAGCAGGAGAAGGGTACCAGGTACAGGGTACCGAGTACGGGCTGGCTCTATGTTGTTCGTTTTGCGAATTGTCGATCTCTCCGAATCGCAGGTTCCTGTACCGAAGTTGCTTTACCGATTTCGCCGTACCGCTGTTGCCACACCTCTTTTCCCCGACCCTTCTTCACCCTCACCTTATGACCGCCGCCTTAATCAACCTGACTTCCTTCCTACTCCCCGAAACTGCCTCGATCCTGCAGATGTAAAGTCCGCTCGCGTATTCTCGCGTATCCCACACGATCTCGTTGTCCGTCAGCGCCGTCGGCATTCCAACATCGAGCCGCTCCACGATCTCCCCGACAGCGTTGATCACCATCGCGGTCACGTCGGCGTTGGCGCCCAGGTAGTAGCGCAGGAACGCCCGTCCGTCTCGAACCGGGTTCGGGTAGACGTAGGCCTTCGCCTTTGGCAGCAGAGCTTCGCTGACGGCCGTCGGCGTCGCCGTCGGCGCCTCTTGCAGGTGGCCGGTGTTCGCGCCGCTGCCGCCCAGCTGCCCCCAGATGACGCGACTGCCCGTCAGCGACGCGTCGATCTGCTCGGCGTGCCACAGGTCGATGGCGCCGTCGTCGGTGAAGGCGACGATCTCCAATGTCCCATCCGCGTCTAAATCTTCCACCAGCAGCGACGCCCGAATCGGCCCCACGGTAGCCACTGGAAATCCGGGCAGGGGCTCCCCGTCCGACCGCATTCCATATACGAGCCCGCCTCGCGTCCCCACCAGAATGTCCGCGCCGCCGTCGTTGTCCAGATCCGCCAGCACCGGCGGCCCCTCGAGCGGCCCCGCCTCATCCTTCAGCGGCAGCCCAACAGGAGCGCCCGTCTGCAGCACACCATTGAATCGCATCGCCCAGAGCGTTCCGTTTCCACCAAAGAGCACTTCCACGAAACC
>Ga0114996_10003662_pt1 | contig 18905 bp, 22 predicted proteins | sample ArcticOcean_MG_C_4_FD_87039 | JGI IMG/M metagenome (GOLD analysis project Ga0114996, IMG submission 87039) | Marine microbial communities from western Arctic Ocean - ArcticOcean_MG_CB4_134 | ecosystem: Environmental > Aquatic > Marine > Oceanic | place: Arctic Ocean: Canada Basin | collected...
CTTCCGCGCGTGTTTCGACTTCCCGTTCGACAGCGAGATTCTTCTCGGCGCAGATGCGTTCCAGCGCACGCAGCCAGTGATGGTAGTAGTTGGATCCCGTATCAGGATCTCCTCCTTCCTGGGCTGCCTTGATCTCCTCGCTCAGGACGTCGGCCCACTCCGGCCAGGTGAAGTGCCCGGCCTCAGACAGCTGGACAGCCAGGCCGAAGGCCTGAGCCTCCCAGGGCTCGTTGAAAACGGGCTCACCTTCTTCGGCAGGCCAGGGCGCCCCGGCCGGTGGACGGAGCTTCACGATGCGCCCTCCAGGTAAGGTTCCCACAGGTCGACGTAGATGGCGTACCCGACCGCTCCTTGGCCCCAGAGTTCCGTCGACTCAAATCGTACGCCGTACAGGTGTTCGCCGGTCCTGATGCCTTCGGTTCCCCGGCTGCTCACATCGGGGTACACGTGGGCCCTGTGGTGCAGGTGGATGACTCCGGTTCTGCCTCGGACATAGCGAGGGGCGCGTGTGTGATCCGCCGTATGGCGGTTACGAACGCGTACTTGGTCCCCTGGGGCGAACAGAGGCGCCTTGTCGGTTTCTCGCTCCGATGACGATCCCTTCGACAGCAGTTCGGGCACCTCCTCCGGGGAGAGTGCTCCACTGCGTCGAATGGCGTCCACCGGAGCTGAGGCCATTCCTGATGCCAGTTCGTCGGGCGTGACGAGGCCCCACTCGATGAGCTGTTTCTCCAGCCCAGCCAGCCAATTCTCGTAGTAGCTGTTTCGAAGGTAGTCCGCGGGGTGCTGACGCTCCCGGGCATGCCTGGAGGCGTCGATGGTCCATTTTCCGACGACTCCCGATGCGAGCGTCAGGCCGAAGGCGCGGCGTTCCCATTCGGAATGGAAGACTGGTTCTTCAGCCTCAGCTTCCGGGTTAATGGGCCCCAAGCCGTGCATTCCTCCCAGGTCGTGGCCGCCGTTCACGTCGTGGCGTTCCCGAGCGTCTTCGCTTTTTCGACTCCAATCATGGAGTTGCGGGTGGCCAAAGCAGCCAGATCTTTCTCCGACCAACCATCCGTGCCTTCCGGACGTTCGGGGAGGACGAGGTAGCGCAGTTCGGCCGTGGAGTCCCATACGCGGATCTTGACGTCGTCTGGAAGCTCCGTGCCGAACTCACGGAGGACGCCTCGAGGGTCGGCAACGGCGCGTGAGCGGTAAGGTGGCGCCTTGTACCACGCGGGCGGGAGCCCCAGGACGGGCCAGGGGTAGCAAGAACAGAGGGTGCAGACGACCAGGTTGTGTACTGATGCCGTGTTCTCGACGGCTTTCATGTGTTCGCCCTGCCGGCCGGTGAAATCGAGCGAAGCGATAGCCGCCGTAGCGTCCTTCAGGAGCCAGTTCTTGTAGTCTGGATCGGACCAGGAGCGAGCGACAACCTTCGCACCGTTTCGTGGACCCACCTTGTGCTCGTAGGTGTCGATGAGGGCGTCGACTGCGTTGGGGTCGACGAGGCCTTTTTCGACAAGCAGAGACTCGAGAGCCTTCACGCGCAGGGCGGTGTCGGAAGGAGGGTCGGTATGGTCGTGGGAGTGGGACAATGGAACCCCAATCGGAAAGTTGTCAGTTATCAGTTATCAGTGGTCAGGGGTCAGACAAGCAGAGCCAACGACAGATGTCGGATGACAGAAATAAAGGAGACGGCTAGCTGCGGCTCAGTCGGCGGTGACGGGGGCCGGCTGGAGCTCGTTGATGATGTTTTGCATGTACTCTGCGGCCAGTTTGACCTGCTCGATAGCGTAGTCCTGGCCGGCGTAGCGGTGGTCGATGAGGACAGGGCTGCAGAGTTCGTATCCGGTGTGGCCGCTGAAGCCGATCTCTTCGTGCGAAGCTTTCATGAACAGAGCATCGTCGCATCCACCCTCGGCCAGAGGATTCGGGTTGTGCGGAACAATGGAGCCGTCTGGCTGACGCTCAAAGCGTCCGCCGTAGTGGGTGTGCAACTGGCGGTCCCCTGTCTCGCGCAGCGCCTGACGGTAGTAGGCTTCGGTGTGGCGCTTCATGAGCGGCGCATCCAGGCAGGCCTTGAGCGATGGGGAGTCGACTTCGTCGATGAAATCGAGCAGGTCACGGTAGGTGTGGATGATGGGCTCGTGGTTCTGGAGGACGAGGGTGACGCCCCAGTCAGCTGCCATCTCAGCCGCTTCCACGAGTGAGTCCCGGACGAAATCCCAGCGGTCCAGCGATGTCTGGCCCGGATATCGGTGGTCAAGGTTGTAGCGGGCGATGTCATAGCTGATAGCGCCGTCCCTGATTGTTACTCCTGACCATTGGGCGAAGACCCGGACCAGGGGGCAGCCGAGGTCGTGGGCCAGCCGTATCTGTTCACGCGTCATCAGCAATTCGTTCTGGCGATGTTCTTCGATAGGGGAGGAGTAGTCGTTGTAGGCGGAGACGCAACTGATATCGAGGCCTGCATCCGCCGCCGCCTGCCGGACCCTCTGTCGAACGTCGGCATTAAGATCTATTGGGTTCCCGTGGGGGCGCTTTGCCTCCAGTTCGATCCCATCGTAGCCCCAGTCTTTTGCGGCGCTGATGATGTCCGTCAGAGGCAAGGGCTCTCCGCCGTAGTAGCCGCCGTTCAACGATATGGTGTAGAGGCTGATTTTCATTCGCCGGCTCCCAGCTTGTACGGGCTCAGAAGAAAGTCGAGAACAGCATCATCGGCCTGCTCTCCGTCTCCGTGTGCCTTCACCATCTCACCGCAGAACTGCTTGAATTCGTCCAGGGCAACGGCACGCTTGCGGATTGCCGATAGGTAAGCGGCTCCGCAAGCTGCCACGACTTCGGCCCCGAACTCGACGTCGATTTCAGGCGCCGTGTTCGTGCGGATCGACTCGAGGCAGTCGGAGATTTCATGCGTCATCGAAACGCGTTCCCCGGGATTCTGAGGGACCGGTACGCGGGTTTCACCTCCATCCCATCGCGTGACGGTAATGACGTCTGGCTCGGTGGCGTCGATGACGCCTTCGTCACCTTCGATCCTGAGAAACCCGGCCGCCTGGCCGCCCCGCTTGCCCCATTCACCGGTACCGTTTCCAATGTGGCCGCCGCACCAACTCGCCTCCAGATAGAGTGTGGTCCAGCGCCCGGTTCCCGGGTCCTCCAGGAGGAATTTCACGCGGGCGTTGTCGTCCACTTCCATCACGAAAGGCTCGCCTTCCAGAACCCGATTCCGGTGCAGGACGCTGATTTTGGAGGCCTCTACTTTCGTGATCTTGTTGTGGAGGCCGAGCACATACCAGGCGGCAGCCAGGCCGTGGGAACCATAGTCCATCAGGCACCCGCCTCCATTCTCGAGGCCGCTCGCCTGAGACTTGAGGACGCTGGTGGCGCTTAGTTCCGACCCCCGGATAAGCCACATGCTCTGCACGGCGCCGATGACGCCCTGGCGTAGGAGATTGTGCAGGATCCGGTACTTCGGATCGAAGACGTTGTCGTCGTTGTACTGGCAGTAGACGTCGGGCGTTGTGTTGAACGCTCGAACGGCACGATCCGCTTCCGTCCAGGTTCGAGCCATCGGTTTTTCCAGCATGGAGTGCACACCCCTGTTCAGGGCGGCGACAGCGGAGGGCATTCGACCTCGCGCCGTTGTGCAGACGTCGACGAGATCTACGTTGGCAAGCAGGTCGTCAAGAGAATCGTAGCAGGCCAGTTGACTCAGGTTGTCGTTCACCGCTGAAGCTGCTTCAGGATGTTCGGCCCCGTATTTCTTAAGCCCTTCTGCGTACTTCACCATCGCCGATTTCGCTCGACCGGAGTCGATGTCGTAGAAGGCGACCAGGCGGGCCCGATCGAGCAACCGCGGGTAGATCCGCAGATGGCCCCAGGTGAAGATGCGGCCGGTGCCTACGCCGCCGACGAGGATGGGCTTTCCTTCTGCCATTGTATACTCCTAGGTTGGGTCTCCGCTGCCCCGGCCGCACCAGTCCCATCCACCCCCACTCTCCCGGACGATGTGGTGACTCGCCTTCGCCCTGCGGCCCGCAGAGGGCAGAGGAGGTAATCCTTACTCCACCGGTATTGTGATGGGTACTGCCTGTGCCCAATCCTGCTCGGCCCACTGGACAGGTGCGTCTACGGCTTCGGATTCATCGTAGAAATGGAGCCGGCCGCGGAGGACGTGATTGGATCCTGTCTGGGGCGGTAGGCCGGTCGCCGGGCTGGCTGCATCCGCGCGCTCCCAGAACCAGGCGGCTCGTGCTTCAGGGGCGGCCAGTTCGAGCATGGGGAATTGGACTGATGCGGCGGCCTGCCATCCGGCGCCAGAGACGTCGGCGCCGATGCTTCGTCCGTTCGAGAGCCCGGCAACCAGGTTGAGGTCGTTCCCACTGGCGTTCGCCCAGATTTGGAACCCCTCTCCTGCAAGCAGCCACGCCCCCCACCAGGTCTCTTCCCAGACAGCCTGCTCCAACCCCTCTCCTTCCAGCTGTAGGCGGAGCGGTCCGCCGGACGGGCTCTTTACGATGAGAGCGGGACCAACAGGTGTTACCTCCAGAGGTGAACCTAGGTACTCGGCGAAGTCGGACCGATAGGCGTCGAGGAGGGCGTGTTTGTCGTTCGGCATTAAGTAGATCATAGACTGGTGGCGGATCTCGCCAGCGGCTTCATCCAGATCGTACTCCAGTTCGGGTACGTGGTGAATGCAGTCGTGCCAGCCCTGGCCCAGGTTGCGGACATTCGGCGATCCGATCGCAGCCAGCCATTCGCCATCTTTCGACGTCACACCGACGAGGCCGTGCGTGGGGCGTTCGCCCGAAGCGCCGAAGGACCAGATGTCGCCCGGGTGCATTCTTGTGAGGGGGACATACCACTGTGTCCAGGGAGGATTGTTCTCCTCGCCGTCCAGATCGAAGCTTTGCATCGGCCCCCGGGCCGTCTCGAGCATGCCCACCTGCCCTCGCGAGGTGTAAAGGAAACAGCGTTCGGCGAAATCGGGGAGGCCGGACTCCCGCATGAAGGCGTCGGAGTGCCAATACTGCATACAGGGTCCAAGGTAGCTGGCTTCTTTCAGTCTTTCCATGGGACCCGTTGCGACCATTTTCATGATGATCCGGTCGGGCTGAACAGGTGTGAATGTAGTGGTGCCGGTGACGTCTCCCGACCGATGCGTGAAGACGACGCTGCCGTCTTCACGCTTTTCGCCCGTCCCGTTGTGGAGGAGCCCCGCTTCATAACACCAGAGCTCGAAAGCCAGACCGAACTCACTTCGGCTGGCGGCCAGGAGCAGATGGTCCTTGTCCCCATGGTGTACATCAATGCTCAGGGGGCCGGATGCCTCGGCCGAACCCGTATGGATGAGAAGAAGGGTGATGAGTGTGAGGGCGGTGACCACAAGGGTGAAGGCGAGTGTCATATCGTGTCCCACATGAGAGGTTTTCTGGAAGCAGCGTTTTCGTCGAAGCGGTGGCTAACAAGATATCGACGTTCCGGGGGCCTGTCACATGATTCGGTGCCTTGCCGGCCTCCCGGTATTCGCGACGCGTGGACAGGCCGGTCACCCTTCGGTTGGCGTCAGAAGACCCAGTCTCCAGGGAATCGCCCCGTACGGTATGTCCCTTCGCTGCTCATCCGTGGCGCCCTGGTAGAGGAAGCGCATGTCGTTCTCATCGATCTCGAGGTACTCGTCTACCCCTGTCCTCAGGAGCTCGCCGTGGCTGATGTTGTGGGCCCAAGGTTGTCCTTCGAACGCAACATTGGCGACGCCGGCGAAGGGAGATGCGAGGTCGTCGGCGACGGGGGACCAGCTTCCTTCCAGGGAATCCGATTCGTAGGCGCAGTAGCGGCGACGTCCCTCTTCCTCGGCTTCAACCAGTGTGAGATAGCCACCGTCTTTCAGTCGATAGGTGTGGCTCGCCTCGAAGACTTCGGCCTGAAGGACGAGCCGCGGCTGGCTCCATCCTTTGGGGAAATCGGCTCTTGTTGTCTGTGCCCGCCACATCCGGCCGTTCAGGGAGGTGTAGAAGAGGTGGGCGTTATCGTGGTCGCAGATAATCCAGAAGTCGATCCACATCTTGACATTCGGCGGGTCATCGTAAAGATGAATGGGGCGGCTCCAGGACGTTGGGTCAGATATGTCGCTGGTGGTGGAGACGGAGGGTTGGAGCCGCTCGCCCGTGTGGGTCTGGTAGAGGAGATACCAGAGTTTGTGGGGCGCGTAGTAGAAGATTTGGGGCGCGCAGAAGTATCCGTCGGTGAGGGTGAGGACGTGTCGCTCGGCTTCGTTGGCACCGCTCCAATCGGGGAAGCTCATGTATTCGATCTGGTGGCTCCGGATCTGGCTTCGGATGGTGCAGAAGAGGTGCCAGTTACCGCCGTGTCGGACGATGGTGGGATCCTTCATGGAGACACAAGGATCCTTCGGCCGATCTGTCTTGGAGACCAGGGGCGGGCTCGACGTCCAGGAGAATGTGCGGGGGTTCATACGGACGAGCGACCTCCAACAAGAGATGAGAGGAACTGGCCGACGAGGAACATGAGGATGTTGGGACGTTGAGACGGCATGAGAAGACCTGTAGCGACGGGGACCGATAGAAGCGGCACGGACCAATGCGGTACGATCAGGGACGATTGTCGGGCAGGCAGGGAGACTCAATGTTGCGGGCAGATGCCGAGCCCGCCTACGCGGCAGTCATCAGGAAGATGATGGATCCTAGGGTATAGGCCGCTCCGCTACCAAGCACGATCCAGCCCATCGTACGGTTGCGGGCTTTGAGGGTATGCCACAGCAGGATGCCCGAAATGGCAAAGAGGATCATGGCCAGCGCCGCAAGATCCAGGAAGAGCGCCCAGATCTGGTAGGGGAGGCCGCCCTCATACCAACGGAAGTTATGGAGGCGGTTCATCAGGTGCGCGAACCCGTATTCCTTCGTTATGACGTTCAGGCTGTCTGAGTCGGGGAAGAACCTCAGCCTGATTTCGGCGCCAGGGCGGCGGTAGATCAGGTCGAAGCGCCCATCATCGTGCCTGGTGAAAGTCTCGTAGCGGCCTCTGATTCTATACTGACGCCGATACTGGGCCTCCACCTTCCCGCCGGCTTCCTTGTTGACGCCCCAATTCGTGCTTTCCGGAACGGCAAAAGGGCCTTCACCCTCGACGACGGTGGTCACGGGATTGTCCGGGAACCAGTCGGGAAGGAAGATGACGAAGGCCGAGCCCGCATACATCAGCAGAAAGGTGCCCAGGAACAGAGCGCTGTAGAGATGGATTTTCCTGATCAGTGTATAGACCATACCGTCCTCAAACGATCATGTAGAGAATCAGGATGAGTGAACCCCCCGATCCGACACCCAGCAGCCAAAACCCGACACGCCGCTCAGGAACTCTCGCCCACCAAAAATAGATGCCGAGTCCTACGGCGACTAGGAACGTAAGCATGGCGGTCCAGGCGTAGAGTCCCCATGTCCATCCCCAGAGCGTTCCCGGCACAAAGCCCGTGTGGTGAAGCCCCGAGATGAGGTCGAAAAGACCGTAGGTCGACACATCTATGTGCGCCCGGCCGGTTGCGCTGTTCAGAGAAACGGTGTAGCTGCGGCCGGGGCGCCCGACTCTGAAGGTGATGCCTTCTTCGGTTTCCTTAAGCGTCCAGCCGACGACCTGCCCGAAGAGGCCCAGTGAGTCTCGTACTGCAAGAGCCGTCGCGCTCAAGTCCAGGTTCGAGGGCGGGGTAATGGTGCGCTCCACGGTGGATTTCTCCGCAATCGGGTCCCAGTGGCGATTGTATCCGATTGAGCTGACGCCGAAGATGATGAAGTAGCCGGCGCAGAAGAGTCCCAGGTAGAGATGAATGTCGAGGAGTAACTTGCGCAAAAGGAGCTCCGTGTCGGGACTGACGAACGGTAAGAACTTCCTTGGATGATGCAGACCATCACATCAGGATGATGGGTCTGGGTTTTACCAGATCGGTGCTCATGCAACCAGATTGTTAAATTGTCAGGCTCCGACCAACAGAAATATCAAGGAGCCGACCGTGTAGGTGGTGCTTCCGGCGAGCAGGATCCATCCGAGACGTCGCTGTTTCGCCTTCAAGGTATACCACATCCAAACACCTGTGAGAGCGAACAGAATCAGCGATATGCTTACGATGTCCAGGAGAACGCCCCACAGGAAGTAGAGAGGTCCTCCTTTGAACAGGTGCATCTGGTGCATTCGGTTCCAGGTCCAGGCCCCGCCGTTCTGAATGGTGAGGACGGCAATGCTGTCGCGATCTGCGTAGGCGGTAATGCGTTCCTCCACCCCCGGCTTCCGGTAGACGAGTGTATAACCGCCGTCCTTTTCGGTGCGAGTGAATCCGTACCGTGCGCTTATATGGAAGGCTTCCCGAAAGGCTTCCGCTTGTGGGACCATGACCTTGAAAATCTCCCGATCTCCCTGGCCGAAGTCGGGGCGTTCCCATTCAAGCGATTCTGATCGCGTGGTTTCCACCCGGTTGTTTGGAAACCAGCTCGGGCGGTAGATGACGAAGCCCGTGAGCGCGTACATCACGACGAAAAGTGTGAGGGCGAGGGCGGTGTAGAGATGGATCTTGCGGATCAGGGTATACATGGTGACTCCGGGCAGAGGGCAGAGGGCAGAAGTGTTCAGTTGTCAGTGTTCAGTTGTCAGGTAGGCAAAAGACAAATGCGCTCACGTGGCCATGTAGAGCATCATGAGGGCTGAGCAGGCGGTGCCCACACCCAGGATCCACCAGCCGATCCGGCGTTCGGCAACTCGGTCCCACCAGAAGTAGACGCCTCCCAGGGCGGCGAAGGCCAGCGCCCAGATGGATACTTCCGAATAGACCCACCAGGTGTTGGCCCACGCGGAACCGTCTACGCCTCGAAGTCCGTGCAGTCCTTTCACGACGCCCCAAAAGCCGTAATCCTCTCCTGACAGGGCGGCCTCGCCGGTACCGGTTTTTAAGCGAACACGGTACTCACGGGCGGGTCTTCGGACCCGATAGTTCATGATGCCGGCTTCGTCTGGTTGCGGCTTGCCCGGTATCGACCCCCAGCTTCCCAGGGAGTCCCGAACCGCCCAGGCAAGGTCGGCGCCCTCGAGTCCGCTGGGGAGGTCGAGGGTCTTCTCGACGGATATGCGTGAGGGGTTCTGCCAGCCCCAACCGTGGTTGAAGGCCAGGGTGCTCAGACCGTAGATGGCGAAGTAGGGGCCGAATACCAGTCCCACGTAGATGTGAATGTTGAGGAGCGTTTTCTTCATCCGAGCACTCGTCAAGAAAAGGGAAAAGGGAAAAGGGCAAAGAAGTTGAGTAGTCTGTAAGGCAGAGTCTACGGCGAGAAGGCGTCCATAGGCGATGTCTATACGAGCTTCCAGGCATCTCCACGGCGAGCGATTGGCATTTCCAGCCGGACGGTTTTCAGCGGATTGACGATCTGGCTGATGCGGAGGTGGCCACGAACACCGACGAGCAATCGTGCGGTATCGCTGTCGACACTCAGGCGATGACAGACGATGCGTTTCATGTCCTCAACGGCTGCCCAGGAGGCTTTGTCGAGCGTTTCCGCCGAGACGATGACGATCAGCCGATCCTTCAGGACAATGTAGGGATGGTCGGTTACCGGATCCAGTTCGACGGAGCAGGCGATGGTGATTCGGGCAGAGATTTCGATGCCCATGCCGTTGGTTTCGCCATCGCCCATTACGGCGTGGACATCGCCCATCGCCAGGTTGGCGCCGTCGATGCCGGCCTTCAGATGGAGCCTGGCACCCGGGCAGACGTCGTTGGTGTCGAGATTGCCGCCGTGGTCCCCCGGGGTGCTGTTCGGTACATCTCCCTTGGCGGGCGCCACGCCGATAACGCCGATCATCGGTTCCATCAGCCATTTGTGGTCGTCGAAGCAGATATGATCTCCGACAACGGGGAGCCGTTTCAGCAGGTCGCCTGATCTGAGGACACCGGTGCCGTAAGGCTGGACTCCCAGGATGTCGACGGCGAGCGTGTCACCGGCTGAAACCCCGGCTATGGCGATGGGTCCGGTTGCAGGGTTTGCTTTTTCGTCAACCGATGCGCCGCCGTCCGATTCGGTATAGAGACCTGCGAACGCGTCCCAGGCGTCGACGACGACAGTTTCGTCGAGGGCGATCTCGTAGGCATGAGGATGCGCCGGGGACATGGAGTAAATGTGGCGGTCTTTAGAGAGTGTCGTCATTAGAGGCAGAGGGCAAAGAAAGCTGTCAGCAATCAGTTGTCAGAGAGACAGAGTCTACTGCAAAGGCAGTTGGTTGAAGCGCCTTTCGTGCGAATGGTGCGGCGACGATGGTAACCTTTTGGAAACGGTGATACTCTACCAGCGGTCAGGCTGTAGCTGCTGCAACGTCCTCTCGATACTTCGATTCCACAAAGTAGATGATGAAGGCGGCGGCGGCGATGGTTATTGCGATGGGGACCATGAAAATCATCGCCCAGTTGTAGCCTCCCTCGGGGAGCGCATAGTAATCGTGAATGCGGCCGCTGAAGAAGTGCCCGATGAGCATACCGGCACCGTTCGTTGCGAAGACGATCAGGCCCTGGGCGCTGGCGCGGATGTCTTTGGGACTGAGACGCTCCACGGCAATCATCCCACCGACGAAGAAGAACGAATAGCAGATTCCATGAAGTGACTGGGCGACGACGATGAGCCACATCGGTTCCCCGATGGCGAAGATGGCATAACGGACCGGCCACGCAAGGATTCCGAGTAGGATGGTCGTTTTCATTCCCCACCGACTGAGGGAAACACCCAGAAGCAGCATCAGCCCCACTTCTGCCACCTGGCCCAGGCTCATGGCCAGATTGGCCGAACTGGCGACCATGCCCACTCCGGCGACAGTGTCGGTAAGGAAGAGGAACGTCAGGTTGTAGTAGAATGGGAGTTCGATGGCGACGACGAAGGAGATGATGAGCAGGACGAGGAAGTTGCGATTCCGCGCAAGCTTCAGCGCCTCCAGGAAAGCGTACGGATTCAGCGACTCCTTCGAAGGAGGCGTGTTGGGAAGGGTGAAGCAGTACAGACCCATCAGCAGGGAGAGGACGGCGGTGGCCAGGAGGCAGTCGCCTACGTGAGGAACACCCGGTGCGATCTCTTCCCAGTACCTGAGGTAGAGGCTCATGCCCCAGTTGATGGCGATCCATCCGATGGTGCCCCACAGCCGTACGTTACCGAACTTTTCCGATTCACCCATGTGATGGAAGGCGATGGCATTGGTAAGGGCGATGGTGGGCATGTAGAGGACGGAATAGAAGAAGACGGCGGTCTAGAGAGGGGCAAACTCCGTCTGCTGCCAGGCGATGTACATGAGAACTGCCCCGCCCAGATGGCAGATGGCGGTAAAGATCTGGTTGGGCATGATTCGATCGGCCACCCAACCGGCAATGAGGGGAGACACCAGAGCCCCGAAGGCGGTGGTGCCGAAGATATAGCTGATCTCTTTTCCGGAGAATTCGAGATTGACCATGTGGCCGGCCACGAGGACGGCCCATGAACCCCATACGGCAAACTCCAGGAACATCATCGCGGAGAGTCTGGCGTGGAGGAAGCGGGGCATATCAACTCCAAAGAACCGGATAAGAAGGACCGGGATAAGCAAAACCGCGTGAGGCGGGCCTTGCTGATGGCTTTTCTTCAGGCGTGGCTCAGGCGTGGCTCAGGCGACGAGGCAGAGCGGAATCTGTTTCTGTCAGTCGGTGATGGAGGTCGACGATAAGGTCCTGTTTCCGGCTCTGTCGATCGGGGCGGTCCCAGAGGTTGTCGCACTCGGCGGGATCGGCGCTGAGATCGAAGTACTCACCATAAGGCTCCGCGCCTCGATGACCGGTGTAGGTCGTAACTTTCTCTGTTTCCGTTACGAGCGTGCGGACGCGAAGGCCAAGATAGTCTTCGTCGTTCTCAACCAGAACCGAATCCTGGACGGATCGCGTGTCTCCTGCCAGCATAGGCCCCAGGGATCTGCCGGGAAGGGCGGGGGGCTGGTCACGGGCTTCTGAGGCTGATGGGCCTTCCGGCGCTGGCGCCCCGGCCAGGTCTAGCAGCGTTGGGACCACGTCCAGGAGGCTGGCGAGTCCCGAGGCGGTTGAGGCCGGAAAGCGCCCTGGAAAACGCCAGATCATAGGAACGCGTATCAGCCCCTCGAAATGAAACGGCCCCTTGTTCAACAGTCCATGGTCCCCCATAAGATCCCCATGGTCGGAGATGAAGCAGACGACGGTATCGTTCTCCAATCCTTCCGTCTCCAGGGCATCCAGGATACGACCGACGTGCTTGTCGATCAACGAAACCATTCCATAGGTGTGGGCGAGAATGTCCAGGTAGTGGGCCTCGGGCATTGCAGTTTTCAGCCGTCGGCCGCTCAGGAGAACGTCGCTGGAATAGGTTCTCTCCATAAACGGAGGCAACTTCTGGCGCTCGCCTTCAATCCCTACGGGGGGGACGACATCGTCTGCACTGTACATTCTGTCCCACGGTTCCGGGACATGGTAGGGATGATGCGGATCGGGAAACGAACTGATCAGGAAGAATGGCGATTTCGGGTTTCTGTTTCGAATGGCCTCGATGGTGCGATCTCCCACCCAGGCCGAGTGGTGGCAGTGGTCGGGAATGGCCATTGTGGCGCACCCTTCGGCGCCAGACAGGGATGGCTTCAGATGCTCCGGTTTGAGCAGGTGGGCGACATCGGGATGCTCAGTCCGGAGCCAATTGGCGTAGTCACCGATGACGCCGCTGCCATGGCCCAGGCTGATTTCGACCTGCTGGAGGCCGAAATAGGGCGTGGGGATCTGGTCAATCCGTCCATCCAGCCAGAAATCCCTGCACTCCGGAAACCGCTCAGGGGTCCGGTCCAGACCCGGGATTTGTCCCCGAGCGCCGTTGGGTGTGAGGTGGATCTTCCCGATCGATGTGGTGGTATAACCGGCCTCAGTCAGGACTCCCGGCAGCGTAGGCAGGGCGGGATCGAGAGGGATCCCATTGGATCGGACACCGTGCCCGCGCGGGGTTCGACCGGTAAAGAGGGTGGCCCGGCAAGGCATGCAGAGCGGATTGTTGACGTAGGCTCGGGGGACGAGTACACCGGATGAGGCGAGTCTGTCGAGATTGGGGGTTCGGACAGCCGGGTTGCCGGCAACTCCCATGTGGTCCGCTCGCATTTGGTCGACGCAGATCATGATGATATTTGGCTTCATGAAGTCTCCAAAGGGCGGGCCCGGGAAGGGCGAAGGGTACTACCCGAAACTCAGGATGTCAAGGCTGGTGGGGTGTTTCAAGGCTTGCACCATTACCCGTATCGGAGGTTGCATCGTCCGATGGGCTGGGTTAGATTAAAATTGATCCATCACATCGACGAACAGTGCATGCTGAGCGGCCGTTCGATAGCCGCCGAATGGAAGAACCATGATTGAAGACATAAGCGAACTACTTAAGCGGTGGGGCTACGACCCGCAGAACAGTATCCGGAAGGTGATCGACGCCGACGGAACGGAGAAGATACAGGTGCGAGTAGATCAGGGCGCCTTTCAAGGCATTCTGCAGATGGAGCTGGATGGGCGACCGGATGGCCGCAGGCCGCACGACCAGGCATTCGTACTTGATTTTTTTCGCGAGAACCTTCACGAACATGAAGCGGAGCTTGGTTCCGACGAAGGATTTCAGCTTCCAGAAACAGACTGCGAAGAGTTGTTCGACGAAAGCCGTAGGCTCTACGAGCGATACGTTTTCCTCCTGCAGGTTCAGGACTACGACCGAGTTATTCGCGACACGGAACAAAACATGGAGATCTTCCGGTTTGTGAACCGCTATGCAGAGCGGGAAGAGGACCAGTTTAACCTGGAGAAGTGGTGGCCCTACATTCTTCGGATCCACGCGACGGCTCGTTCTTCGCAGGCTGCTGACCGAGAGGATTTCGAGGAGGCTCAGGCGATCCTCCGCGAGGCTGTGCAGAAGATCTCGGCTCTGAAGGATGTGGATGCCCAGGAGTTCTTCGCTGAGAAAGAGCGGTCCGTGAAGGCGCTGGAGGAGATGGAAGCCGAGATGGCCCGAAAGCGTCCCCTCAGTGAGGCCGAGAAGCTCAAGAAGGCGCTGACAGAAGCGATCGAGCAGGAAGAATTCGAACAGGCGGCCCGGCTAAGAGACCAGATCACCGACCTAGACAGCTCCGACCGACCGGCGATTGGGTGAAACCGGGGACAAATTGCTTGACAGATGCGGCAGATGCGGCGATATTAGACTATCTGCTGATCTTTATGCTTTTGAATTAGATGATTCAAGTGAATGACAGGAACTGGCTCTGTGAACACGCTTCCTTACATTGTATCGGTACCCGGCAGCGTCGATCGGTCGGCCCTAATCGTAATTGGGCTGGTACGAACGGCGCTGGTTATTGTACAGACCGGATGCCGACGGTGGGTGTGCTCCTGAGGGTCAGATTCGAATTGGAAAACAGGACCCAACCCGCCGTCGATGCATCGACTGCGGGTTTTTCGTTTACCCACACAATCGTCTTACCCGTTGCGTTAACGCAACTCAACCCGCCTGATACAAGGCCTTTTCAAGATGTCCAGGAGGCGCAGCACGATGGCGAGCAAACCCGAAACCGCGGATAGGGCCACTGATAACGGCCATCCGGAAAGGGCCGCGGCGACTCCCGCTTCGGCTCAGGATCCGGGCCAGGAGATGCGTGGATGCGACATCCTGGTACACAGTCTTATCCGCGAAGGGGTAGATCTCGTATTCGGCTACCCCGGCGGCGCCAGCATGGAGATCCATCAGGCGCTGACCCGGTCGGAGATCCGATGCGTCCTCTGCCGTCACGAGCAGGGCGAGATCTTCGCTGCTGAGGGCTACGCCAAGACTACGGGCAAGGTGGGCGTTTGCATTGCTACGTCTGGGCCTGGCGCCACCAACCTGGTGACCGGATTGGCCGACGCCAAAATGGACTCTGTGCCGATTGTGGCTATCACAGGCCAGGTCCCCACACATCTGATGGGCGGCGACGCCTTCCAGGAGACGCCGATCATTGAGGTGACTCGCCAGATTACGAAGCATAATTTCCTGGTCGATCGGATCGAAGACATCCCTCGGATCATTAAAGAGGCATTCTATATCGCTCGTTCGGGGCGTCCGGGCCCCGTGCTGGTAGACATCCCGAAGGATGTGCAGCAGGACTACGCCGTTCCCAGCTATCCGGACCAAACTTCCATCCGATCCTACAATCCCGACGTCCGCGCCACACGCAGCCTGCTCCTGGAGGTTGCTCGGGCGGTCAAAGAGGCCAAGCGGCCGATTATTTATGCAGGCGGCGGTATCGTTACGGCGGAAGCTTCTGAAGCCCTTCGGGCGTTCGTTCGAAAGACGGGCATTCCGGTTGTGCAGACCCTGATGGGACTTGGCGCTTTTCCGGAAACGGACCCCCTATCGCTTCATATGGTGGGTATGCACGGTACTGTATACGCGAACTACGGTATCAATCACGCCGATCTGCTGCTGGCTATGGGAGTTCGGTTCGACGACCGGGTAACCGGAAAGCTGGAGGAGTTCTGCAAGCATGGCAAGATCGTCCATATCGATATCGATCCTTCTGAACTGAACAAGAACAAGCCGGCCCATATCCCTGTTGAGAGCGATATCAAGTATGCACTCGAGGAGCTTATCGGGCTTGTTGAACCTTCCGAGCATACGGCCTGGACGAACGAGCTGGACACCTGGCGGAAGAAGCATCCGATGACCTTCAAAGACGTAGACGAGGACATCCTTCCCCAGTACGCCATCAAGATGCTCTATGAAAAGACGAAAGGCGATGCCATTATTTCCACAGGAGTGGGCCAACATCAGATGTTCGCGGCCCAGTACTACCTGTTCGATGAGCCTCGCAACTGGCTAACGTCGGGCGGCTTGGGGTCCATGGGATTCGGTCTTCCCGCCGCCCTGGGCGCAGCACTGGCACGCCCTGACAAGCTCGTGGTGGACATCGACGGGGACGGCAGTTTCGCCATGAATGTTCAGGAATTGGCCACCCTTTACGCCGAGAATATTCCTGTGAAAGTACTTCTGCTGAACAACCAGCACCTGGGAATGGTTGTGCAGTGGGAGGACATTATGTATGAGAGCAACCGGGGCCACACGTTTATCGGCGATCCGAAAGGGGAAGGGATTTTCCCCGACTATGTCAAGGTAGCGGAGGGCTTCCGGGTGGCCGCCGAGCGGGTGACGAAGAAGGCTGAACTGCCTGCCGCGATGGACCGGATGCTGAATACGCCGGGGCCTTACGTCCTTGATGTGATCGTTCCCTACAAAGAGCACGTGCTGCCGATGATTCCGGCGGGCAAGAGCTTCGCGGATATTATCGTCGAGCGGTAGAGCTGCATTTCCGGCCTGGCACGTTTCACCGCAAGCTTGCGGATGACGGCTGAGAGGCGGTTTTCGTTGACCGGGCGCTCCATTGGGAGCGTCCGGTTTTTTTGTATCTGACGGAACGCCGGGGCGTGATATCGTGTCTAAGTTGGTGAACGGGCGGAATTGCGTGGACGCTACAGGGAGCAAAGATGCGAAGCGATTCGGTTCTGGTCCAGCTCTGCCAAGATGGGGATATCAGGGCCTTCGAAGAATTGGTAAAGCGGTATGAGGAGCGTGTCTACACGGTTGCCTGTTCGATTCTGAACGATGCCGATGCTGCGCAGGATGCCGCCCAGGAAGCGTTTGTACGTGCTTACCAGTCACTGGGTGCGTTCCGGACCGATTCCTCCTTCTACACATGGCTCTACCGAATTGTAGTGAACACATGCCTGAATGAAGCCCGGCGAAACAAACGACGTGGCTCCCGGGTGTCACTTGAAGATCTGAACGCCTCAGGCAGCCGGCTCCCGGAGGCGCTGTTCACCACGGAAACGCCTCACGATGCCGTAGACAACCTGGAACTGCAGGAAACGATCCAGACGATGTTGGATGGACTGTCAGAGGAGCACCGAATGGTGGTTGTACTCAAGGATATCGAAGGTCGATCTCAGGAGGAGATCGCCGAGCTGATGCAGTGTTCGCTGGGTACCGTTAAGTCAAGGTTGTCGCGAGCGAGGGCCCTGCTTCAGGAACGTCTCAGACCCGTCTACGATGAATGGACCGGAAGGGATTCGGTATGAACGCCCAGAAGATGACCGAGCTGCTCAGCCGGTATGTGGACGACGATGTCTCCGAAGAGGAGCGAAGCGCCGTTGAGAAGAAGCTGGCCGCTTCAGATGAGGGTGGAGCCGAGTGGCGGCGCGAGTTGGCGTTCGTTCAGAGCGTCCCGAAGAGCATCTCGCGCCGCAGGGCCATATCGCCCGGGTTGTGGGAAGGGATCACCGACCGTATTGAGAGAGAGGCTCGGGATGCGGCCGTTGTGGCTGGGGTTTGGGGGCAGTTCGAATGGGCGGCAAAGCGTCTTGCTCCGGTGTTCGCTGCGGCAGCGGTGATTCTGATTGCCCTTATGGGGAACAGCAGCACGGAAGCAACCGTGGCCACCTACGAGGACTTCCTTCTGGCACAGTGGGATGCAGATGACCTGAAGCAGGTGGTTCTTTCGGACGATGAACTCACCGCCGACGATGTTCTCTACTTTTCTCTGAAGGAATAGTCATGGCGTGGATCCAGACCCGTTGGAAAGCCGTTCTGATGGTGTTGGCCATCTTTGCAGCAGGTGTTCTCTGCGGGGTGGTGGGGCACCGGGCACTGATAATGAGGAGCCTGTTTCCAGGTCCACCCATGCGACCGGAAGGCGGCGGCATGCCCGATCGACTTCTTGAACGGTTCAGCAGAAACCTCGACCTGACCGATCAGCAGCAGGCTGAACTGGGGCGTATTCTAGAAGAGAGTCGGGAGAAGATGATGGCTCATAGACGCGACGTTCACCTGGACATGGAGCAGATCTCAGTGCAGACGCACGAAGCGATCCGGGCGATTCTGACAGAAGAACAGTTGGGACAGTTTGAGGAATCGTTCAAGCGATTCTTCAGGGGAGACAGGGGCAGAGGCCCTGGCCGGGGACGCAAAGGCCGCCGTCCTCCACACCCGGGTTGATCGGCAGGTAAACGTTAGTTATCACCGATCGGTTGTCCGTTCAACGTTCGAGTCCGACGAGAAACAAAACCGCTTTATTGACCTGGAAGGAGAGTAGTCACATGGAGAGCTACCGAAGGTATCTGGCAGTGGTTGCCGCTTCAGCCTTGATGACGATTCCGTCGATGGCAGCTGGGCAGCCCTCCGGAGGTCCTGAGGGCCCCCGGTTCGAGCAGCGGCGAGGAATGCGACATCGAATGCACGATGGACAGAGGCGGGGGAGAGGACGTGACGGGGCCCGGATGATGAAGGCGCTGGGACTGTCGGAGGATCAACAGAAACAGATGAAGGCACTTCGGTCCGCTCAGCAGAAGGAGCAGATCCGTCTCAAGGCGGAGGTGAAGATCGCACACCTGGAACTGCGGGACCTGGTGCAGCAGGCAAATGGGCCATCTGGCGCCGTAGCAACGAAGGTGGCCAAGGTAGGCGAACTGCAGAGCCGGCTGTTAAAGCAGCGGGTCGATTTCCAGCTGAAGCGGAAGGCTGTTCTTACTGATGAGCAACGGAAGAAGCTGGAGGTTCTACGGTCGGTTCCGCCCGCCCGGCAGGATGGCCGCTGGCGTGGCCGCGCCGAAAGCAGGGGACGTGAGAAGTAAGATTACCCGTCAGAATGTATTAAGAGGGCTGCGTGCAAACTGCACGGGGCCCTCTTTTACTATCCGGGGTGTTCGGATCGGAATGGATGAGCCCGTGGAAGTCTGGCGCAGTAGGTTGCAGGAGGGAGCAGCAGTGTGCGGGCCTGAACTGAAGGCGCTGGAACTGCGAGGCGTTTCTTGAAGGGGAATGCGTTTAGGGATCAGTCGCGGTGAC
>Ga0114996_10003665_pt1 | contig 18901 bp, 22 predicted proteins | sample ArcticOcean_MG_C_4_FD_87039 | JGI IMG/M metagenome (GOLD analysis project Ga0114996, IMG submission 87039) | Marine microbial communities from western Arctic Ocean - ArcticOcean_MG_CB4_134 | ecosystem: Environmental > Aquatic > Marine > Oceanic | place: Arctic Ocean: Canada Basin | collected...
AAGGAAGGCCACGTGACCGCGGGCAACGCCAGCGGCATCAACGATGGCGCCGCTGCCGTCGTGATGATGAGCGCGAAGCGGGCCGACGAGTTGGGCGTGAAGCCCTTGCTGCGGCTAGTGGGCCGGGCCAATTCCGGCGTCGACCCGACGATTATGGGCACGGGACCGATTCCCGCGACGCAGCGTGTGATGGAGCGGACGGGCCTGACCCCGGACGACATGGACGTGATCGAACTGAATGAGGCCTTCGCGTCAGTGGCACTGGTCTGCTCCCGCGAGCTTGGTCTGAATGAGGAGCGTACCAACCCGAATGGCGGCGCTGTGGCGCTAGGCCACCCGGTGGGCGCGACCGGGGCGCTGCTGACGGTGAAGACGTTGTTCGAGCTCCAGCGCACGGGGGGCAAGTACGGACTGGTGACGCTCTGCATCGGTGGCGGGCAAGGCATTTCCTCCATCTTTGAGCGGCTGAACTAGGGCCGCGCTCGGGAGCACGGTTCGCGGGGCGGCTCCGCGTCGCGGCTTGCGACAGAGCCGCCTCTCCTAAAAGAGAAGCAGGGAGAGATGTCCGGTCTGCTTGATCTCGATCGCTATCGCCACGTGGTCTGGGACTGGAATGGCACGTTGTTGGACGACGTGGATGTGGCACGCGGCGTTGTGGACGGGATGCTGCGCCGGCGCGGGTTGGCGGGGTTGAGCCCAGAGCGCTATCACGCAATCTTTGACTTCCCGATTGAGGACTACTACCTGAAGGCGGGATTCGACTTCGAGGTCGATCCGTTTCCGCTCTTGGCGGATGAGTTCCACGCCGGATACCGGCCGCGATGGTCGGAGTGCCGCTTGCACGCAGAGGCGATTGTGGTCTTGGAGCAGCTGGCGGCGGGCGCGGTTGAGCAGACGGTTCTTTCCGCCAGCCATCAACCCGCCTTGGAGGAGCAAGTGGAGTTCTTTGGGGTCAGCGGTCACTTCGTGTCGTTGGTTGGGATTGACGACCATCACGGCGGCAGCAAAGTGGCACAGGGGCGGCGTTGGCTGGCTGGGCTGGCGGAATCCCCGGACGCTGTGGTGCTGGTGGGAGACACGGCGCACGACTTCGAGGTTGCGCGGGAGATGGGCGTCGACTGCGTGCTGGTGGCGGACGGGCATCAGCCGCGGTCGCGGTTGGAGCGCTGTGGGGTGCCGGTCCTGGATTCGCTGGCTGAGCTGTTGCGCTAGGCCAAGATTCGCCGACCGGACAGGGCGGCTTGGACCTCGCTAGCGCAGCGAATGGCCCTGGCTGATGAGCCGGGGCTCGACCAAGCTCCAGGCCTCGTTGACGACGGTTTCGATCGGCTGGGCGGCGTCGATGGTCTTGATCCGTTGGGGTTCAGCCATCGCTTGGCGCTTGTAGCCCTCAAGGACACGGCTGTGGAAGTCGATGGTTTCGAGGCCGATGCGGTCCTGTGCTTCGGAGTGCGCGCGGCGGAGCCCGTCCTCCACGCCAACGTCGAGGAAGAGGGTGAGGTTGGGTAGCAGGCCATCGGTCGCGTCTTGATTGAGTCGCCGGATCTTCTCCAGATCGAGCCGCCGGCCGTAGGCCTGGTAGGCGATCGTGCTATCGATGTAGCGGTCGCAGAGGACTACGGCGCCACGGGCGAGGGCGGGCCGAATGATCGTTTCGACGTGGTGGGTGCGGTCGGCGAGGAAGAGGAAGGTCTCGGACCAGGGTGAGACGGGCTCGCGGCCCGCCTCTCGCGTCTGAAAGAGGAGGCGGCGGAGCTCCGCGCCCAGCTCGGTCCCCCCGGGCTCGAAGGTGTGGACGAAGTCGATCTGGTTGTCGCGCATGCGCTGGGCGAGGTGCTCGCCCACGGTGGACTTGCCGGACCCTTCGCCGCCTTCGATGGAGATAAACAGGGCCAACGCGACTCACTTCTACTTCCGACAACGGGGCCGCTTGTCTGGAAACGGCTCAGTCTTGAGGGGCTACGTCGTGAAGAAGCTAGGTTTTGAAAAGCCGGACGCGGCGATGGGGATCGCGGCCCTTGCTGTTGGAGAAGACATCCATGCGCTCGGCGAGTTGGTGTTGGAGCCGACGGATGTAGGCATTCTGCGGCGTGAGGTCGACGGATCGGTGGTCGCCGCCGTGGATCTGAGCGATGGCGTCTTCGGTCTCGGCTAGCGCGGTGGTGACCTGGTCATGTTCGCTGCGCCCGCTGCCCATGGCGAGCAAGCTCTGTTCCATCTGGGCGACGGTGTTGTGCTTGAGCACGTAGATGGGAAGCCCGGCACTCTCCGCATCCCGGAGCTGAGCGGGATGACGCCGGAAGATGGAGCGCAGCGTCATCACGGCATCCGCGTCTTCGAGGCGGTTGACGATCGAGACGTTTGCCGTACCAGCGCTGATCGCATCGTCGAGGCGGGCGGGCGAGACGCCGAAGGGGAAGAGGCGCCGGTGCGGACCCCGGGCGGGTTGGGGCGTGGCTTCGACGGTGGAGCCCCTGTCGAAGGCCTGCTCGAAGCTCGGTTCGTCGGACGAGTCGGCGGATCGAAGCTCGTCGCGCTGGAAGGGGAGGATGGTCTGGACGGACTCCGCGTCGCCAGTTTGGATTTGTCCGCCGGCGTCGAGCTGGCGGGAGCTGGGGTTGACGGTGTTGCCGCGCAGCAAGGAATCGACGGTGCGGGCGACATCGGTGTGAATGGAGACGCGTGAGAAGGACTGAATTTCGATGAGGATGCCGAAGGTCGGTGGCGCCTTGCGCTCAAGGACGGATTTGCGGGTGCCGCGGTGGCGGGCCTCTTCGTCGGAGAGGGTGACCGTCTGAATGCCACCGATGAGGTCGGCGAGGGTGGGGTTCATCATCAGGTTGGCGAGCGTATTGCCGTGGGCGGTGGCGACCAATTGCACGCCGCGTTCGGCGATCGTGCGTGCCGCCTGGGCTTCCAGTTCGGTGCCGATCTCGTCGATGACGATCACCTCAGGCATGTGATTCTCGACGGCCTCGACCATGACGGCGTGCTGGAGGGAGGGTGTACGGACCTGCATGCGCCGCGCGCGGCCGATGCCGGGGTGAGGAATGTCGCCGTCACCGGCGATCTCGTTCGACGTGTCGACGACGATGACGCGTTTGCCCGATTCGGAGAGAACGCGCGCCACCTCGCGCAGCATCGTCGTCTTGCCGACGCCGGGGCGCCCGAGCAACAGAATGCTGGTGCCGGAATTGACGAGGTCTTCGATCACGCGGACGGTGCCGTAGACGGCGCGGCCCACCCGCATGGTGAGCCCCACGACGTCGTTGTGCCGGTTGCGGATGCAGGAGATGCGGTGCAGTGTGCCGTCGATTCCGGCGCGGTTGTCGTCTCCGAAGTCGCCGAGGTTTGCGACGATTGTGTCGAGTTGCTGTTGTGTGGTGGCTGCTTGGCTCAGCTGCACTTCGCGGTTGAGATAGCGGGCCCAAGGCACACGCCCGAGGTCGAGGACGACTTCTAGGAGGGTGCCGGACGCATCGTTGTCGGCAGGCTCGCTGGTTGAGCTATTCGCCTCGCTCGCCGCGTCGACCTCCGGTGAGATCTCGATCAGGGCGTTTCGAATCTCGTCGGGCAGGGCGGCGAGTAGTGCTTCCAGATTGTCCGTGATGCCTTGGAAGTGTTTCGAATTGGCATCGAGTGACAGTGCGGCGCCGGTGCCCGTGCCGTTGGGTGTGCTCGAAGCCTGTGCCGTGTCTGGGACGCTGGTTGAGTGTCGGTCGTCGATGGGTTGTTCGTCTCTGGTCATGGGCTGCGCGTCATTGAATGACCGGGCGCGCGCTCCCTTCCACGGCACGCTCCGCGATCTGGAGCCGGTGCGTGCGCTGCGCGATAGGCCGGACCAGGAGGGAGAAGCCTCCCACCTCCCGAAGCCCCACCGCTTGAGCGGCGCGTGCGGTCTGTATCGCATGGTCCGGGACAAGCAGTCGGAATCGTTCGCTGTCCTTGCTTTGGCCGAGAGCGACATCGAGCGCCAGGGCACTGGCGTCGAAGTCCTTGCTGTCCGCAGGGCCGCTCGCCGTGGTGGCCGTCGCGCTGAGGATGCTGACTCCCACGCCGGCGGAGTTCTGGCTGATGCGCGTCAGTGCCTGGGCCCCGCTGTCGTCCGCAGTCGCGACCACCCACTCGGATCCGTTTGCCCCCAGTGGCTCCTGGGCGGCGCGCCATTCGGCGGGCGAGAGGGCCGTGAGCCAGCGGACCTCTTGATTGACCTCCTGGCTGTGTAGCCGGAAGAGGGCATGGTCGTCGCTGCGGTGGCGACGGCGCGCGGAGCGCCGACTCGCGTCGTGGGACGGGTTCGGAGTGGGCGTCGCCTCGAAGAGCGTCTCTTCCGTGGCGACGGTGAAGCCGTGCCGCAAGGCCGTTGCGAGCACGTCGCTGTCTTGGGCGACGCGGAGAAAGAGACGGTGAGCGCCGTCTGCTCCGGCGGTGGCGACGACGCGATCGAGCAAGTCGAGAAGGAACGCTTCGTTGGCCGTGGTGGTAACGAGATGGTCGATCTCCCAGGCGATGCGGCCGCTGCGGCGGCGAACCCCCGCGACTCCGAGGAGGGTGCTGCCGTCGCGGCTGATCCAGATCTTGCGGCCGCGGGCGAACCGGCTACTCGCCCGGATCAGATCCCAAGTTGCGAGCCCGTCGGTCCCTTGGGACGCGAGCGAGCGGAGGGTGATGGCCTGGTTGGGATGTACCCGTTGGCTGCTCAGGGCGAGGATGGGGAGGTCGATAAGGCGTAGGGGCCGAGGGTCGGAACTCATGCCGAGCCCCCTTCCACGAGCGCGTCTTGCGGGAGTTTGGCATCTGATGGTGCAGCGGTCGTACTGCGGGCCGCGGCGCAGAGATCGATGAAATAGGCGTGGAGCCGGTGATCGTCCGTGAGTTCTGGGTGGAAGGTCGAGGCCATGAGATTGCCATAGCGGACGGCGACGGGCTCGGCAGGGTTTTCCGTCTCCTGATCCAGATAACTGAGCAACACCTCGACACCTGGCCCGATTGATCGGATGCGGGGGGCGCGGATGAAGATGGCATGGAAGGGATCAGGGCTGCCATTGAGGCGCTCGGCAGGGAGGTCCGTCTCGAACGAGTCGACCTGTCGCCCGTAGGCGTTGCGGTCGATCGAGAGCGGGATCAGGGCGAGTGGGTCGCGATCGAGATCACCCGAGACCTCGTTCGCGAGCAAGATCGCGCCCGCGCAGGTGCCCCAGATTGGGAAGCCATCGAGACCGAGGCGTTGAATCGGGTCGAAGAGATCGAAGATGAGCAAGAGACGGGCGATGGCCGTGCTCTCGCCGCCAGGGATGATCAGCCCATCGACCCGGGCGAGTTCCTCTCGGGTCCGCACTTCGATGGCGTCCGCGCCGGCGGCGTGGACGCTGTGAATGTGCTCCCGGAAGTCGCCTTGGAGTGCAAGCACTCCAATGGTGGTCATGGTCTTGGGTTGCTCCTTCGTGCGTCGTCTCACGGGCGGCTCAGGCCCAATCGGCTACCAGCCGCGGGAGGCCATACGCTCGGGCTCGGGGATGTCTTCCATCTGCAGGCCCGGCATGGCCTCTCCTAGGCCCGTGGAGATCTCCGCCAGGATGTCGTCGTTGTCGTAGTGAGTCGTGGCTTTGACGATGGCTTCGGCCATACGCGCCGGGTCGGAGGATTTGAAGATGCCACTGCCGACGAAAACGCCGTCGGCGCCGAGCTGCATCATCAAGGCCGCGTCGGCTGGAGTCGCGACGCCGCCGGCCGCGAAGTTGACGACCGGCAGCCGACCGAGCTGTTTCGTCTCTCGGATGAGCTCCACGGGCGCGCCAATGTCTTTGCCATAGCCAACGAGTTCTTCGTCGCCCATGCCCTGCAAGCGGCGGATCTCGCTCTGCACCGCGCGCATGTGACGGACAGCTTCCACGATGTTGCCGGTCCCCGCCTCGCCCTTGGTGCGGATCATCGCTGCGCCTTCGGAGATCCGGCGCAGGGCTTCACCCAGGTTGCGGCAGCCACAGACGAAGGGGACTTTGAACTCCCACTTGTTGGTGTGGAAGGCTTCGTCGGCGGGGGTGAGGACTTCCGACTCGTCGATGTAGTCCACGCCGAGGGCCTGGAGAATGCGCGCCTCCATGAAGTGTCCAATACGGGACTTCGCCATCACGGGGATGGAGACTGTGGCGATGATGTCGCGGATCATTGAGGGGTCGCTCATGCGGGCGACGCCACCTTGCTTGCGGATATCGGACGGGACACGTTCGAGCGCCATGACGGCCACGGCTCCCGCCTCCTGGGCAATTGCGGCGTGCTCGGCGTTGACCACGTCCATGATGACCCCGCCCTTGAGCATTTCGGCGAGGCCAGACTTAACGGTGGTGGTGCCTGTTTCGACGACCATGCGGTCCTCCAGATAACTAGTGGTGATTCGGTTCCCGGCGGACGGAGTGTAAGAGTCAGGTGGGGAAGGATGTGCCGCCTCGCCGCTATTCTATCTCACTCTGTGGGGGGTGTCGGCTTGTGAGCGGAGCGCTTTGCCAAGCGGTTTTCCCTGGCTGAGGGATACGTTGCCTGGGAGCGGGTTTGAACGGACCTCTAAATCGCTGGAGGGCCTCTAAACAACGGGACGGCCTCCGAACAACCGGACGGGACGTATGGCTGAACTGCTGATCATTGGCGCGCTGTCGCGGGACCAGATCCGGGTCGATCAGATGCGCTGGACGCAACCAGGTGGGGCGGCGTGGCACGCTGGGCTGGCGCTGGCTGGAATCGGAGGCTTGTCGCGGATCGCCAGCCGCGTGCGCGTGTTGGGCCAAGCGGGGCCTTGGGCGCAAGCCTTCGCCTTGCCCGCTCTGCGGGCAGCGCTGCGGGCTCCGTCTGAGGACGATTGGCTCGGCCCCGCAACCGCGCAGGAGACGACCTTCGTCAACGACTATCGGGCCGATCGGCGCTACCAGCGCTTGCTCTCGATGGCGCGGCCGATTCACGTCAGCGATCTGCGAACCTCGGTAGATTCGACAGATCCGAGCTCGACAATGCCGTTGAGCCGTGGAGTCGTCGTGTCTCCGCTCTATCCCGAGGCGGTGGATGCTTCGGTCATCGCGGCGCTGGTAGCGGATGGTGCCTTCGTCGGAGTCGATGCGCAGGGGTTATTGCGACGTGTGGGGTTGGGTGGAGTCGTCGAGACCGAGCCTGGAGACGTCGAAGCGTGGTCGGCGGGCGCTTCCGTCCTCAAGTTCTCCGAGCGCGAATTTCGAGTGGCCTTCCCTACCGACGACGTCGAGCAGGGGTCGCTGCGTTTGGCCGAGCGTACCTCGGCTGAAGTTTTGGTCACCGCCGGCGACCGAGGGGCGTTGTTGGTTGGTCCGGATGGCTCGTCGCAGAATACCTACGGCCGGGATCCGGGCGTCGTGAGCGTTGACAGCACGGGCGCCGGGGACGTGCTGCTGGCGCGATACGTGGCGCGGCGGGCGGCGGGTTTCGCAGCAAAAGAGGCGCTGGCGGATGCGGTGGATGGAGTATCGGCGCTGTTGGCGGCACGGGCGGCATTGGGGACCGAGGAGCGCCGCGCAATAGTGCATCTGCTGCGCGGGCTGCAGGGTGTGGCGACCTGGGCGTGGCGGCGATTGGATGCGGGGCGTCTCGTCGTTCGGGGCGACGAAGAGCTGTTTGCGCCGGACGGTGGCTTGGCGCGGTTGGTTGGTGGCGTCTTCCCACAGCCCGTGGTTGATCAGGACAAGGACCTCGGGGCGGGAAGCCGGGGTCCAGCGCTGCTGGGTGCGTGCTGGGCACTGATGACGCTGGGTTGGCCGGAGGCGTTTGAGGATGCCGCCCTGCTGAGGGAGATTCTCGAAGCGGAACGCGCCGCGGCCTCGCGCGTTCACTCTGCGCTATTAGCCTGAGTCCCTGCTAGCCTACGCCGCATGTTAATTGGACTGATCGCAGATACCCATGTGCCTGAGGCTGGTGAAGAATTGTGGCCGGAGGTGTACGAGCGTCTGGCCGGTGTTGATCTCCTGATGCATGGCGGAGACATCCACGATCTGCCGCTGATCGACAAGCTCGAAAAGCTGGCGCCGATCTACGTGGCGCGGGGAAACGGGGACGACGGCAGTGGCGGCCGCCCGGTGCAGCCCGAAGATCCGCGGTTGAAAGAGGCCTGGGCCCTGGAGATCGAGGGCTTCAAAATTGGGCTGACGCACGATCTGTCGCTGCCGGAATGGCCGCCGCACCGGACGATCCTGACGACGATGGACCACTACTTTGGTAGCCCGCAGCACATCGTGGTGCATGGCGACACGCATGTGGCGTCGGTGCAGGTCTTGCGCGGGCATCTCCTGATCAATCCTGGGAGCCCCATGTATCCGCGGAATCTGGATACGCGGCGTGGCACGCTGGGCTTCTTGGAGCTTGAGAACGGACGGGTGCACGCGTGGCTGGAGCAGATCGATGAGGGCGGGACCCACGTGATCCGGGAGCAGCCGAAGTACATTTAGCCGCCTTTGCTTCAGAGGCAGGTCAACGTTGAGATCGACGTTGGATGCAGGGCGCTTATACTGAGCTTCTATATCGATGGATGGGACTCCTCGGCCGCGTGACGCTTCACGCGGGAGGCGAGCCCGTTGCGGAAGGCGACAGCGGTGGTGCGCGGCCCATCTGTGTTAGTGCCCTATACGGACAACCCGTCGAGTCTTCGCGGGTTGGAGTTCGCCTTTCGCTTGGCGCAAAATGACGAAGACGCGCTGGTCCATGCCGTCTATGTGGTGGAAGTGGACCGGCGGCTGCCGCTAGACGCGGAGTTGCCGGAGGAGTTCCAACGCGGGGAGGAGTGCCTGGCCGAGGCGGACCGGCTCGCGAAGAGTTACAAAGCGAAGTGCGAAGGGGACATCCTCCAGGCGCGCGATGCTGGGCACGCCATCGTCGACGAGGCAGTGGAACTGGGAGTGGCGACGATCATCATGGGTGTCTCGCAACACGCGCGGGAGAATAAGGTCTTGGATCTCGGGAAGACCGCCGACTACGTTCTGCGGAATGCTCCCTGCGAGGTGGTGATCGTACGGGATGGGATGCACGAATGAGATTCGTGATCATGGGTTGCGGGCGGTTGGGACGCACGGTCGCGACGACGCTGGACTCCGAGGGACACGAGGTATCGATTATCGATTTTCATGAGGCGGCATTTCAATTGCTGCCGGAGTCGTTTGGTGGGCGGACGGTGTTGGGCAACGGAGTGGACAAGCAAATTCAAGCGGAAGCCGGAACGCCAGAGGCCGATGTGTTTATGGCCTTGGCGAACGGGGACAACCGAAACGCGATGGCCGCCCAAGTGGCGAAACATCTGCACGGCGTCGATCGGGTGGTGGCACGGATCTTCGATACGGAGCGGGCGGAGGTGTACCGGGAGTTGGGGCTGGAGGCCGTGAACCCAACGAGCATCGTTTCAGACCTGGTTCGCCAGGCGGCGTTTGGGTCGTAGCGCATGTACATCATCATCGTGGGCTGTGGAAAGGTGGGGGCGGCGACGGCGAGGGAGCTCGTCGCGACGGGGCATGAAGTGTTGGTGATCGATCACGATATTGATCGGATCCGCGATATCTCGGAAGAGCTCGGCGACATTGGATTGTTCGGGGATGGCGCCGAGGTGCACTTCCAGTCGCAGGCGGGGATGGAACGGGCCGACATGGTGGTGGCGGCGACGGGGCGTGATGAGACCAACCTCGCCGTGGTGCAGGTGGCGAAACATCGCTACAAGGTGCCGATGGCCATCGCGCGCGTGAACGATCCTCGCAACGAAGAGATCTTCCGGGTACTTGGTGTGGATGCGCCGGTCTCAGCGACACAGGCGATCCTGGCGCATATCGAGCAGGAGCTGCCGTCGCATCCGCTCATCCATCTGCTGGAGTTCCACGCCAGCGATTTTGAGTTGGTGGAGGTGGTGGTGCCGAAGGACGCGCCGGCGGTGGGGAAGACCGTGTCCGAGCTGGACTTGCCTCCACAGTCGATGTTGCCGCTGATCATGCAGCCCGATGGCCGGCCGGAGATGCCGGGCGGCGAGACGGTGATTCAGGGTGGCGCGGTGATCTTGGCCGTGACGCTGCCGGAGCATGAGAACGCGCTGCGTCGCGCCTTCACCGGTGCGGAGTAGTGGCGGGCAGCGTCCATGACGAGACATCGATGATGACCGGGCAACTGGCGTTCTTGGGCCCAGCGGGCACCTTTAGCGAGCAGGCAGCGCGGGTCTACGCGCCCCAGGCGGAGCTGATTGCCGCGTCGTCGATTGCCGCCGTGACTCAGGCAGTGATTCTCGGGGGAGCGGACGAGGCCATCGTGCCGATCGAGAACTCGCTGGTGGGCGCGGTGAACGAGACGCTGGATCTCCTGATCCATTCCCTGGCTTTGAAAATTCGTGCGGAGATCGTCTTGCCGATCGTGCACTGTGTGATCGGCGCCCCTGGGACGCGGTTCCAGGACGTGCGCGTGGTGTATTCCAAGCCGGAGGCGCTGGGGCAGTGTCAGCGATTCTTGCAGGAGATGGTGCCGGAGGCGGAGACGCGGCCGTCTCTTTCGACAGCGGGAGCGGTGGGTCAGGCCTTGGAAGAAGCGCATGCGGTCGCCATCGCGCCAGAGCCAGCGGCCGCGTTGCACGGCGCGGTGGTGTTGCGGGCCGGCGTTCAGGACGACGACCGCAACAAGACGCGGTTCGTGGTTCTGGGTCAGGACGACGCTGACCCCACCGGCGACGACAAAACGTCGCTCGTGCTGGCGACGCTCGATGTACCCGGGGCGCTCGTCAAGGTCCTGTTGCCGTTCGCCGAGGCGGCGATCGATCTGACCAAGATCGAGTCGCGGCCGGCCAAGGAAGAGCTCGGGACATACGTGTTCCTGGTGGACTGCGCGGGGCACCGGGCGGATCCAGTGGTGGCGGGGGTGCTGAGCGAGGTGAAGGGACAGACGACCTTGCTCAAATTGCTGGGATCCTACCCGCGATTTGACGGGTAGGGCAGCCGGCCCCGGGTGAATTCCATTGCGCCTCGGTTGAAATGAGCATCGCCATCGTTGCCGGCGGCCTGGCATACTGCGTCTTCGGACGGAGTCGCGATGCCAGAGATCCCCGACCTCGAAAACATCCGCGCGATTCTGAACCGCGATCTAGTTGGCGCGACGATTCGAGCCGTCGAGGTGCTGAAGCCGAATGTCGTGCGGATGCCAGCCGCGGACTTCGAGGTGCGGCTGACCGGCGTCGCAATCGAAACGATCGGCCGCTACGGGAAGTTCCTGCTGTTCCACCTGAGTAGCGGCGATGTACTCGCGCTGAACGCGATGCTTGTAGGCCGTCTGCAGCACGTGGAGCCGTCGAAGAAGCGTGGTGGGCGAACCTGCTGGGTCCTGGCGCTCTCGAACGGGCGGGAGTTGCGCTACGTCGACATTCGGTTGATGGGGAAGACGTATCTGGTGGCGGAGTCTGAGATCGGCACGATTCCGCAGTTCGTGGACATGGGACCGGATGTCCTGGATCCCTCATTCACGGAGGACGACTTCCTGGCGCGGCTGCGGAAGTACCGGGGACAGTTGAAGAACGTCCTCATCAACGCGAAGTTCGTGGCGGGGATCGGTAATGCCTACTCGGACGAGATCCTGTTTGTCGCGGGGCTGTACCCGTTCACGAAGGTGAAGGATTTAGACGAGGCGCAGCGAAGGCGGCTGTATCAGTCGATCCACGAGGTGTTCGATTGGGCGACGCCGATCGTCGGTGCGGAGATGGGCGATCAGACGGATAAGAAGCCCCGCGACTTCTTGCGCGTGCACCGGAAGGGGGGCGAGCCGTGCCCGGTGTGCGGCTCCGTGATTTCTGAGGTGTCGCCGAACAAGCGAACCACTTCGTTCTGCCGCACTTGCCAGCCGGGGAAGCCGCAGCTCTAGCTCACCTTCTGTCCCGATGGGCCGCCGATATCGGCGATGCTGCGTCCCTATTTGCGCCTGTCTGGCCGCGGGTCTGGTGGGCGCCTAACTGGCGTGGGGTGCGCCAGGGAAGAAAATCTGCCAGCCGGGATGGGATTCTAGATAGCGGCGAAAGATGCCCAGCAGCGTTGCGCGCGGCCGACGTGGTGTGCTGCGAAGGGTCATCCGCGCTTGCTCGGGGGTCCGGCCAGCCTTGCGATGATTGCAGGCGCGGCACGCCGCGACGAGATTTTCCCAGGAGTGTCCGCCGCCTTGGTGTCGCGGCGTGACGTGGTCCAGCGTCAGGTCCGATGTTTTGATGCCGCAGTATTGGCAGGCGAAGTTGTCGCGCGCGAAGACTTCGCGGCGGGAGAGGCGCGCTTGCGGCCGCGGGCGTTTGATGTAATAGACCATGCGGATCACGCTGGGGATGCGGAAGGCGGCGCGAAAGGAGCGGAGCAGGGCGCTGGATTCTTCGATCACCTCGGCCTTGCCGTGGTCCAGCAAGACGATCGCCCGCTTCACGTTGCAGACGTTGAGAGGCTCATAGTTTTGGTTGAGGACCAAAACCGATGTCTGTAGCGCGCTCACCCGGATATTTCCTCCTCGCTGGAGGTCCTGATCTGCGGCGACTCGATGTTCATGGTAGCAAAGCGAGCCGCCTCGCCGCGTCTTCGACGTCGACCGCGCGGCGTCAGGAGATGGTGAAGTCGCGGATAGCGGTGTCGAACTCAGAGGGGAGAAGCGCCTGTATGAAGGGGGTGGTACCGAGAAAGAAGGAGCCGATCGTCGAATCGGAGATGGTGGTCTCAAGGCCGAGCGCGGGTTGCAAGACGAAGATGACGGCGATTGCTTGGATGATGAGGATGCCTTTGACGAAGCCGAAGAAGGCACCGGCGGCGTGGTCGGCCCAGCCCAGGAAGAGGAGGCGGGAGGTGGTGCGGAGTAGGAAGGAGGCCATGAGGCCCAAGATGGACACCACGGCGAAGATGAGCAGGTAGGCGGCGATCTCCGTGCCGGCACCCTCTCCGGTGACGATGGAGAGATTGTCGGAGACGTTCCCGTGGAAGAGCCCGGCGATCACGATGCCAAGGATGACGCTGGCAAGCCCCACGGTTTCCCGGATCAGTCCGGTCATGTAGGCCGAGAGCGTGAACCACGCGATGAGCCCAAGGATGACGAAGTCAAGCCAGTTCAAAGCTTGTGCGCCGTTCCTACCTCCGCCACCTCTACTGTATCAAAGCGCCGGGTGGATGCTGTACCGGAATGTCCGCTGGTGAGTGGCGACCGGGTGGTTCCATGCCGCGTGCGGTGTCGCTAGGTGGGGTCCGCTTCCAGCAGGCCTTCGTTGCGCAGTGAGACGTGACGCCCGCCGGAACCGACAATGACATGGTCTAACACGTCGATGTCGAGAAGCTGGCCGGCAAGGACGAGGTCACGCGTCATGCGGACATCATCCTTGGAGGGAGTGGGATCGCCGGAGGGGTGGTTGTGGACGGCGAGGAGATTGGGACAGTTGCGGCGGACCGCATCGCGAAGGAGTTCGCTAATGCGTACCTGCGCGGCGTTGACGTTGCCCCGGTACACGGTTTCGATGGCCTGCACTTGGTTTTTCGTATTGAGGAGGAGGACGCGGAGTTCTTCCTGCTCCAGCACCGCCATCTCCGAGCCCACAAGGCTGAGGACGTCTTCGGGGCCCGTGATCGTGGGTCGTTCTTCCGGTTGCAAGGTGGCGAGACGGAGGCCCAGTTCAAGTGCCGCCTTGAGTTGGGCGGCGCTTGCGGGGCCCAGGCCGCGTTCCTCCGCGAGTTCATGGGCGCTGGCGCGCTGCAGGCCGTCGAGGCCACGGGAGGCGAGGAGGCGGCTGGCGACATCCAGGGCACTCTCATCGCGGGTCCCCGTGCGAAGCAGGATGGCGAGCAACTCTGCATTGGAGAGGGCGTGGGGTCCAGAGCTGAGGAGTCGCTCTCGAGGCCGTTCGGCCTGCGGTAGATCGTGGATCCGGACGTGGTAGCGGCCAACGCCTTCCGCTGGCGCGGAGGAGCCGGAATCGCTGGCGTGGTTCTGTGCGGGCGCTTGCGCGCCGATCGGATCGGGCGATTCGTCCCGGGGCGTAAGCCCGGCGGGGTTGATGGTCACTCGCGGCGTTCCCTATCCGACAGCGAGTCGGATCCGAAACGTGGAGGTTCGACACTGGTCGGCGGTGTGATCGGCGGACGGCTGGAGACGCCAAAGCTCGGCGGATCCACACGCGTGGGTGGATCACTGGGCGCATAGACCGGAGGCGAAGATTCGGAGGGAGGAAACGTGGCGGCGGGCAGGATTGGATCGGAGCGCTCGGGATCGGATGGGCCTTCGTCTTCGCTGGAATCGGGGGTCGGCATTGTGGCGCGTTCCCAGCTGACGAGGGCGTTGGTGTGCGGGAAATGCTCGATGACAATGGCAGTTCCGGCTTCGGGCATTGCTTCGAAGATGGGGCGCGGGACACGGAAGACGCGTTTCTTGATCAGGATGTAGTGACCGCGGAAGACGATGATGTCCGATTTGCGCCATTTGCGCTCGATGATACCTGTGGTGCTCGTGGGGACGGCGTAGAGGTCGCGCATCGCGCCGAGGGCGGAGACACCGCTGAGCAGGGCGACGAGCGCCGCGATGGCGAAGGAGATCCAGGCGCCCGGCGAATCGTCGAGTGCGATCAGGGCGAACGTCACACTCAGGGCGGAGGACGCCACGAAAATGGGGGTCCAGACGAGGGCGCTGCGGATCACAGCACGACGGGGGTCGGGTCGCTGGTGGGGGTCGGTTTCAATCATTCGTCGAACACCGGAATCATGATGATTTGGCCAACGTCGATGCGGGTGCCGTCGCCGAGGCCGGGGTTGAATCGGAGCAGATCATCGACGGTCGCTCCGTTGAAGCGTGCGATATCAAAAATGACGTCACCCGGTTGGACAAGGTAGCTGATGAACTCATCGGGGGTCAGCGGTTCAGGCCGTTCGGGAGGTCTGGGGAGCGCGTTGGGCAGTGGGGTGACCGCGCGCGCGGGGGCGACGGCGACGGCGGCCGTGGGATCGCGAATCTCTGCTGGCGGCGCGGTGATGTTCGCTTCGACGACTTGAGTGGCAGGCAAGGCAACGGACGGCGGCGGATCGTCGGCGATTGCCCAGACGGCCACGACAATGGCTGTGAGCGCAGCGATGACGAGCAACCGGGCCAGATAGACGCCCGGGTCGTGCGCCTGGGCGCGGATTCGCGAGGGGTCATCGCCGTCCGGCGAGATCGATCGTTGCTGCGCGGCCATCGAGGTCCTCCGGACCGGGTCTGCCCTGATGCAGCGTACCCGATCCCGGCAGGACCTTTCGCAGCGGGACTAGCTGACCTCGACGGTCGCGCCAGCCTCTTCGAGTTGCGTCTTGATGTCGTCGGCCTCCTCCTTCGGCACGTCCTCCTTGACGGGCTGCGGAGCGCTTTCGACGAATTCTTTGGCCTCCTTGAGGCCCAAGCTGGTGACCTTCCGGATCGCCTTGATCACATTGATCTTGTTGGCGCCGAAGTCCTTGAGGGTGACCGTGAACTCGGTCTTCTCCTCGGCGGCTGCACCGGCGCCCCCTTCACCTGGGGCCGCCGCGACGGCAACTGGGGCGGCGGCGGTCACGCCGAATTCGTCCTCGATCTTTTTGACCAGATCCCGGGCTTCTAGGATGGTCATGCCGCTAATCAGCTCGAATGCGTCGTCTACTTTGGCCATGGGTTCTTACTCCTTCGCGTTCCCGCGTCGCGGGCCCGTCTGTTCCGTGTTACTCGGTCGCCTCTGCTGAGGATTCCGCTTCGCTTGGCGTGTCGCCGTCGCTACCCGTGTCATCGTCATCATCGCTGGGGGCCGTGTCGCCGCTTGCTTCTCCAGCGGAAGCCGCGTCCGGTGCATCGGTGGTGTCCGTGGCGGCTTCATCGGCTTCTTCATCGGCGGCGGCATCATCAGCCGCCGTTTCGCTCGCCGCTGTGTCTGTCGTTGGAGCGTCCGTGGCGGGCGCCTCCGCTTCCAATTGAGCGGCGCGTGCTTCGATGACCGCGGCCACTTCCCGGATCAGGCTGCTGATTCCCCCTGCGATGCCGGTGATAGGGCTGTTGAGACTCCCGGCGAGTTTCGCCATGAGTTCCACGCGAGAGGGGATCTTGGCGAGCTCATCGATCTGAGCTTTGTCGAGCACAGCGCCATCCATGAAGCCGCCGCGGACGGCGAGTTCAAGACGGCTGTCGCTGGCGAATTTGGCTAAGCCCTTGGCGGCGGAGACTTCATCGGTGTAACCGAAGATGAGCGCCGTGGCTTCTTCGACAACGTCCATGAGGCCGGACTTGCCACTGTTATCGGCGGCGCGGCGCAGCAGCGTGTTCTTGACGACCCGGAGCTCCGTCGTGGGTTCGATCTCACGAAGGGTCCGGCGCAGCTCCTGCATCTGACCCACGCTGAGACCGCGATAGTCCATCGTGATGGCGATTGTGCTGCGGCCGAGCCGATCTTCGAGATCCGCGACCTGTTGAATCTTGTGTTCCGTGGGCATGTAACCTCCGCCGGGGCTCCGTCCAGGAGCAGGAAAGGGATGGGCTCCGTCCAGGAGCAGGAAACGACGATGTGCTCCGTCCAGGAGCAGGAAAAAGGATGTGCTCTTTCGACGAGCACGAAAAAGACCCGCTTGGCGGGTCCGCGAGTACCGAAGCTCCGCGCCGGAGCGCGTCAGGGAGGTGCCGACGATCGGTCCCAACCTGCGCTGGAAGGATTCTGGCCCGGAGGCCTCCAGCGGTCTGCGGTGGTCGCGGAGCTAGTCCGCTCGTGCTCTCAGCGTAGCCTGCAACTCCAGTTTGATGCTAGGTCCCATCGTGGACGTGAGATGTAGGCCACTGACGTAGGTGCTCTTCGTACCGCTGGGCTTCGCCTTGACGATTTCCTCAATGACGGTGGCGATGTTTTCCTCCAGCTTGTCGGCGTCAAAACTGGCTTTGCCGACTGGGACATGCATGAGGGCGAGGCGATCCAGGCGGAACTCAACGCGTCCTTTGCGGGAGTCGTCGATCGCTTTGGCGATGCCAGCGGCGTCGACGACCGTACCGGCGCGGGGGTTGGGCATGAGACCCCGCGGTCCCAGCACGCGCCCGAGCTTGCCGACCTTGCCCATCATGGAGCGCTCCGCCAGGGCCACGTCGAAGTCCGTAAAGCCGTCTTCCACCTTCTTGATGAGGTCATCGGCGCCGACAATATCCGCGCCCGCCTCTTCGGCGGCGCGGGCGGCATCGCCGTTGGCGAAGACCGCGACGCGAACCTCTTTGCCGAGTCCGTGCGGCAGCATGGTGGTCCCGCGCACCTGTTGGTCGGCGTGGCGCGGGTCGAGCCCCGTGCTCACGTGCAACTCGACGGTTTCATCGAACTTGGCCGTGGCGTTTTTCTTCAGGACGCCGACGGCCTCATCCAGGGTGAAGAGCTGCTCATGGTCGTAGGACTCGACCGCGGCGTTGTAACGTTTGCCGTGCTTGGGCATGGCTAGTCTCCTTCTTCGGACGCGTCATCATCAGTGGCGCCGATGATTGCCGCGACTCCGTCATGCGCGACCCCATCGACGACGATTCCCATGCTGCGTGCCGTGCCCGCGATCATGAGCATCGCGGCTTCCACGTCATTGGCGTTGAGGTCCACCATCTTCTTCTCGGCGATCTCCTTGACCTGGGCGCTGGTGATGCTGCCCACGGTCTCTCGCCGCGGGGTGGCGCTGCCCTTTTCCAGTCCCGCCGCCTTGCGGATCAGCGAGGAAGCTGGGGGAGTGCGGATTTCAAAGCTGAAGGATCGATCCTCGAAGATCGTGATCTGCGCCGGCGAGATGTCGCCCGCGAGCTTGGCTGTCCGCTCGTTGTAGGCCTTGACGAAGTCCATGATGTTGACGCCGTGCTGACCCAGGGCGGGGCCCACGGGTGGGGCGGGACTGGCCTTGCCAGATTCCAGCTGGAGCGTGAGCACGGCGCGAATTTTCTTTGCCATCGTTTGCCGACCTAAACCTTCTCGACCTGAATGAAGTCCAGTTCCACAGGGGTGTCTCGCCCGAACATGGAGATCAGGACGCGTACTTTTCCTTTGTCCAAATTGATTTCATCGACTTCGCCCATGAACTCATTGAACGGTCCTTCCATGACACGGACCGAATCACCAATCTCGAAGCCGACACGGATGCGCGGTTCGGCGCTTCCGGTTTGCATCTGTTTGAGGATGGTAAGAACTTCATGTTGAGGCAATGGAACGGGATGCTCTGTGCCCACGAATCCGGTCACGCCCGGTGTGTTGCGAACGACATACCAAGTGTCATCGTCCAGGATCATCTCAACGAGGACGTATCCCGGCAGGAGCTTTCGCTGGACTTGGCGGCGTTGACCGCCACGGATCTCCAGCTCCTCTTCCGTGGGAACGATGATGCGGAAGATCTTGTCCGAGACGTCCATGCTCTTGATCCGCATGTCGAGGTTCTTTTCGACGCGGGACTCATGGCCAGAATACGTGTTGAGGACGTACCAACTCCGGCCGTCGCCGGGGTCTTGGAGAAGCTCCGTATCTTCGGCGTTGAGCCCGTCGATCTTAGGCTCCGCCTCCTCCTCTTCCTCCGGTTCGGGTTCATCGAAGATGCTGGCGACCGGGGCCTCTTCCTTGACTTCGAGCGGTTGATCGAAGCCGAGGCGGGCGGCGAGCTCCCCCGCCTCCTCATCGACCTCTTCGTTGTCGGCAGGCGCGGGAGTGGTATCGAGGCCGATCGATTTCGCGGCTCGGAGCGCCGCTTGGTATTCGCGCTCGGCCGCGGTGAGGGTCTCATCCGTTAGGGCGCTGAGTTCCTGGGGAGAGTCACCCGGCGCGGTGGTGTCGTCCGCGGGTGCGTCGTCCGCGGGTGCGTCGTCCGCGGGTGCGTCGTCCGCGGGTGCGTCGTCCGCGGGTGCGTCGTCCGCGGGTGCGTCGTCCGCGGGTGCG
>Ga0114996_10003667_pt1 | contig 18896 bp, 22 predicted proteins | sample ArcticOcean_MG_C_4_FD_87039 | JGI IMG/M metagenome (GOLD analysis project Ga0114996, IMG submission 87039) | Marine microbial communities from western Arctic Ocean - ArcticOcean_MG_CB4_134 | ecosystem: Environmental > Aquatic > Marine > Oceanic | place: Arctic Ocean: Canada Basin | collected...
ACATCACATTTTCACCTTTTATCATTATTTCTCCATCATCAGCTATTTTTACTTCGTTTCCTTTAAATGGAGGGCCTACTGTTTCAACTCTAATTTTATGTATTGGGTTGCAGCTAACCACTGGTGAAGTTTCAGTTAAACCGTAACCTTGCAGAGTAGGTAGTCCTATAGCATTTAAAAATTGACCTATTTCTTCATCTAGAGCTCCACCTCCTGATACAAAAGCTTTTAAATTTCCTCCAAACTGTTCTTTTATTTTTTTTCTAACTAATATATTTAAGATATAATTCATCAATTTTTCTAAAAAAGTCATATTTTGATTTAAAAGATTTTTTTTACCCAATTTAATTGTAAGCTCAATTAACTTAGCTTTAATTCCTTTTGCCTTTCTCATGTTTATGTTTATTTTGTTATAAAGATTTTGATAAAATCTTGGAACCGCTGTCATGATTGTGGGTTTTGCCTCTGAAATATTATCTAAAAGTTTTTCTATTTTTTCTGCATAAAAAACTTTTGCACCAACTGCAATTTGTGCAAATTGAACTGTATGTTCATACGAATGTGATAAAGGAAGCCAGGTTAAAAAAATTGGTTTTTTGTCGATTAAAGGTTTTAAAATTTCACAAGCACCTTCTATATTATTTAATATACCTCCATGACTCAAAATAACTCCTTTAGGATTTCCTCCAGTTCCTGAGGTATAAATTATACACGCGGGTGAATTTCTTTTTAAACTTAAATTTTTAATTTTATCACTTTCTTCTAATTTTCTTTTAATTATCGAGTTAAAACTTAAATATTTATTTTTATAATCAGCTTTTGAAACTTCATCAAAAGTAATTACTTTTTTTATAAATGACTTTTCATCTATTATATTTTTTAATTTATTATGTATCATATTATTAGAAATAATAATTAATGAAGGTTCGCAGTCTCTAATTAAATATTCATAATCTTTTTCGGTATAAGTGGTATAAGCTGGTACAGTAACCCCGTTTGCTAACATTATTGAAATATCAGATATTAACCACTCTGGTCTATTTTCGGAAACTAAGAGGCACCTATCTCCATCCTTAATATTTTCTTTTATTATTTTTGCAAGTTTATAAATATTTAAAGATGTTTCTCCCCAAGTGAACTTGGATTTATTCATTGGATTAAGCCATTCTAAAAAAATACTTTTCGGATTTTGTTTTTTAGCTTGATAAAAATATAAATCTATTAAGCTGTTAAATTCATTTAATTTCATTTTATTTTGGTGGGCAAAGAGAGACTCGAACTCTCACAGCATTGCTACCATTGGATTTTGAGTCCAACGCGTCTACCAGTTCCGCCATTCGCCCTGTATTCATATAATATTATCTTACTTATTATGTTTTGGATTTGTTTAATACGCAACTAAAAAGTACTTTGTTTTTTTAAAATTTAAAACTTAATATATTTTTAAGTGCTCCATTTTTTTCCCAGTCTTTCACTAATTTTGATAGTTCAGCTACTGTTTGAGGAACAAAATTTGAAAAAACTTTTCTATATTGAGCGCCTAAAATAATTCCTTCCTTTTTTGAGAATTTTAATAGTTCTTGTTTAATAAGCTGGTTAGCTTTACGTCTAACAGTTTCTTTTGGGAGTTTAGTTACTAAACAAATACTAGAGTAGGTTAATTTAGTACTTGAGTTAATGCCTTTAAAACTTTCAAAAATTTCTACTATTCTATCGCCTGAATTTATAGCTTTATTCCACTCGGTTTCTAATTCCAAATAACTTGTGGGAGAATTTTTATTTTTACTTAAATGATACAAAGTATGACTAACAACTGTCTGAATAATCATAAATGAATCATAATTAAGATTTAGTTGATCTCTAACTCTGGCATAATAACTAATCATAAACATAGAGAAGCGATACATTCCTGTAACAAAGGGTTTCTCGGAAGCTATAAACTTTTCAGCTGTACCTTTTCTTAGAGATTGTTTTATATCTTTTAATATATCTGCCATTTACTCTATTAGCCCCAATTTGGTTCTTGTGTTTACTATAATACATAATATATTTTTGTGTCAACCCACTTTGGGTCATTATATAATTGATTAGCATTAACCAATTATGCCTAATTAGTAAAAAAATGAGTTTTTTTCTAAAAATAAAAAGATGTCCGTGTTGTAATTCTTTTAACCTAATAAAAGTAAATGGAATTACTTATGAAAATAAATTTAAAAGTCTAGCTGATTGGATATTAAAAAAAGAATTTAAATGCAAAAAATGTAAGCAAGAATTGGGATTATTCATTAACATGAGAAATAATAATGAAAAAATAATCTGGATTAATTATCTTAAATGTGAAGATTTTTTCTACAAAAAATTAAATGAGCTACAACTAGTAAAAAGTAAAGCAAAAATTAAAAGCAAAAAATTTTCATCTACAAACGAAGAAATTCGTGAAATTCAAAATAAAATTCGGTTAGAACAAGTAAAACTTAGAGTTAAATTGAAAATTCAATCTCATGGAGTATTAATCAGACACGTTTACTAATAGACCCTTGTTATTTTTGAACGTGTCTGATTAATATTTTTAAGTAATTTTTCTAACAATAAAAACAAATATTATAGAAGTAATAAACATTATTAAAGCATAGGCTGCAGTAGGGACCATATAAACTATATTATCAAAAATTTGCGCCGAAACAAATACTGCTAAAGTACCATTTTGTAAGCCACACTCTAAGGAAATGCATTTTCTTTGCGCAACACCTGATGCAAAAAGCTTAGCAACATAATATCCAACTAACATCATCACTAAATTAAGTGTTAATGCTATAGAGCCAGCTCTAGTAATGAAACTTAAAATTTTATCCCACTCTTCTATCCAAATTGCCATAAATACAACAACAAATAAAATTATTGAAAGTCTTTGAATTATAAGTGTTTTAGTAACTATAAAGTTTGTTGCAAGTTTTCTAATTAACATTCCAAGGATTACTGGAATTGTAACAACAAAAACCATTTTTAAAGAAATGCCTATCATAGAAATTTCTTTCGAAATAAAAGAAATTTGTAATAGTTCAGCAGATTTAAAAACAATAAAAGGTACAGTTATAATACTAATTAAACTTATAACTGCCGTTAAAGAAACTGAAAGAGCAACATCTCCTTTTGCAAATTTAGTTAGTACGTTTGATGTTACTCCGCCCGGAGCCGCTGCAATAATCATAACTCCAAGCGCTAACTCGAGTGGCGTATTAAACATTTTAATAAGAATAAATGCTATAATTGGAAGTAAAATTAATTGACAAATCAGTCCAACTAAAAAATCTTTAGGTTGCTTAATTACTCTAGTAAAATCCTGCAGCGTTAAACCGAGTCCAAGACCTAGCATTATTAGGGCTAAGCAAAGTGGAGCAATTTTTGTAACTGTTTCCATATCTCAATATTAGTATATAAATATCAGAAATGCTAAAAAAAATTTATGATAAATGTGTAGAATGGGCAGGCTATAGAGCCGCTAAGCCTATACTTGCATTTATTTCTTTTTTAGAAAGTTTTATTTTTCCAATACCAACAGATGCAATGATTATTCCAATGGTTATTGCAAAAAGAAACGAATTTTTTAAAATTGCATTAATTGCAATAATATTTTCAGTTTTAGGAGCCTTAATTGGTTATGCAATTGGTTATGTTTTCTTTAATGAGATTGGAGTTAAAATTTTTGAAACTTTTGGCTCTGAAAATGCAAACATATTTAAAGAAAAATTAGCTAGTGAAACAGGAACGCTTTCGGGAATAGTAATATTATTTATAGCTGGTTTCACTCCATTGCCATTCAAAATAATTACAATATCTAGTGGCTTTGTTCATTTTAATATTTTGCTTTTTATAATAGTGTGTTTTATAGCAAGAGGTTTGAGATTTCTTTTAGTTGCTTATTTAACTTATAAATATGGAGCAGCAATCAGGCCGTTTTTAGAAAAAAAAGGTGGACAGTGGGCTATAATAATAAGCTTAGTAATTATTACTATAGCTATAATGATTTATTTTATGCTTAAATAAATTGAATAATGGAAACACAAAAAATAAATAAGTACTTAATCTTCATACTTTTAATTGTTTTAGCAGTATTAGCTTCTGCATTCATTATTGAACATGTGCTAAATTTTAAGCCATGTAATTTATGTATTTACCAAAGAATTCCATATATTCTTTCTATTTTTTTAATAATTAGAGTGTTAATTTTTGAAAAGAATAAAAAAATTATTTTATTAATTTTAGCTTTAATATTTTTTATAAGTGCTTTTTTAGCATTTTATCATTTTGGTATAGAAAAGGGTTTTTTTTCAGAGTCAATTGTTTGTAAAAATAAAGATATTGCTGATGCTTTATCAAAAGAGCAAATTTTAGAACAGTTAGAAAATAGCAAAATAAGCTGTAAAAAAGTCGATTTTAGAATTTTAGGATTTTCTCTTGCTACAATAAATCTAATCTTATCTCTAATATTAAGTGCTATATTTTATAAATTATGGAAAAAACTAATCAAAAAACTTTAGAAGAAATAATAAGAGTTGACCATGCTGGTGAGCGTGGAGCTATTAAAATTTATGAAGGTCAACTGCTAGCTTTAAAAACTATTAAACAGGATGAAGATTTAAGAAAAATTATTGAAGAAATGAAAGAACATGAAAAGGAACATTTAAATTATTTTGAAAAAGAAATTCAATCAAGAAAAATAAAGCCTACGCATTTAATGCCATTGTGGGATTTAATGGGTGTTGCTTTGGGTTTTGGTACAGCTATGCTTGGTAAAAAGGCTGCAATGCTTTGCACTGCTTCAGTTGAGGAAGTGATTGAAAATCATTATGAAAATCAAATTAATAAAATAGGTGAGGATGAAAAAAATTTAAAAGAAAAAATAAAAAAATTCAAAATTGATGAAACTAAGCATAAAAATATTGCTTACGAATCTGGGGCATCAAATAGTGGCCTTTACTCAGTTATGGATAAAATAATAAAAACTGGCTCTAGAATTGCTATAAAAATTTCAGAAAAAATTTAGTTAAGGTAAAAGTTCAACATCCCAATACAAATAATCCATCCAACTCTCATGCAAAAAATTAGGTGGGAAGTTTCTTCCACTTTGGTGAAGATCTTCAAGAGTTGGTCTAAATGGCTTTCTGAATAATTTCATTCCACTTTGAGCATATAGTCTTCCTCCTTTTTTAACATTACAAGATGAGCATGCGGTAATAACGTTTTCCCAATCTGTTACTCCGCCTTTTGATTTTGGAAGTAAATGATCAAAAGTTAAATCTTTACCAACTCCACAATACTGGCAAGAGAACTTATCTCTTAAAAAAACATTAAATCTAGTAAAGTTTGGGTTTTCAGAAGGTTTAATAAAATTCTTTAGAGCGATGACACTAGGTAAATTCATTTCATAAGATGGACTTCTAATTTTCCTTTTATAATTTGAAACAATACTTACCTTTTCAAGAAAAACAGATTTTACAGCATCTTGCCAGCACCACAATGAAAGTGGATAATAACTCAAAGGTCTAAAATCTGCATTCAATACTAATGCAGGACACTTTTCTAAAGGCACTTTTTTAGAAGCTGATATTATCATTACAATAAGTTAGTGGATTAAATTAATTTTTACAAGAAATAATTTTATTAAAAATTTATTTCAATTATAAAAGATTTTTTCTTAAAAAACCTAAGCCGAGACTAACTCCTTCCACAGGTATATTATGTGCGCAATTTTTAAAGAGTTTAGTTTTTATTTTTAATCCATGTTTGTTAAGGTAATCTTTTGATTCTAAAAGATGCATAGGTGATACAATTGTATCATTTTCGCCATGCATTAAAAAAAAAAATGGTTTTGAGTTAATATTATCCGATAGATGTTTTTGGTTGATAATTTTTCCTGAATAACCAATTACACTATTAATTTTTTCTTGCTTCTTCAAACCAACTTGTATTGCCATCATACATCCCTGACTAAATCCAACTAGTGATAAACTTGAAGCTTGTAATTGTAGATTATCGAGAATTTGATCTAAAAATTTAATAAGTTTGTCCTCAGCTACTAAAGATTTTTCGAGGATTATTTCATCTTTTTCAGACGTTAAGTCAAACCATTGGAAGCCTGACGGGTTAACTTTGCAAGTTTCTGGAGCATTTGGGCATAAAAAGATAGCATCAGGTAAAAACCTTTGCCAATTCATTGCTAGAACGCTTATGTCATTGCCGTCTCCTCCATATCCGTGACATAAAACAACTACTTGCTTTGGTTTTGTGCCTGATAAAGGTAATATGGATTTAGTGTCCAAAATATAATTAGTCATAATTAATTAACCATTTTACAAATTTTTTATTTTTAAAATCAATAGAACCTTTAATTCTAGCAAATTCTTCACCTTTTTTATTTATTAAAATTGTTATTGGTATACCCCTAAGTTTAAATTCTTTTAGAAAGTTTTGATTTGGATCAAAAAAGATTGATAATTTTTCAATGTTTAAATCATTAAAAAAATTTTTCGTTTTTATATAGTTAGGTTGATCCACATTTACAGTAAAAACTTTTAAATTTTTGAAATTTTTATCTTGGTAGAGTTTATCAAGTGATGGCATTTCTTCTTTACAGGGGGCACACCATGTTGCCCAAAAATTGATAATTATAAGATTTCCACTATAATCTTTTATATTTATTTGATTGCCTAAAAAATCCTCGAATATAATTGGGGAAATTTCCTTTGGATTCTCATTTATAGCTATATTATTAAGTGGAACATCTTCTTTTGTTTGTGATATTGATGATAAAACACAAAAATAAAAGAAAAAAATAAAAAACTTTATAATTTTTTGATTTATAAACATTATTTAAAAGAATCTAACACATGAAAAATAAAAATAAAACAGTTTGGGAAAATAGATTTAATAACCCAATATCAAAAAAATTTCAAAAAATTGGTGCTTCAATTAATACGGATAAAAGATTATTTAGTGAAGATATTTTAGGATCTATCGTTCATACTCAAATGTTAATTAAGCAAAAAATAATTAACAAAAAAAGAGGTGATAAAATAATTAGTGGATTAAAAAAGATTGAACAACAAATTAAAAAAAATAAATTTAATTTTAATGAAAAGTATGAAGATATTCATTTAAATATTGAAAAAAAACTTTTTACAATTATAGGCAATGATGCTGGTTACCTGCATATAGCTCGATCAAGAAATGACCAGGTGATAACTGATTTCAAATTATGGATTAAAAAATCGACAAAGGAAATTATAAGTAGCTTAAATAATATAATTAAAGTTCTAGTAAAAAAATCTGAAAATAATATAGAAACAATTATGCCTGGTTTTACACACTTAAAAAATGCTCAACCTATATCTTTTGCACACTATCTCTTGGCATATGTTGAGATGTTTAATAGAGATAAAAAAAGATTTACTAGTAATATTGACTATATTGATGAATGTCCCTTGGGTGTTGGCGCTATTTCTGGAACTTCATTTAAAATTGACAGGAATTTTACCGCTAAAAAGTTAGGCTTTAAAAAACCAACAAATAATTCAATTGACACTGTGTCTGATAGAGACTTTGCCTTAGACTTTTTATCTTCAGCTTCCATATGTGCAATGCATATATCAAGACTTGCTGAAGAATTAATTATTTGGAACTCTGATATATTTAAACTTATTAAATTTGATGACAAAATGTTGACTGGATCATCAATGATGCCACAGAAAAAAAATCCAGATCCAGCTGAATTAATTAGAGGAAAAGCAGGAATAAATTTCGGGTCCTTACAAGCGATGTTAACTATTATGAAAGGTTTGCCTTTATCATACTACAAAGACATGCAAGATGATAAAGCTATAGTATTTTCTAGCTTCGATACTCTTTTAGAATCAATTATACTGGCGGGTGAACTTATAAAGAATTTAAAACCTAATAAAGAAAGAATGCTAGCTTTGTCTAACGAAGGTTTTACTACTGCTACTGATTTTGCTGATTATCTTGTTCAAAATGATAACCTCTCTTTTAGAGAAGCATATAAAATTTCAGGAAAATTAGTAAGTTATGCAGAAAAAAAAGGGAAAAAACTTAATGAATTAAATTTTAATGAAGTAATAAAATTTAGGGAAAATTTAAATAAAAAGGTTATGAATGTATTTGATGTCAAAAATTCTGTAAATTTAAAATCTTCCTATGGAGGAACTTCTATAAAAAATATTAAAATGATGATAAACAAATATAAAAAGGAGGTTAAGTAATGAAAATATTTTTTATAATTATTTCTATAATTGCACTTTGTGTATCGTGTGGTATTAAAAAAAAACCAGAATACGAAAGTCAAATACAGTACAATAAAAATATAATTTAAAAGTGATGAATTACATTAGACTTAAAAAAAATAACCTTCTGGTAGATAATATATCTGCATCAAGTTTGGTAAAAAAATATAAAACACCATTTTATTGTTACTCCTATTCACAGCTAAAAAAAAATTTTTATGACTTTGTGACTGCATTTAAATCTATTAAACCAATAGTATGTTTTTCGGTAAAATCTAACCCAAATATAGCTTTACTAAGAGAGTTAAAAAAAATGGGATCAGGTGCAGATGTTGTTTCTATTGGGGAATTATTAAAAGCTATAAAAGCAGGAATTAATACAAAAAAAATAGTTTTTTCAGGTGTTGGTAAAACTGAAGAGGAAATCAGGAAAGCAATAGAAAAAAATATTCTTTTAATTAATATAGAGTCCGAAAGTGAAGCTATTCAAATCAATAAAATTTCAAAAAAAATGTCTAAAATAACTTCTGTCGGAGTAAGATTAAATCCTAATGTAGTTGGAAAGACTAATAAAAAAATATCTACAGGAAGTAAAGACGATAAGTTTGGTTTAAATTTTAATGATTGTATAAATCTTTGTAAAAAAATAAATAAAATGAAAAATTTGAAATTAGATGGACTTAGCGTTCATATTGGAAGTCAAATAACTAATATTAAACCCTTCAAACAAGTGCTAGTAATCATAAACAAAATAATTAAAAAAAGTAAAATTAATTTTAAATTTATTGATCTGGGTGGAGGAATGGGTATTTCTTACGCAAATAATGAAAAAAAACTTGATCTTAATCAATACGCCAAACTTGTTAAAAAATTTTTAAAAAAAAAAAAATCTCAAATAATTTTTGAACCTGGAAGGTCTATCGTAGGAAATACTTCTGCTTTAATTTCAAAAATTATTTATATCAAAAAAAGTAATAAGAAAAATCTTGTAATTTTAGATGCTGGAATGAATGATTTAATTAGACCAGCTTTATATAAAGCTCACCATAAAATCATTCCTTTAAAAAAAAATAATAAACAAATACTTCGAAATATCGAATTTGTGGGACCAATTTGCGAAAGCTCTGATAAATTTTTAAATCAAAAAAACTTTTCAAAAATTTATGAAGGTGATTTTGTGGCAATAACTGATGTGGGAGCCTATGGAATGTCTTTGGCATCAAATTATAATACTAGGCCAAAAGTAGCTGAAGTTATGGTCAGTGGTTCAAAGCATAAATTAATCAAAAAGAGACAAAGCCTAGAAAGTTTGGTTAATAGCTAATTTAAGATTTAATTAATATGAAACTCTTAAGATCGCTAACATTTAATCTTTTTTTATATCTAGGAATAATTATTGTGTTTTTAATTGCTTTACCAACATTATTTTTACCAACTAAATTTACTTTAGTATTTGGAAAATTTCTTGGACACTATGTAATTGTAATTGTCAGAATTTTTTTAAATATAAAAGTAGAAGTTAGAGGAATAAATAACATTCCTAAATCGGAAAAATATTTTGTTGCTTCGGCACATCAGTCAATGTTTGAAACTTTTGCCCTACAAGCAGTACTTGATTATCCTGTTTTCATTCTAAAAAAAGAATTATTAAAAATTCCAATATTTGGGCTTTATTTAAAAAAAATTAAATCAATAGAGATAGTAAGAAATACCACAACAAAGGATAATCTTAATTTTTTTGATAAAGTTGCGGCTATCATTAAAAATGAAGACAGACCTCTTTTAATATTTCCTCAAGGCACTAGAATAAAAGTAGATGAAATAGTTCCTTTTAAAAAAGGTGTTGGAAGAATATACGAAACCTTAAATATTGCGTGTGTACCTATTGCCTTAAATTCTGGGAAAGTTTGGCCTAAAAAAGGAATAGCTAAAAATCCTGGTAAAATAATAATATCCTTATTAGATCCAATAAAACCAGGAATGAATAAAGATGAATTTATAAAAAACTTGGAAAATAAAATTTACACAGAAATAAAAAATATTTCTTAGTATTGCTTTCTGCCAAAGTTAGGTTTTTTTACATCTTGTCCCGCTTCCACAATATCTTTTCTTATTTTTTTTGTTTTAGTAAAAACTTTTTCTAATTTTTTTCCATCTTCATTTTCAATAGCATTTTTTAAATCTTCCAAATTTTCAATAAATTTATCAATCATTTTTGTTGTATTTTTTTTATTTTGTATAAAAATATCTCTCCACATAATGGGGTTGGAGGCTGCAATTCTTGTAAAATCTCTTAATCCTCCAGCGCTATACTTTACTAAATTAGAATTTTTTTCGCCCTGAATATTAAGTGTCGTATTCACAATGTTATAAGCAATTAAATGTGGAATGTGACTTGTGATAGATAATATGTAATCATGTTGTTTGGCTTCCATAATGTCTACTTTGCTTCCCACTTTTTCCCAAAAATTTTGAAGTAAATTAATCTCTTTTTCTCTTGCTTTTGCTTTTTTGCTCGGAGTCAAAATGCACCATCTATTTTGAAACAGTTCTGAAAATCCAGATTCAGGTCCGCTTTCTTCAGTTCCAGCAATTGGATGAGATGGAATCCAAGCAACATTTTTTGGTATATTTTTTTCAATTAAATTAATTATATTTTCTTTGACTGAACCAACGTCGGTTAAGATAGCCCCATCTTTCAAAGAATTTTTAATTTTTAATATTACATCCTCATAACTACTTAAGGGAGTCGCTATTACAACTAAATCAGAATCTAAAACCATTTTTTTGGTGTCTGTACTCGAATTGTCTACTATATTCAATTCTACTACTTTTTTATTTATAATTTCTGATCTATTAGAAGAAACTATTTTTTCTGCTAAATTATTTTTTTTTATTGCTCTTGCTAAAGAAGATCCAATTAAACCGCATCCAATGATACATATTTTTTTAAACATTATTTTAAAATACTCTCAATAGTTTTAATAAAACTTTTATTTTCCTTTTCGTTCCCAATGGTTAATCTTAATGAATTAGGTATTTTATATTGCTCCATTTTTCTTAAAAGTAAACTGTTATTAGCTAATTTTTCAAATACTTGTTCTGAGTTAAATTTTGTTTTATCAAAGTTCATTAAAAAAAAATTTGCAGAAGCATTATTTGTAATAATTTCATTTTTTTTTAAAATAGAAAATATTTTATCTGCCCATAACATATTATGTTTAATTGCTTTATTTATCCACTCATCATCCTTAATGGCTTCTGCGCCTGCAGCAAGTGCAGCCCTATTTACATTAAAAGGAGGTTTAATCTGATACATTGCATCAATAATTTCTTTTGAAGCATAACCCCAGCCTAATCTTAAACCAGCAAGTCCATAAATTTTAGAAAAAGTTCTTGTAACTAATACATTGGCTGAATCTTTAAAAAGATCTAAACCGGAGCTAAAATCATCTTTATTCAAAAATTCAAAATACGCGTCATCAACAACTAAAAGTATATTGCTTCTAAGTTTATTTCTTAGGTCAACCATTTCACTTTTTGATAAATAAGTGCCTGTTGGGTTATTTGGGTTTGCAATAAATACAATTTTTGTTTTTTCATTAACCTTTGCTAATATTTCGTCAACCGAAGCTTTGTAATTTTTTTCTTTTGCTAATAATATTTTAGCTCCATGAATGGCTGCATAGATTCTATGCATAATAAATCCAAACTCTGTAACAATTACTTCGTCACCTGATTCTAAAAATAATTTGCAGGTTAAATCAAATATCTGATCTGATCCAGAGCCACAAATAATTCTACCTGGATCTATATTAAATTTTTTCGATATAGCTTGCCTCAATAAGTTTGAATCTGATTCTGGATATTTGGAAACCTTCTTTTTGTCTATCTCTAGTGCTTTGATAGCTTTTGGACTTGGTCCTAAAGCAGATTCATTTGCGGAGAGTTTAATTGGATGGTTGTTTTTTTTAACTTTAGATAACCCTCCAATATATCTTTCAACGTTTATTTTTCTCGGTTTTGGTAAAGACATAATATTTATTAATATATAAATTGCACTAGTAAATACTATATACGAATTTTTGCGACAAAATAAATACAACCTAAATTGACAAAAGATGTGCTTTTTAGTAAAAGAAAGATGCGCTGATTTTACTTAATTGCGAGCGCTTAAAAAAAACAGCTAAAAAGGTTTTTTGCCCGGTTTAGTTGGGCTTTTTTTTTATTTGTTATGAACAGTGATACAGTAAACATTAAAAAATTGATTATTAAGCAATCATTAGAGCTTGATTGCGGCAAGACTATTAAAAATTTTCCATTGGCCTATGAAACATATGGAACTTTAAATAAAAAAAAAAATAATGCAATTCTTACTTTTCATGCTTTGACGGGTGACCAATTTGTTGCAGGTATTAATCCAATCACTAAAAAAAAGGGGTGGTGGACATTTGCTGTAGGTCCGGGAAAAGCAATTGACACGAATAAATACTTTGTGATTTGTGCTAATGTATTAGGAGGGTGTATGGGTAGCTTTGGACCAACAGAAATTAACCCTGAAACTAATAAAATATTTGGTACTACTTTTCCAGTAATAACAATAAAAGATATCGTTAAATCACAAAAATTTTTAATAGATCACCTGGATATTAAAAAACTATTAGCTGTTGTAGGTGGTTCTATGGGAGGAATGCAGGCATTGCAATTTACCTCATCATATCCTGATGCCGCGTACTCTACTATACCAATAGCATGTAGCGCTAGTCACTCAGCACAGAATATTGCTTTGAATGAATTGGGACGTCAAGCAATTATGGCTGATCCTAATTGGAAAAAAGAAAACGCAACACCTAATAAAGGTTTAGCAGTAGCAAGGATGGCAGCACATATTACTTACCTTTCCAAACAAGGTTTACAGGAAAAGTTTGGAAGAAAGCTTCAAGATAAGGGAAGCTTAAAATTTAGTTTTGATGCAGACTTCCAAATTGAGAGTTACCTTCGTTATCAAGGATCAACGTTTGTAGATAGATTTGATGCGAATAGCTATCTATATATAACTAGAGCAATGGACTACTTCGATTTAGAAAAACAATTTAATGGAAATTTATCACTTGCTTTCAAAAAAACAAAGTCAAAATTTTGTGTAATTTCATTTTCTTCTGATTGGCTTTATCCCACAAGTGAAAATAAGGAAATAGTTATAGCTTTAAATGCTTGTGGCGCTAATGTGGGTTTTGTTGAAATTAATTCTGATAAAGGGCATGACTCTTTTTTATTAGATGTGCCAGAATTTTTAAAAACCCTAAGTGAATTTATTAATTCTACTTATAATGATATAAAATAATGAAAAAAGAATTTAAAGTTATATCCCAAATAATTCAAAATAATAAACGCGTTCTAGATATTGGATGTGGAGATGGAACGCTGATGGAATATCTTAAAAAAAATCAAAAAAATGATGTAAGGGGATTGGAGCCTAAAAAAAACCTAGTACAAAAATGTATTTCAAAGGGCCTTTCTGTTATTGAAGGAGATGCTGAAAAAGAATTAATTCAATTTCCTGAAAAGTCATTTGATTATGTTGTTTTAAGTCAAACGCTTCAAGCATTTCTTTATCCTGAAGAAGTATTAAATCAATTACTACGAATAGGAAAACAAACAATTATATCAATCCCTAACTTTGGCTATTGGAAAATACGCCTTCACCTATTATTCAAAGGAACAATGCCTGTAACTAAAAACTTACCATACGATTGGTACAATACTCCAAACCTACATATGTGCACAATTCAAGATTTTGTTAATTTTTGTAATAGCAAAAATATTAAAATCGATAAATCTATGTGCTTAACCAATGAAAAAATTTCTGAAATTACAAATAAAAATATGAAATACAAAAATATCTTTTCACAACTTGGTATATTTCTTATACAATAAAAAATATGCAAGTTTATCCAATATCCTGTTTAGCTGATAATTATGCTTACATTATAAGTGATAACAATTCACAAACTGTTGGTGTAATCGATCCATCAGAAGCATCACCTATTATCTCTTTTTTAAATAAAAAAAAATTAAAATTAAATTATATTTTAAATACACACCATCATTTTGATCATATAGGAGGAAATGATGAACTAAAAAAATTATATAATGCCAAGGTAGTGGGTTTTGTTGGTGATAAACATAGAATTCCTGGAATTGATATAACTCTTAAAGACAATGAAAAATGGATTTTTGGTAATTCACTAGTAAAAGTATTGCATATACCTGGTCATACATTAGGGCACATATGTTTTTTTTTTGAAAAAGAAAAAATAGTTTTTACTGGAGATACCTTGTTCTCCCTTGGATGTGGTAGAATTTTTGAAGGAGATCATAAGCAAATGTTGGGTTCTCTAAATAAAATAAAAAAACTTCCTAAAAGTACAAAGATTTATTGTGGACATGAATACACTTATAGGAATGCTGAATTTTGTATGAAATATGATCCTAATAATATTAATTTAGAAAAAAAATTCGAAAAAATTAAAAAACTTAGATCGCAAGATATTCCAACAATACCAACTAGCTTAGAAGATGAGCTAAATTCAAACATTTTTCTAAGATGTGATCAAAATGACCTAAAAATTAAATTAAATATGCAGAATCATGAAGATTATAAAGTTTTTAAGAAAGTTAGAGATTTAAAGGATAGCTTTTAGATGTTCTTAGAACTTGACATGACAAGTTAGAAAGTTATATTGCGACTACTTCAAAACATGAAAATAAAACTATGTCTTTCGCAGTCATACAAACAGGTGGTAAACAATATAAGGTTTCAGCAAGTGAAATTCTTAAAGTTGAAAGATTAAAAAGTACAGAAGGAAAGACTGTAGAATTTAAAAATGTTTTGTTTTTGAATGATGACAAAACTACAGAAGTAGGAAATCCAAATATCCAAGGTGCAAAAGTTGAAGCAACAATTTTAAAAAATACCAAAAATCGAACAGTTTTAGTTTTTAAAAAAAGAAGAAGAAAAAATTCAAGAAAAAAATACGGGCATAGACAGCAAATTTCTCTAATTAGAATAACAAAAATTTATTCAAAAGAAGGTAAAGTAATTGCGCAAGCTAAAGAAAGAGAAGAGTTGTCACAAAAAATAGTTCAAGGAAATAGAGCAAGAAAAAAACAAGTGCAAGAAGCGCAGAAAACTTCTTCGCAAAAACAAGCTAAAATAAAAAAAACATATTCTAAATTAGAAACTAGTGAAAAAAAAGTTACTACTAGTGCCACAAAAGTAGTGGCTAAAAAGAAACCTTTAACATCAAAAGAAAAGTGATAGTATTAAGTTAATTATAAAAAATCATGGCAACAAAAAAAGCAGGTGGATCATCCAGAAACGGACGAGATAGTGCGGGGAGAAGATTGGGTGTTAAACGCTACGGTGGTCAACTAGTCTTACCTGGAAATATTATTGTAAGGCAAAGAGGTACAAAAATACATCCTGGTGAACATGTTGGTATGGGTAGAGATCATTCAATATTTTCTTTGATAAAAGGAAAAGTTCATTTTAAAACATCAAGACTTAACAGAACATTTGTATCTGTTATCCCCAACTAATTTTTACAACTTTAAATCTAATCTTATTGTTGTTTTGTTATGAAATTTTTAGATCAAGCAAAAATATTTGTAAACGCGGGTAACGGTGGATCAGGTTCTGCCAGTTTTAGACGTGAAAAATTTGTAGAATATGGTGGGCCAGACGGTGGTGATGGCGGCAATGGTGGGTCAGTAGTAATTCTAGCAGTGTCAAATTTAAATACACTTATTGATTTTAGATTTAAACAACATTTCAAAGCAGAAAGAGGTCATAATGGAATGGGTAAACAAAAAACTGGAAGTAATGGAAAAGACTTAATTTTAAAAGTTCCTGAGGGTACGCAAATTTTTGAAGAAGATAATAATACTTTAATAGAAGATCTTAATAAATCTGGACAAAAATTAATAATAGCCAAAGGTGGTCAAAGAGGCCTTGGCAATATAAGATTTAAGAGTTCAACGAATCGAGCTCCAAGAAAAAAAACTAATGGCTCCGAAGGAGAAAGTTTTTGGATTTGGTTACAGCTTAAAGTTATTGCAGATATAGGAATCATAGGAATGCCTAACGCTGGTAAGTCAAGTTTATTATCTGTATTAACTAGTGCTAAACCAAAAATTGCAAATTATCCATTCACAACAATTAATCCAAATCTTGGAGTTGCAAGTTACAGCGACAAAGAAATAACAATAGCTGATATTCCAGGTCTTATAGAGGGTGCCCACGAAGGAGTTGGCTTGGGTGATAAATTTTTACGTCATATAGAAAGATGTAAAAGTCTAATACATTTAATCGACATAACAGATGAAAATATATTAGAAAATTACATTAAAATAAGAAAAGAATTGTCAAAATATGGAAGTAATCTTCTTAAAAAAAAAGAAATTATAATATTTAATAAAATCGATATAATTGAAGATGCCAAAATTAAAGAAAAAATTAATGTATTTAAGAAAAAAATTAAAAAAAGATCTTATAAAATATCAGCAATACAAAATAAAGGAATAATTTCTATTAAAAAATTATTAGTTCAAAATGTATATAAATAAATTTAAAAGAGTAGTGATAAAAGTTGGTTCATCAACTTTAGTTGATAAAAAAGGTAAGCCTAAAAAAGCTTGGTTAAAGGAATTTGTAAAAGATATTAAAAATCTAATTAAACAAAACAAGCAAATTGTAATTGTTTCTTCAGGCGCTATCGCAATAGGATGTGAATATTTAAAAATAAAAAAAAAAAATTTAAAAATTGATAAAAATCAAGCTATAGCTTCAGTTGGGCAAATAGAGCTAATGAATTTTTATAAAAAAACTTTTGACAAAAGTAAAATTAAAATTTCTCAAATTTTACTTACTTTAGAGGACACGGAGCAGAGAAGAAGATCTATAAACGCTAGAAGAACTATAGATAATTTATTATCAATGGGGATTATACCAATTGTTAATGAAAATGATACTACGGCTACATCGGAAATTAAATATGGCGATAATGATAGGCTTGCGGCAAGAGTTTCACAAATAATTGGAGCAGACTGTTTAATTTTATTATCTGATGTTGATGGACTTTATACAGACAATCCTAAAAAAAATAAAAAAACAAAATTAATTAAAATAGTAAAAGGAATAGATAATAAAATTGTAAAGTATGCAACTCAAAAAGCGAATGCGTATGGATCTGGAGGAATGAAAACAAAAATTGAAGCAGCTAAGATTTGTGAATTTGCAGGATGCTATATGGTTATTGGAAATGGGAATTATTTTAATCCTATAAAAAAAATAATAGAAAATAAAAAATGTACCTGGTTTTTACCAAGAGTTTCTAAGCTTGATGCAAAAAAACAATGGATAGTTGGTTCTGTATCTCCCAAAGGAGAGATAATAATTGATTATGGGGCAGAAAAAGCTTTAAAAAATAGAAAAAGTTTGTTGCCTGCTGGAGTATTAAAAGTTACTGGGTTATTTGAAAAAGGAGACCATATCTTAGTAAAAAATGAAAATAATATTGAATGCGCAAGAGGCTTAGCTTCATTCTCTTCAAATGAGATTGATAAAATAAAAGGTTCACATAGTAGAGAAATAAAAAATATATTAGGTTATTCTAGTCGCGAAGAAATTATTCATAAAGATGATATGGTAAAATTATAAGTATGTTAAAAAATTTATACATGGAAAATATTGGGAAAAAAGCGAAAATTGCTTCTAATAAATTATCTAACTTAAATGCAAAAAAAAGAAATGATGTGCTTAAAATTTTTTATAAATATTTAATGCAATATTCAGATTTAATTCTTAAATCTAATCAAAAAGATCTCGCAAAAGTTAGAAAAATGAAAAAAGGCATGGTTGAAAGATTAAAACTAGATAATTATAAAATTCATCAAATTAGAAAATCGATTAAAGAAATAATTAAATTCAAAGATCCGCTAGGTAAAAATCTATCTTTATGGAGACGACCAAATGGATTAAAAATAAAAAAGGTAAGCATACCTTTAGGAGTAATTGGGGTAATATATGAAAGTAGACCTAATGTAACCTCTGACGTTGCTGCATTATGTTTTAAAGCAGGTAGTGCCGTGATACTGCGTGGTGGATCAGAAGCATTTCATTCAAATAAAATTTTTGTAAAACTATTCAAAAAAGCACTTAAAGCAAAAAAATGTGATGAAAATTGCATTCAATTTATTGAAAATAAAAATAAATATTATGTTGATTACCTTCTTTCAAATATGAAAAATTATCTGGATATAATTATACCTAGAGGAGGAAAAAATTTAATTAAAAAAGTAAAAGAAAAATCTACAGTACCTACAATAGGACATCTCGAAGGAATTTGTCATGTTTATGTAGATCGTGATGCAAAATTAGATATGGCAATTAAAATTGTTGAAAATTCTAAAATGAGAAATGTAAGTATATGCGGTGCTGCGGAAACTTTGCTAATTGATCAAAAATGTCTAAAAACACATTGCAAACCCATTTTGCAAAAACTTTCAAAACTAGGATGCGAAATTATAGGGGATAAA
>Ga0114996_10003668_pt1 | contig 18892 bp, 32 predicted proteins | sample ArcticOcean_MG_C_4_FD_87039 | JGI IMG/M metagenome (GOLD analysis project Ga0114996, IMG submission 87039) | Marine microbial communities from western Arctic Ocean - ArcticOcean_MG_CB4_134 | ecosystem: Environmental > Aquatic > Marine > Oceanic | place: Arctic Ocean: Canada Basin | collected...
CGTGAATCGCGGCGACAACATGTCGTGCATGAGGTTGTAACCTTTGTACTCGGTCACAGACCCGTAGTTGTCGATGAGCATCTGGGCATTGAAATGCCTCCAGTCCTCTCGAAGGTTCGGATCTTCCTCAATCATCCGGTCAAAGTCCTCCAGATCGCCAACCCAGCCGTAGGTGGGTCGTCCGTCACGCTGGCCGATGGCCGCGCTGGGAGCCTGCATTTGCAGGTATCGGGAGTGATGCTTGAAGTATTTCCAGTCCAGGATGCCGATCTCCTTCGTCTTGTAGTCGGCAATGGTCAGGATGTTATCTCCATCCACATCGGCACTTTCCGGATTGTAAGCTGCCGTGGTCGCACGCGGGCCGCCCTCGCCAAGCACGAACAGATTGCTGGCGGCGTTCACCTTTGCCAGATACTGCTCGCGAGCGTAGTTCTCCCACATGTCGTTCGTGAAATCACCCAGGAACCCGTAGACAGCCGTGAGCTGCTGCTTGATCTGCCATGCGAAGCGGAGATCGCGGATTGAGATGTTCGGGGTGTTGTACTCGATTCCCAGGCCACCGTAGGTCACGGAATCGAATCCGTAAGTGACTGTGTGGGGATTGTACTTCGTCGCGTCAAATCCCTGATCGCCAGCCGTGGGCTTGCGGGAGATTTGAACCGGATGCCAGAGGTGAAGACCTCTCTGTTGGCTGAGTCCGGGGAAGAATCGGTAGGCTTTCTTCTCAAGTCCCTCTCCGAGACCGTAAGAAGACCGGCTGATCATTGACCGCCAGTTAGACGTTTTCTGAACCTGCTGAATCTGAATGGCGTCATCGATCTTCGACTGGGCATCCAGAAACTTCTGATTTCGCTCTCCAAGAGCGAGTGACTGTAGTTCGCGGGCCATGAGGCACCTCCGTTGGTTAAACGATATTTCTTACTTTTCGTTCGTTCCAGCGGAAGCTGACTGGAGAGTACTTCCTGAAGCTTCGCGCTTCGGACGGCTGTGCGAGTCACACAACATACTCATGTGGGGAAAGGGTCTAGCTGATCTCTTCAGATTTGTCAACAAGAAAATATCAGGTAGCTTCTGCCAGCTCTTCAAGTGTCTGGGGCCTCTTCTGCTTGCTGCCGCTTGGCAGCGGCCTGCTGGAAGAGTCGAGCTTCGGCTTGGAATAGCTCTGGTCTCGACCCAACTCAGACTCAAGATCATTGATCTTGGCCTTCAGTTCTGCGCCCTGAGTCAGAAACATGTTCTTGTAGTGATCAGAAAGCTGCGCCTTGATTGCGGCCTGTGCCAGATCTTCAGATGACAGTTGACCGGTCATCATGGCTTTTGCTCCATCTATCACGCCAGGGAACCAGTCGGGGTTGTCCTTGGAATCGCGAAGCAAGAAGTTGTTGTCGGCCTGGAGAGTTCTTGTAGCATCTCCAAGTGCTGTAATTGTGGTCTCTTCGAGCTGTGTGCTCTCCAAAGCCTCTCTTTCAGTGGCATTTGCCTTGAAACTCTCAAGTTCCGTATTGGCAGCAGCCATCTGCGCGGCAAAGGAATTGAACAAAGGGAGCAACTGAACGAGCCCAGACTGAGGGATTCCCTCTTGAGCCAGCATTACATCGCGCTCTTTGACATCAGATCTCGCGGCAGCCTGAAGGACTTCAGGACCAATCTCGTAAGCTTTGGCAATCGTGGCAAGCTGCTCCCATGTGGCTTCAGCAGGCTTGACGAATCCATCCCTGAACCTGGGGGACTGGGCATAGTTGTTGCGCTCAAGGGATTCATTGGCCGCATCGAGCTTGGTCTGTAGCTCGGAATCGCCACCACTCTTGAGACCGGCGTTCTCCTTTCGGAGAGAGACAATGCGTTCACGCATAGTCTTCATTGCCTGGACATCCTTCTCTTCTCCGCCTTCGATATCAGGAAACTCTTCCTCCACCTCTGCAACGATCTCATCGTCAGACTGACTGGATTGCTCTTCTGGGGCGTCATCAAGGATGTCTGTAGGCGGTCCATCCGTCTTGGCGGGTTTCTTGGCGGCAGGCTTCTTCTCAGCTGGCTTCTCCTCTTCCTGCTCCTCGCCTTCTCCATCATCTTCGACAGGAGTTACGTCCATGACCTCATCGACGAGATCTTCCATTCCAGGCCCAGTCCCGTAGGTAGATTCGAGTGCGCCGTCTCCGTCTTTTTCTTCAGCCATGATTACACTTCCTCTTGTTCGCTTGCTTCTGCTTCTTGTAACATCGACTGGGCTTCTTCAGAAGAGAAGCCATCAGCCATGAGATTGTTCATTCGTCCCTCATTGATAGGTTTGTCATCTTCGATGACTTCATCAAGAAGCCCCTCCTGGCGTTTTACGGTCATGTCTCTGCCAGCATTCAGTCCGATAGCCTGAAGTGCTGCTGGGCCGGTGGGGTCGTCGAGTGGGCGCGTGTAGTTATGGGATCTGGAACCCTCCAGAATGATCTTCGTGACTGGATTGTTCAGCCAGTCTTGATACTCGTCCTGTGCCTTCTTGGTCTGGATCCACTTGAATAGATTGATCGCCATTACGAATCGCTCTCCCTTGCTTTACGCTCTATGCTTGCGGCAACTTCAGCGTCCTTTCGCTGAATCTCTGCCTGAGTTGATCGTGCAAGTGCTTCAATGTCTGCCTGAAGCTTGAGGATCTCTGCCTGCATGGATGTGATCGTCTTCTGTTGTCTTGAGACATTCAACTGGTCGGCCTTGTACTTCTCGACCTGCCCCATGACATCGGCTTTGTGCATCTCGATCTGGACCTTACGATCAAGCTCTGCATCCTCTGCTCCGTCAACAGCCTTCTGATCCTCTTCGGCCTGCTTCTGCTGTTCCTCGGCCATCTGCTCTGCCTGCTGAATAAGAGCCCGAACCTGTGGCTCGATCTCTTTGAGTGCGTCTGTGTAGAACTTGACCTGCCCGCCTCGGCTCTCATCCATGGACATCCCCTGAATGTGAGCTGCGATATGCTGGACATAGAATTGCACTCCGACGGCATCCTTCATGACATCAGGACTCTGGCCTTCGCTGAATCGAGTAAGGATCTGGATCAGGGAACGGAAGTGGATGTCAACATGAAGTTTGTCTGCATCGTCAACCCCCACAGACCTGTGGAATCCCTGCATCATGTCAATGTTCTCAGATTCTGCCATGTTGTGAGAGAGGACAGTGATGGTGTCTCTTGAAGTCTCAGCAATGAACTTGTCGACGTTCGACCATCCAACACGCTGACCAAACCATTCGCGATCTACGTTGCGTCGGCCTGCCTCATCAAGGCTGCCCTTCATGCCGATCATCTCATTGGTGATCCTAGATCCGTTGGCCTTGGAGCCAAGACCGACAGCGCGAACTGCATTCACAGTCCAGACATCAGAATTGATGAACTGTTTCGGGACTCCAGCCTTCTTAAGATTGTCGAAGAGGGTCTTGTGCTGCTCATACCCTACAGCATCCTTCGGGTAGTCAGGGTTCATGATCCTTGAGAACGTCTCCTTGAGCCACACTTCCCACTGAACATAGTACCACTCGGCCTGGTCGCCCTCGAAGCGAGCCTCATTCGCTGATGTGGTTCTAACCTCTTCGGCGGTCCTCACTCCGGCAGATGGGTTCTCGTTCGATGTCTGGAAAAGACCTGTGTTGTTGTTCTGTAGTGCCTGAAGAAGCTCACGAACATCTGCTGCCGATTTTATGTTTGGCATCATGTTATTCTGAAGAGCCTCCACCTCTTGAGGCAGCACAGTGAAGTTACCCTTCTTGATCACATTAAAGCGTTCCGCACCATGTCCCGAAGTCATCTTCAGCAGTAATCCGGAAGAAATATCCACTCCGGTTAGTATTGAATTTATTAGACGATTCGAGACATGGGCGAAACTGAAAATCTCTTTACCAAGGCCGCGTACACTTTTCATCCAGCCATCGCCGGTATTGAACATCATCAGATGAACAGCCTTCTCCATCGTCTGATAGGCTTCGTAATCTGAGAACAGAAACTGGGATTTGTCTCCGTGATCATCACCCTCGATGAAGATGTGATGCGCGACGATCCCGCCCTCCTTAATGCTTCCGTCCTCATTGATCGCTGAGACTTCTTGCGAGAGCATATGTACGACGCGAAGTGGTTCGTGCTCGGTAGGCTCGTTCTCAAAGTCTTCGTTCTTGATGGCCTGGGACATGGACTCCCAATCAGTAACTGCATACTTTTCCTGACTGTCCTGAGACATGCCTTTGATGAAGATATCCACAATTCGCTTGCGCGTGTATGCGTGATTCCATCCGTTCTTCTTGGCCTTCTCCTTGTCCTCAACGTACTTCATCAGGTCGAATATACTCATCTCGTCACGGATAGCAGCGAAGGTAAGTGAGCCAAGGCTGGCCTTGGTAGTGGGATCGATCAGGACGTTGCCGGTACGAACAAAGTGAGACTGCCATTCGATCTCGTCTCGCCAGTAGGAGAAGCCAATCCCGAACTTGAGCATCTCAAGAAGTCGCGAGCGCACGTTCATATGAAAGTCAGGCCAGTGATCTTTGATGGCCTTGGTGAACTCCCTCGCGACGATGTTGGAGTAGTCGGCTCCGGGATCTTGTGAGTCGAAATCGTAGGTAGAACACTGGATCAGGTTCTGCGTTCCGGCGAGCATGTTCCAGATGCTCGATACGTTCCTGTTGATGGTGGATCGGAACTCTCCCCAGTCAACATTCGCCATCCACGAAAGCCCGAGCCGTTTAAGCTCGGACTTCCGGTATGGCGGGTTCCCGTCGTATAATCCCTGAATGTTTGATCTTGATATTGCCGAGGTGTGCGAACTGTCCTTCATTCGCTGATAGATTGCCAAGGCTTGTGGTGCGTTCTTGATTCTCTTCTTTTCAGGGAACCCTGCTTTGGTTACAGGAAGTGCTTTTTCTTTTACGTTGGAAGCCATTACAAATCCTCCGAGAATTTGGGATCTATCTTCAGCGCTATCTGTGTCTGGATGATTTCATGAAGGTTATGAGGTATTGGGATTTTGTTTACGTTTAGGTGTCGTTTTATGTTTGAAAGGAGATCTTTGTAGATGTTGGCAGTTACCGTGTATCTTGTTTTCATCACATAGAAACACCAGCCACACGAAGGGTCAACGCTGGTGTCGATCAGCTTTTTCACTAGAACGGCTCTTCAGCAAGGTCTTGTATATCGGACGAGATCGAGTTGTCTATCTTTTCTTGCTTGTAGTTTTCTGTGCCTGGGTCCATTCCGCGTGTATCTGGAAAGGTGACTTCAAACTTCTCTGGTTCTACTATTTTGTTGGGTTTTGAGTTCCATATGGCCTGTAGTCTATCAAGTGTCTGACACAGCTTGGTCATTATCCCGCATGGGCATGATATTTGGTGATTGAGGTTGGGGCCGATGCCGGATCTGTAAACAAACCCGCCTTTCCCCTTCCCTTTGTCGCTGGCAAGTGAACGTCCACAGTTGTTGCAATTCGTGAATATTTTCTTCTTAGCCACGGCCTGGATTCTCCCTTAGACGTTTGACGAAGTTCCTGATCTCTTTGCTCATGTCTGTGTTGTTTTTGGCGCAATGCTTCTTGAACCAGTCTCGATCTGACTGGCGAATGTTGCTGATCAGGATTTGAGTTGTTGTTTTCATTTTTTAAAGGGGTCGCCCCTGCTACTCCGGTGGACCGGAGACAGGGACCGTGATGACTGGGATTAGCCAGTCATTTGAATCGAGAGCTTGTATGCCGTAAATGCAGCGTTCACCTGCGTTGCAGCCCCACGAAGTCTTTCGTTGTCGGGAAACTGCATGGATGCCCTAAGAAGAGTTGAGCGTAGATCACCGAAGCTTTTGGCAAGCTTTTCGAGATCAACTGTATCCGACTCTTTGCTCTTGGCTTTCTTCTCCGTGGCTTTCGAAGGCTTCTTAGCCTTACTTTTTGTCTCGTCATTGGCACTCATATAAATTCTCCCGAATTATTTTTTAACTTTAAAGAGAGATGAGAAATTAGGATTGGCGCTCATCCATGAAGCCGATAGCTTGCCCGTTACTTTTTTCTTTTGGGGGCTGGCCTTGATACCTGTTGTCCTTTTTGCCTTATATGCTGCCCCAATGCTACCCGCGCTGCCTGCCTTGCCTGCCGTCTTGCTTCCTGCTGTCTTTGCTGCTGCTGCCATCATTTTCCTGCTAAATTGACATAATAAACAACTCTCCTGTCTTTGGGATTACTTGTTTAGTTTTCTCGTAAAAAGACTATATAAACTTTTAATATGCAATCTGTCAATAGTGAATTACTACAGATTCTTCAATTGTGTCAGATGTCAGTTCTTCCTGCGTGGCGTCCTCTTCGTAGATAGACACATCCTCGTCTGAAAGCATGTTCTTTTGTACGTCCTTGGTCGAGAATGATCCTGTTGATATTCTTCCTCCCTGTCCGGGGAAGATGCCCATGACGTTCCTCATGACTTCGATACAGATGCTGGCCGCGTCTGCGTCATCTGGAGACTTGCCACCTGTGCGAGCCTTCATCTCGGTCTTGGATTCGAGGATGATTCGGCCTCTAACGTCCACTTTCTCGCTCACGACTCTCTGGCAGAACTCTTCTGCTGCCTGATTCCCCAGCCCTCGAACCTGCCCGTTGCGACCGAACTCGCGGACCTGATACCACATCTCGGTCATCTTATCTCGATAGGCGTCCTTGGCAGGCCTTGCGTCCTCGATGCTCACCGGCTGTGATCCAGGCTCAGATGCGAAGTGGACTCGATGGCACTCTTCTTTCGAAAGTCTGTCAATGACATCAGCGATACTGGACTGCTGACCGGACGTATCCACCCCCAGGTATCCGATGTCGATGCCGTTGTCCTTGCAGTACTGGATGACATCTCTTGCGATCCTGAAGGTCATAGGCTCTGAGTCACTCAGCTTGAGCTCCATATGGACCTCTTTCTGATACTCGATCCCGAACAGTCCGTCTGTCATCCTGCCAACTCTTGCAGGATAGAGGACACAGGCATCTCCACCGGCAGAGAAGCTGGGATCGAGACCTGCGATGGTCTTGTATCCGTCGATCCAGAGTGCGCCTTCAGCCATCTTGAACTTGTTGATGAAGCTCTCGGTCAGGACTGTCTGTGTAAGACCTTCAGGCGGAACAAAGCCCCTGCGCTGAGACCAGAATCGCGGAGAGTCGCGCCCTGGATCTTTCGCCATCATGTCGATCTGCTTCTTGTTCAGCAGGAAGAAGTACTTCTTCGGTTCCTTGATGGCTGGTGACAGAAGGCCGTCGAAGTAGAGGGTGACGCCACGCTTGGTCTTCCACTCCATGTCTGATGTAGAGACAGAGTTCCATCCACCTACAGGCTCTGAAGCTCTGCCTAGTGGATCCATTCTGGATACAGGGTTGCCCATGCCAAGGAACTTCGATTCCAGACCTGTTGACAGGTTGTCATAGGCTTCTACAGCGGCCTGTCTGGTGGCCTGCATCTCGTCAATGATGAGGATGTTGTAGTCATTGTGCATTCCCACCATGTTGCCCACGGCCTCTGCTGTGGTCCCCTTCTGGACTGCGACAGCGAAGATGGCATTGATCGTGTTCTCTCCGGCTGGATCATTCGGGTCCACATAGTTGATCTGGGGCGGCTGCTTGCGACGTTCGCCAGGGAGAATCCCCTGCTGCATACTGTGGAACCTGACTATCTCTCTCCAGATACGACGCTCAAGCATGTCCTTGGTCGTGGAGCAGACAGTGATCGTGGTTCTGTTGGGAGCTGCCAGCCATTCGGTCAGGGCAAAGATACCAGCATCTGTAGACTTGCCTGAAGAGCTTGGTCCCCACCAAGTCTGGTACTCGTTGTTCACCCATGAGTCCAGCCTGCGGTGCGCCCAGTCAGACCAGATGTAGCCCTTGTCCCCAGTGGGCATCTTCTCCGGCCAGATATTCCTGATGGCAAACTCAAAGTGCTGTGCTCTGGAGAGCATGACTTCTGGATTGTGGTTCTTGTAGCACCACAGGTGAACTGTCGCCCACGGCGTCCCATCAGGAAAGGTATGTCCGTATTCGATCATAAAGTTGGTAGCGGGGGTGGGATTTGAACCCACGACCTCCAGGTTATGGGCCTAGCGAGCTACCGTACTGCTCTACCCCGCAACATGAATTATCCAAGATCTATGTTTCGTTCAGCATCCTCGTCTAATACACTAATGGGATCGCTCTTGTAAAGAGCTTCGAGATGCTCAAGAGATTCCCTGGTCTTGAGAAGCTCTTCTTCGGCTTCCTTTACCTGCTCTCCCAGGCTGGCTCTCTCGCTGTCGGACTTTGTAAGCTCTTTAGTGATCCAGCCTAGTGATGCCTCAAGGAGTGCGACATCAGGAATGTCTCCATCGATGCTGATTTTGATCTCTCCGTAGCTCTCCTTGGCGTCAAGGATGTCCCACTTGATCATGAACGAAACCGTGTCCGGAAGCAGAGCGTTCACCATGTCTTCGACGCGCGAGAGCAGGACGCCCATTGCGTGATTCATGAGCTTGCTGGACTCTCCACCATAGCCCATGAGATCATCGACCTTCACGGATGCGCTGATCTCGGTCTTGCTCTGGGGTGCGGCCTTCGGCAAATTATTCAAAAAAGCACCGCCAAGGCCCGGATCCTGATTAATTCCTGGTCCATCAGAAAGGCTCATCGTCTTCTACCGGCTTTGGCTTTGATACATGCTGCGTGTACTTCTCGTCATACACCTCTTGCTCCTTGGTGTCGGTCTTCGGTTGCTCGCTGTTCTTGGGAAGCAGCACCTGCCAGCCTGAAAGAAACTTGTCGATGTCGGCAGCCTTCTCGTCTGGAGACTTGTTCTGGTCGAATCCAAGCATGGCGTGCATACGGGCAATCAGCCCAAAGTGTTTGCTGTCTTCGCTCATAGCACACTCACTTCGATTCCCTTGCTTCGGATTGCTGAGATCAGTTCTCGGCAGGGAGAGCTTTTTATAGATCCAGCCACCGCAACAAAGAGTTCATCTTCCATCGCACCCATAGACATCAAGGCGAGCGCATTCCATTTGACCAGTCCGGTCAGGTGTCGAAACTGATCCTCGCCCTCGACGCTTCTCTCGATGTGTAGCTTCACTTCTTTCTCTGGTCCGATCAGGTAGGTCATTATGCTCCTTATGGCGCACTCAGAATCAGTCGTTCCTCTGACGGCCTTGCTTTCGTTCCGAAGGGTGTTCCTAATGCCCACACCCAGATCCATGATCTGAATCGCGACATCCCATCTTCTCTCAGGGTCTTCTTAAACTCCGCGTCCACCAGCTTCATGTATCCTCGATCAATGAGTCCCAGGCGCATGAGCTGATACTTGGCGTCGTGCTCCAGAGATCCGCACATGGAGTTCTTCGTGTCGATTGTAGGGCCACTGGGACCGTCCCATGCGTAACCCCTCTTGATGGTCAGTCTTTCATCAATAGGGTCAAGATGAAGATAGCCAGTGTCGGCGCAACCATCCTTGCAAGGGGCGATGTAGGTCTTGCAAACGTAGTCCTCTGTGAGCTGATACTTGTATCCTTTACGGTACTTGATCATGATTTCTTCTTCGCAGCCTTCTTAGCAGCCGCCTTCTTAGCAGCAGCCTTGCCTGCCTTGTCATACGAGAACGTCTTCTTTCCTACTTTCGGCATGGCTATCTCCCTTTACTGATTAACGATCCCCTCTTATATAAAACGCATATACCCAAGTCAACATCTTTTTTCAGCCCCACTCGCAGGCCCCCGCCCGCCAGCGCACGCAACCAGTCTAGTACTACTAGCTCTAGCTTCTATTCCCGCTTTCGAGTAGCTAGACTTGTGTACTAGAAAGACTAGTCTTCTAGAGCTAGTTTTCCAGAGCAAGAAGAAACCCTCTGGGTTTCGTTTTTATTTTTAGCTCTAGCAAAGCTAGAGCAGACTCCCAGACCCAGCCCTTCTAGTACTAGTCCTAGCTCTAGAGACCACCTACCAGACCCTGACATCTCAAGAGATCCTGCAAGATCAAGTAGGCTTTTAACATATCACCAGATTCCCCAGGCCAGTTATCAACAAGTTATCCACAGCTTGTTCACAGCCTAGTCACTCCCCCCTCTCATACAAAATCTCTCAGAATTTTTCAGAATTTTTCAGGCAGCAAGTACATGTCCAGGAGGAGAGACTAATATATATATCCCCCTAGAGTGGAACAGAGAGGGCGAGACGGTAAGCGTTTCTCTGGAGGTATTCTTCTTTACAGAAAGAATGCTTTTCCATGAGACAACATGGGCGTACTGCCTGTGCTCTCGCAAACCGATAGAAAGGAGACAGTTCATGTCTGATAATCCATACGTTAACGGGTTCATCACCTTGATCATTCAGTGTGGCCGTGATTGGCCTGACAACAAGAATGTGAAACAGGTGCGGAATCCAGAAAATGATGGGATCTCGACAAGGTTCTTGGCTCTGTTCCCCAGCGTGTACAATGATGGCAACGAGGATGTGATCCTCAACGGGCGTGAAAAGTACACGCAGGTAGCCATCTCAATGTTCGAAGAAGGTGAAGGGACAGTGATAGAAGCCGAGCAGTTCTACGAAGTGACGTGCTGGTTTGACCCGTACCGATCTGAAGAGAGAGACGCGATGGTCAAGAACCGCTCGACAGGCGTCCTTGAACCTAAGCATTTCGATGCGAAGAAAACGTTCAATTTGCGCCCAGTGAGTATCGAGAAAGTTGATCGGCCTGCCTACTGGCCTGCTTCTGATCGAGTTACTATCCCGCTGGATACAGGCTCGCTTGGTAAAGCAAAGCTGGAAGACATCCCGATCCGCGAGAAGCGTGGCGCTGCACCTGCCGAAGAGAAGGCAGAGGCCAGCACTACGGCTCTCTAGACGTGTCCGAATCATTCCCGGCTGGTGTAGCAATATGCCAGCTGGGAGTGACTCATTACTCTGTCTCTCCAGATTGCTGCATTGGTTCATGCTCCTCTTGATTGAGTACTCGTATGACCAGACTTGAAATTGCAAGCGGGCCACGGCCTGTATAGTCCCGACTACGTGTTGGGTGCAGCAATCTGGAGAGAAGAGTCTCTGCTCTCATGCACTACCAGCATGAGGGCTTAACGCCTGGGCCACTCACCGTATGTACCAGCGAGATCCTTTCTATCATATTTGACCACTATCAGGAGGCAGTTATGACACTTTCAAGAATGCCAGATAGACAGATGTTGCACCCGATGGAAGAAAGTATGCACAGGCTCTATATACGCTGTGCTGACATTGGATCGATGATGACTGAGGCTAGACGCTATGGCATCGAGAACATTGCGATCTCGACCTTCGCGCAGCACGTTCGCCAGGGCATGACCGACTATGATGCCGTGATTGAAACGATTGACACTATCAAGCGCCAGCATGATCCAAACTTTCGCATTTAGACTTAACAGACCCAGTTTCACATCACCTTACAGCTCAACAGCTTAGGTGACATGAGGCTGGGTCTTTTTTCTCGCTTTCAAGTACTAGTACTAGCACATGTCTTAGATCATGTCAAGTACTAGAGTCATACACCTACTAGATAAGGAGCTATACTAGACATGAGACAGATGGACTACAGTGATTTACTAGAAGGTAGTGACATACATGATAGTACGTCGCTAGAGCGTGCGAGACTAGAAGAGATGGCAGAGATCGTCGCTGAGCGTGAGCACTCTGAAGAGCAGACAAGAGAGTATGAAGCTTATGTGGATAGTATTCGAGAGAAGAACCGGGCGCAGAGGGCTTGTCATAAAGCCTATCAGATTGGTAAAGAGAACAGGAGAATACACTGTCGCAACCTGTATGCAAACTATCCTGGATGTACCACGCTTTCGCATATTAGACGCAATGATGTGCGGTTCGAGACAGTAGGGATTGAACCAGAAATGGATAAATCAATCGATTGATGTGTGAATCAACCTGTATGTAGAGGAGAGATCCTCTTGAACTAACACTAGATCTAGTACTTGCACTTGACAGAGTACTAGATCTAGTATATACTACTAGTACTAGAAGGGAGAGAGAGATGAAGGTAGACATTAAAGCATTTGTAAATACAGGTGGTCGGCCGAACATTATCATGATGGCATCCTGGATAAATGACATCTACAAAGACAAGTATGCAGACATGAAGTCATGTAGATGTGAGTTCACAATTGAGTTGCTGAGTACTGCTCAGATTTTGGTCTCTGTTTCTGACGGTGATGAGGATATTGATACTGAAATCACACTCAATAATGTTGTATCTATCCGTGATGCAGTTGAGACCATGCTGGATAGGGCCGTCTGGACAGACAAACGATTGGAGACAAGCAATGAACACATTTAAAATATGTTTTGGTATAAATGTATTTATTGGCGTCTTTCTCTTTATTTGTATCCTTTGTTTGAGAACAACAATAAAGGAACATCGAGTGGTACAGGATGCGTTACTTGATGAACACGAAGAACTTGTAAAGATCCAAGACGAGATTCTTGCTTGGATAAATTAGTTAATACAGGCCCATAGAACTGCGGATAACTGGATGACCGCCTACTATGGGCCTGTTAATTGCAAAAGGGAGAGATGTATGAAGGGAAACATGACATATTCAGAGATGAAAAATGAACTCAAGAAGCATGGGTTCGGTGGAATTGCTGAAGAAGTCTCTGAGAAAGCCGAGAAGAGACTTGGTGAGATTGGTGATCAATACCAGACCATCAATCAACAAGCACTTGTTATCAACAAACATGAGAGCGAGATCAGAGAGCTTCTGGATGTCTGTGATGAGGACATGGAGACTATTCGTCAGCAAGAAGAAGCCCTGGATGAACTGGATATGGTTGTTGGGGTTATGAAGATCAAGATTGAAGCACAAGCAGATCATATCAGAAGACTTGAAGAGCTTAGGGGGATCCCAGAGTTTCCCCCTGGGTGATGTATGAAGAGAAAATACATAGTCAAACCGAAGTGGGCATATGGGGAAACAACATGGACAATATGGAGACTTGAGCGTGATCGTTGGTATCCTGAAGGGAGATATTGGCATTGGACACATGTTGATTCGCAGTACAGAGCAAGACAGATTGTTACTGCTCTAAATAAATGCGAAAGCAGACATCATCATTTTACTTATCATTGATGTCACCGGTTCGACTCCGGTGGGAAGATACGGTGGGCAGGTTCGATTCCTGTCTATTCAAAGAGTATATTAGCTATTGCTTGATCCTTGAAGCGCGAGTGGGGTGTGGACCCAGCGTATGTGGTCAGCCGGACTCTTCCCTTAAATTTAATAGATGTCTAACCGAAATCTGCAAAATGTCAGACGTTCTGTTTTTGCAAAGAACTAGAAAGGATGGAATAGTGTCCGACTTTCTAGTAGGGACAGCATGTAACGGCAGTTCTCGGAACGGGGACATGTTGACATCTATTATTCCCTTTTATGTCTCTTGAGTTGTTGGATAAAAAGAGGTTTGAGATTATCGCCTCTCCCTTGAACTGGGTTAGCTACCATATTAGAGATTGTTAGCTGTCTGACATAGTACGGGCGCAATGACAGCTCAAGAGACTTACCACTCTATCCGTCATCGAGGCCGTTCACCTTGATGACCATAGAAAAACGCAGCCATAATAAGGCTCAAGATATGGTTTATACCATGTCACCACAACAGAACGTCACCCGGACCTGATTAGACGAGTTGGCACTCATCGATTTTCTATTGCTCTGGTATAGCCAGAGGGGATGGTCAGGTTTCGGGTGCGTTATCATTTAAGGAGAACATGATTGAGTTTACGCCAGCACAAGACGTAATGACATTGATTGCGTTGATATTACTTCAACTACTTGCCCTTTCAGTGTTCATTCACTGTCTTCAGGTGCAGTATAAAGTTAATCACATGAGCAAAGACAGCAACAGTGATGTGTTCAATGAACGTCCACGTTACGCAACTACAGGAGTACAAGTTGAAATTCCTAACAAAACACCTCAAGCGAAAACAGAAACTCAAAGAAGAAAATAGAGACGAGAAAATCCTGGCAAAGATTGCCCGGAGAACAGTACGTCTCGAAAGTCTCTACCGATTCGGACGCGGAACACGACCACCTGGTACAAAGATCAAGATTTCCGATAGAGTCTATGTCGTTGGTCCTCATGGTGAGTATCATCGACTCAAATTGACATAGTGAATTTTACAAGCTCTCAGTGTTCATCATTATTACTAGTGATGACACACTGAGGGCTTCTTTTTTAGGAGAGAGATGAAGAAACATATAGAATTATTTAGAGAATTGACGGAGAGAGAGAAACTGAAATTCAAAGCATGGGCGCGGGAGAACTATAAACTTTGTGAGGACATTAAGGGTATTTGGCATCCCGTAGTGCAGGCCGAATGCGTAAAAATGAACGAGGAAATAGGAGATGAGTAGCAAGAAAGACAAAGGCACGCTACTACTCGTCTGTTATGGATTCATGATCCTGTTCACTATTGGAATCATCATCTTTTGTATTGGAATTGTAATCGGATCCTAAAATGGATCAGATTCAGAGACTTCTACTTCGGCTGTTATGTCAGTCGCAGTAGAAGTCCTTGGAGCTGGTATGACAGGTTGAGGCTGTAGACCCACCAGAATGACCTGTGAGCTGCCCGGAGAGAGCACAGGCACGTTGTCAAAGGTTCTATCACTAATGCCAGCAGCACGCGCTGAGACATCAGATGAGTTCTTGAGCGCAGTTGCTAGTTTGACCAGATCACCAGCGCTGATGTCTATGGGTCTGCCGGTAGGAGATGTTGCTCTTATTTTGACTAGAATTCTGTCTTCAAGCTCCCTGGTCACTTCCATATGACGCTTGAGAACTTCCATGCGATTAGACCGGCAGAACTGTCTGAAGTTCTCATCGGTACTATCCATCGCCTCTTCTTTTATTTTATCTTTTCGCTCTTTCCATTTCTTGCTGGAGATCCAGTAAGCAAGTGTGTCAACGGGAATGTCGAGTTGCGTAGCAATTTCTTCATTCTTCATCGTAGAATGTATGTATAACTTATATGCCTCTGTCTCAACTTCGACAGGGTATTTTTTATGAGGAGTAGTCATGGCAAAAACAGTTATAGTTCACCCGAAACATATAGGAACAAACCTGAGTGCAGAGAAAGCTATAAAGACCCACGTCGTAGATGTGTCTGAAGTAGCGAAGATGCAGAAGAAGATGACACTTGTTTTTCATGCTGTCAGATTTCCAGATCTTGCGATGCCGAATAAGCCTGAGACATTTGGTCTTGATCCGGCAAAACATAACAAGAAAATCATGTCTTTGGGAAGGATGAAGTTATTCCCGGACGAAGTGCTCAAGAATGCTCACATTGACATCAAAGAATCAGCCCTATATAAGCTGAAATTGATCAGATCCAGACTTCAGAGCTACATCGACCAATACACCTTCCCGTTCATGAATGGTCTCGCAAGAGCCATCCCGAATGAGAAACTTGCTGAGTTCAACAGCATCATCCAGGATCTTCAGACTCAGTTCAATGTAGCCAAGGGTCAGTATCTTGCGGCATCAGATACCTTGCTTGATCTATCAACAAGTTTCTGGAAGAAGAAGTCACATGATCTTGGGGTTTCAGAAGAACAGATCGCACAAGGAATCGCATCGATGGCTTCAAAGCTATGTGATTCTGCATTTCTCTTTGAAGTAACTCACTTTGCCATTACGTCGCCTGAGAATATCGAGATTCAGACGATGGATGATGAGGAAGTAGAGATGCTTCAAGCAAGACAGGAAGTCGTGAAAGCTTCGATGGCTGATCTCCAAGTCTCCATGACTGAGTTCAAGCATCAAGTGCTAATTGATCTTCGGGTCAAGTATCAGGAAGCTTTCAATTCGCTCTTGGCAAGTCTTCAGAGTGGCAAGTTCAACCAGAAGTCAATCAACAGCGTACTCAAGTTGATGGATGATTTTAAGAACCTGAACATCATGGATGACAAAGAGCTTGAAAGGGTCATAGATGATAGCAAGTCCTCACTGTCGAAGACGGCAGCAAAGACAATCAAGACTGATGCTCAAGTAAGTAAAGAGTTCACTCAGTTCTTGAATAAGAAAATAGAAGAGTTGTCAGCAATCACAGAAGGTTCTGATGACTTTGGAGAGTTCATAACAAGAGAGGTGGATCCGTTCTAATGAAGATGATTACGAAACTGGATACGTGGAACAAAGAAATCGCGCGTCCTCATAGAATTATTGAACTACCCTGTGCCGGTTGTATTGGGCCACAAGTTCTGATGGCAATAGTAAAAGCTATCATGGACATGCACGCGCCTGCTTATGACTGGAAGATTGAGACAAAGGTACAATGAAACACGAACTCGCAGGACCACCAATAGAAGAACGAACACTGGACAAGGGCTGGCAGACTGGACTAGCGCCGCTGGTCAAGTCATCGAAGCCCTCTGGACTGGTACAAGAAAAACAGGTACAAGCTGCTCAGGACGGGGAGGCGGAAGCCGACCCGTTCTAGAGCTGGGAAACAAAACACTAACACTGGAGGAAGCATGTCTCATGTAGCATGTGTAGACATCGAGATCACTGATCTGGATGCGCTGGAACTTGCGTGCGAGCGTCTGGGATGGAAATTGACAAGAGGTGCGAAGACCTATGAATGGTATGGACAGTGGGTCAACGACTACTCAGAAGAAGATGCCGCATACAAGCATGGTATCAAGACTGAAGACTACGGGAAGTGTGACCACAAGATCACAGTCCCTGGAGTCAAGTACGAGATCGGGTTGACAGAACAAGAGGATGGATCATACAAGGCCGTCTTTGATTTCTACAGTCATGAACTCACCGAAGCAGTCGGCGGAAAGTCATGTCCCAAACTGAAGCAGCTCTATGGAGTCGAGAAGACGAAGAAAGAGTGCATTAAGAAGGGCTACAAAGTCACTGAGAAGAAGTTGAAAGACGATAAGATTCAGCTTGTGATCAACGGTAGTTTCTAAACCCCAAAAGAGGAGAGACACAATGGGACTTGGACGCTGGAAAAAGGAACAGAAGGAAATCACTGTCACGTTTGATCGTGAGGGTGAGATGGAAGTCGAAGGTCATGGGTTTGTTGGCAAGGCATGTGAAGCCGCGAGCAAGTTCATCGAGAATCTTCTTGGCAAGACCAAAAGCAGGAAGAAGAAGACCGACGCTTACAAACAGGGTGTTGAAAAGGTTCAGCACACTCAACATTAAATTTGCTACCAGACGCAACGTCGTGTCCCCGGACGTTAAACGGGGAACTTGAAAGGATTTTGATATGAAGACAGAAGAAGAAGTTCAAAGCGCACTTGAGAATCTTGATAGAGGCCAGATGGTCTTCCTCAAGGACATCTATGAGCGAGTTCATAAGATGAGCAGAGAAGAACAACTTCAAGCAGTTAATAACCTTTGTGAGATCACTGGTGCTCCCAAGATTCTTATCAAGCAACAAATAAAAGATCTTCTAGAAGAAAGAACGCTCAAACACAAACTCAAGAAGTTCAGAGTATGGCTTGTATGGCCTGTTGTTTCATTTATCATCTGGACGAAGCCCGAAACTCTCTTTTCGATATACGGATACTTGAAGGAAATCATGCCAAATCACAAAGATCCCAAGTGTTCATGCTTCAATTGTGTGCTAAAGCGCAAAGAGAAGAATGAGGCCCTTGATGACTGACGTTTTTAAGCTACAAGAAACCTGCATCAAGTCCCTTGCGGATCTGGAAGCAGCGAACCTGAGAATTGAAGAGCTTGAAGGTATAATTGACGGCATCATAGAAAATGATGTGTTCATGGATGTCGCACGAAATATGAAGACAGCACTTACAGAAGTTTATACTTGGTTTTATACATGGCTGAGTTCTGACGAACCAACAGCATTGGAAAATCCAAGCTGGGAATGCTGGGAGAAAATCTTAAAAGACGCAGAACAGCAGGGTATATGAAAGAGGAATCCATCATATTTGATGGCGAACAAGCAGAGGGACTCTATTCAGATGGAGTTCCTTTTTCGTGTCTAGGTAAACCGCAAATAGAAAGGTATTCAAATGTCGAGTTCAACAACAGTACTGGAAAGTGGGAAGCAGAACTTGCCGCTACCGGAGAAATCATCGCAACTGACAAATCAAGAGAAGCCTGTATCGAGAGAGAACGGCAATATTTTTATCAACAAAACGGCATTGAGGGAGTATCTGGAAGAGATCCCGAACGGAGACTTTGGAAACTGGCATATAGATTCGGTAGAGCTATCGGAAATGCGATCAGAAATCGACAAATTAAAATTATTGCATTCACCTTTAAGCTTTCCAGAGACCTACGTGCCGTCAGGCTGGTACAAGCGTCTCATCACTCTCGACACCAAAGAAGTGATGATGTCGAACACTTGGGCTGAGATCGGCGGACACTATGAGTTGTTTGCAAATGCTCATGGTCGTGTATTGATCAATGGCCTTGGTCTGGGCATCGCTGCCTGGGTCATAGACAAGATACCTGAAGTAGATGAGGTCATTGTTCAAGAGATTGATCCTAAAATCATCAAATGGATGGAATCAGCAATATGGGAACACACAACCAAAGTGGAAGTTTTTCAGGGCGATGCTCGGAAAGGAATCCAAGATACCCGGATTGATTACGACTATATCTGGCATGACATCTGGCCGAATTACTGTAGCGATAACATCCAAGAGTTCAGAGACATGAGATGTACCTACCTAGAACACATCAAAAATCCCAAAAGGGCATTTGAATGTCAAGGCTGCTGGTCAGAAGAGCTGTCACACGCGATGAAATGGCGTGGTGACTTCGTTGAGAACATGTGTCGAACAAGAATAGAGGAGGACTAAGTTGCAGAAGCAAATTGTCAATTACATCAAGGCCGGATACCCATGTATGTATCTGGTCTCTCAA
>Ga0114996_10003669_pt1 | contig 18885 bp, 16 predicted proteins | sample ArcticOcean_MG_C_4_FD_87039 | JGI IMG/M metagenome (GOLD analysis project Ga0114996, IMG submission 87039) | Marine microbial communities from western Arctic Ocean - ArcticOcean_MG_CB4_134 | ecosystem: Environmental > Aquatic > Marine > Oceanic | place: Arctic Ocean: Canada Basin | collected...
AGGGGGGCATCTGACCCGAGCACCGTGAGTCCGTCATCATGCTCTTCGACCTGTACGCCTAGACTGCGAAGATTTCGAACCATCGCATCGATGCGGTCGCTCTCCTTGGCACGCAGCTCGTGAGCGCCGCGAATGCTCGTCTCGCCTTGGGCATGGGCTCCGAGAACAGCGACCAGCGGGAGTTCGTCGATCATCCGGGGAACCTCTGCCCCGCCGACCTGGGTGCCGGTCAACGCTGATGCCCGCGCAGAGACCGTCCCGCTCGATTCACCATTCTCGTCGTGGTCGTCGTGAGTCTCGACAGTGATGTCAGCACCCATGCGCTGGATCACGTCCAGGAACGCTGTGCGTGTCGGATTCAGCCCCACGCGTGCGATCTCGATGGAGCCTGCGGCGGTCCCCCCGAGAGCGGCGAGTGCCAGTAGGAACGCCGCCGAACTGACGTCACCCGGCACGTGGAAGTCCAGTTCGGAGATTCGGTCGGGCGGATCGTGAAGCTCGATCCGCCACCCCTCGGCAACGGCCTGGCTCCGGGTCGATACGCCCACCTGGTGGAAGAGTCTCTCCGTGTGGTCTCTCGACTTCCTAGGCTCAGTGACGACTGCGGATGTGCCCCCGGTCAGTGCCGCAAGAAGGATCGCAGACTTCACCTGCGCGCTCGCGACGGGTGTAGACCAATCCACTGCTTTGAGCGGCCGCCTACCTTGCACGCGTATAGGAAGTCGCCCCGCCTCGCCGCGGAAATCGAACCCTGCGCCCATGGCGCTGAGCGGCTCGGTTACGCGGCGCATGGGGCGAGATCGGAGAGATTCGTCGCCGGTCATGGTGGTTTCGATTCCACTCCCCGCAAGCACACCCATCAGAAGCCGGGCGCCCGTACCGCTATTGCCCAGGTCGAGCTCCGATCCTGGACCGCACAGACCGGTGAGGCCCACGCCCTGCACCACCATCTCACCCCCATCCGAGGCGATCTCGGGAATTCCGGCCCCGAGTGCACGCAGTGCCGTCGCAGTCGACTCCGCGTCTCCGCCCCATAATAAGCCGCTGATTCGGCTCTCACCCTCCGCCAGCGCCGACAGGATCAGAGCGCGTTGCGTGAGCGACTTGTCGCCTGGCACCTGCACGCTCAACTGGTTCTCCACGTTTGCGTCTGCTTCATGAGCGATACGAGGGCGTCGATGTCTCCGCTTTCTAGATCGTCGGCCATGTGCCCAAGACTCGCGGCCATCGTACGCAATGTGCCGATCAGGTCCGGGTGGGCATCTTCGAACAAGGGTGCCCACATCTCTGGGTTGCTGGCGGCAAGGCGAGTCATGTCGCGTCCGCCAGGGCCAAGGTCATCGTGACCGATGTCCGCGGCGTTGAGTGCGGCAGCAAGGCTGTTCGCGATCAGTTGAGGCAGGTGGCTTGCTAGCGACATGAGGCGATCGTGCTCCGACGCAGAAGTGCGGACGGGGTTCCCACCCAAAGACCGCCACAACGCCTCGACCCTCGTGGCGCGGGCATCTGCTTCGGGCTCAGCGACGACCCATACGATTGCATCGTCGAAGAGGTCCGGGCGCGATGCGGCGAAGCCCGACGCCTCGCTACCGGCCATCGGGTGGGCGCCCACGAACCGATTGCTCAGTCCGGCGGCAGCAGCAGCCCGTGCAACGGGCTCCTTCAGCCCGGCCACGTCCATGATCGTGGCCTCATTCGCTAGGCCATTGTCCGCGATGCCTGAGATCAAGTCACACACGACGGGGAGCGGTGTGGCGAGCACGACCAGATCAGCCCAGTGCAGGGCCTCTCTCAATGCTTCCGGCGCGGTCATCACGGCGCCGGCGTCGAGCGCGGCTCGACGCTCGTCCGCGTTGGGGCACCAACCTCGCACCTCCGGAGCCTCGCGGGTGGCGGTCAGAGCTCGGGCAAAGGATCCGCCCATGACGCCGAGCCCGACCACTGCGACCCGCTGGAACGGAGCCGGCTCAGTCACGTTCGGAATCGTCGCGGTGGAGCACCTCGAACGAGAGACCGTCGTGAGCAACCTTCGACGCCTTGAAAAGCGTGCGGGCTTCGTCTCGCAGTGGGTTTGGGTTATCCGAATAGCGAGCGGAGATGTGCGTCAGGAACAGCCGCAGTACACCTGCGTCTCGAGCAACGCCAGCCGCGCCGGTCGCGGTGCTATGATGGGTCTCGCGCGCACGCACACCCTCCTCCTCGCCGAACGTCGCCTCGTGGATGAGAACGTCGGCTCCCTTCGCACGTTCGATCGTACTGGTCGCGGGCTGCGTATCTCCGGTATAGACGACGGTCCGTCCTGGGCGCGGTTTCCCAACGAGTTCCGCGGCGCGGATCAAACGACCGTCCAGTTCCACATCCTCACCCCGATGAAGCTTTCCGAAGAGCGGTCCCTCGGGCACGCCTAGCTCCCTAACCCTCTCGATATCGAAACGGCCGAGCCGATCCTCCTCGACCAGCGCCCACCCCACGGCGGATTTGCCGTGCTCCGTCGGGAAGGCCTCGATGCGGTATTCGCCACCGTCGAAACCATCGCCCGGCTGTGCCTCGACGATATCGACCGTGAAGGGGATCCGGTCCACACCGAGGTTTACAGTCCGGTGTAGCAATTCGCTCGACCCCGTGGGTCCATAGATCGCCATGTGCTCGGTACGTCCCTGCAAGGCCATGGTGCGAAGCAGGCCGGCGATTCCGAGGAAATGGTCCGCGTGCATGTGTGTCACGAAGATCGCCTGCACCGCGAAGCCGGTTTGATAGCGCATCATCTGGCGCTGCGTTCCCTCGCCACAGTCGAAGAGGAATTGGTCCCCTTCCCTCTGGATCGCGATGGCGCTGACATTGCGACCGACGGTGGGCCGCGCGGCTGCTGTCCCGAGGAAGGTGATGCGCATCATGACTCTGCAGTAGCTACCAGAGGCGGAACTGGAATTGGAGCGTGCGGCCCGGTTGCGGGAGCCCACACTGATCGTAGACAGTAGCGTCGCTGGCATTCCGTAGGGAAGCCGAGACATCGACGCGAGAGAGCTGTCCGGCGCTACGAAGTTGGAAAATCTTCCGCAACGAGAAGTCAGACGAGCCGCTTGCGCCCAGTGGTTGCAGGCCACCGACCTCGGGGTTCTCACAGCCTTGAGCGCCTATGAGACGGAAGTTGCCCGAGAAGCGAAAACCGGCGCCGAGCGGAGTCTCGATACCGAGTTTGCCCGTGATCGCAGGTTCGTACTCGAGTTCGACCTCGCTGCCATCGGCGTCCATGCCTTTGACATGCTGGAGTGTGAGATCGCTCGACACCGTCGCAACACCCAGAGTCCCGATCGCGAGCAGCTCGATTCCCGTGCTGCGAACTTTGTCCTGGTTCAGGCGGCGGAAGCGGCTCACACCGTCCTCGCCTGTGACTGACGCGCGGACGATTCCGTCGCTGAGCTCCTGGTGGAATCCGACCACCTGAAATTCGATGTCTCCGGGGCTCTGGAGCGTGAAACCGGCCTCAGCTCCAACGAGGGTCTCTGGACTCAAGTCGGGGTTCGGCTCGAAGCGTCCTAGTGCCCCCGAGTACAGCTCTCTCAGCGAAGGGAAGCGAGCCCGCCGACTGACGCCACCGTGAAGGAGCAGGCCCTCGCTCACGAGCGAGCTCATGCCGAGTCGTAGGCCGTAGTCGGTCAATCGTCCCAACGGCGCCTTGTCGCCACTCTCAGGGGTGTCGCTGCCGTCGACTACGGTCCCAAAGGAAAGACGCGTGTTCCCTGAGGTGCCAAGCTTCCATTCGGATTCCGCCGCCAACGACCACAATCTCTGTCGAAATCTACTCGCCCCTCCCGGTGTCAGGATCTCATCGTGAGCGACGTCGGCGTAGGTAGCCGCCGCTCGGATATCGCCATGCTCACCGGCGGTGTGATCTGCCTCGATCCGCACTGTGACGGTGCGGTCGTCAGCCTCCTCGCTTTCCTCGACCCGAGAGAACAACTCACTGTCGTATTGGTCGATCTGGGTAGATCCGAGGTCCAGGCCGACGCTCAGGTCCAGGTCTCCGCTGCCTCCTCCTCCGGTCTCGCGCACGCCGGTCCCGATCGAGAACGCGGTGAACAACCGGCTCTGGTCCGGATACCGCCAGAGACGCGGTTCGTCCTGATGCGCCTCCGGTTGTACCCCTCGCTCTGCGTCGAAGGCCGAAGTGACCAGTGACGCCCAGGCGCCTCCGTCCGCGCGATAGCGCGCTGCGAAGAACCCATCGACCCGCCGGGAATCACTATTTAGGCGCCGGTTGTCGGCATCGATCAGGAACTGTCGACGTAGGCTCGCATCGCTCCGGGCTCCATCGGGAACGGTGACGCCGGGACGGTCCTCGAAGCCGGCTCCGACCCGAAGTAGCCACTGGCTGTCGTCGCGCTCAACGAGACGAGCCGCATTCGCAGAAAGGTTGGTGCCACCGGTCTCATCAAGCGACATGCCGAGGGACAGCGGATTCACGCTCTCCAATCGACCCGGTACCCTCGCTACGTTGACTTCGATGATGCCTCCCAGGGTGTTGGGGCCGTACAACACCGAAGACAAGCCGCGCACGAGGCGGACGCTCTGGGCAGCCGTGAGCGGGATGATCGACATGTCGGTCCGGTGATCCCAGCCGATCGTGAGTGGCACGCCATCCATGAACACGCCGATCTGTCTCTCATCGGAGCCGCGGATGGATGGTTGCGCCTCGCCACGGCTGTTCCGCCTAATGACCACCAGCGGCATCGCGCGGATGACGGCCTCCATCGAAGGGGCCGGAATCGAACCGAGGGAGTCGAGTTGCACGATCACCGCGCTGGAACCGCCGGTCGTGAGCGCTGGGCGTGCGATGTTGACGGTAATACCACGCAGCTCGTATTCGCGTGCCACACGGGTCGAATCGACGCGTATGGTGTCACGAGCTTGGGCGGACAGCGCCACCGGAGTGGTTGTGTACACCGGAGTGGCTATGTACAGAAGAGGGAGAATCAGACGAACGAGTCGCCGCATGAAGGTCCCGTAATTTGGATTGTGTTGTAGGTTGTCCTCAACTAGGACGTACCGTCCCGATTGTTCCACTCGGGTCGGGTCGCCCCTGTCCCATGACGGGACATGGAAAGTAATGCGTTCGTTGAGCTTCGGGATTGCTCCCCATGTTGGACATCGCGCCTTCAGACAGGTATGGTGCGCTGGTCCTGAACGAGCCTGAGGGAGGAGATCCTGATGCAAAGCCGTCGCCGGTTCCTGGGTACTATGTCGTTGCCCGCAGCTGCAGCAGCCGTGGGGCTGCCGCTCCGCCCTGTTGAACTTCGAGCCAGCGCATCGGAAATCGCTCTGGATCTCGGCCGCCATGTCGGTTCGCCGACGGAAATCGCGGCGGACGAAGACTTCTGGTTCGAGGTCGCGCAGGCGTTCACGGTCGACCGCACGATGGTCAACCTGAACAACGGCGGCGTGAGCCCCTCTCCGGCCTGGGTACAGGACGCGATGAAGCGACACCTCGACTTCTCCAACCTGGCCCCGTCCTACACGATGTGGACGGTGCTCGAGCCTCAGCGTGAGGGCGTGCGCGAGCGCATGGCGCGGCAATGGGGTGTGGATCCCGAGGAGATCGCTTTCACGAGAAATGCGTCCGAGAGCCTGCAGATCATGCAGTTGGGCATGGACTTCGAGCGTGGCGACGAAGTGCTGACGACCACGCAGGACTACGGACGCATGATCACCACGTTCAAGCAGCGTGAGCGGCGTGAAGGCATCGTGCTGAAGCAGATCAAGATCCCGGTTCCCGCTGAGGATCCAGCGGAAATCGTGAGACTGTTTGCAGAAGCGATCACGCCGAAGACGAAGGCAATGCTCGCGAGTCACATGATCAACCTCACGGGCCAGATTCTGCCCGTCACCGAATTGACCGCGCTGGCCAGGTCCCATGGCATTCCGCTGATCATCGATGGCGCGCATGCCATGGCGCACTTCGATTTTTCCCTCGGCGACCTCGACGTCGACAACTACTCCACCAGCCTGCACAAGTGGCTCTTCGCGCCTCACGGCACGGGTCTGCTCTACGTGCGCCGAGACAAGATTCCTGGCATATGGCCGCTCATGGCCGCTCCGGAGCGCATGGACTCGGACATCCGTAAGTTCGAAGAGATCGGCACGCACCCGGCTGCCAACTATCTGGCGATCGGCGAGGCGTTGAGCTTCCACCAGGGTATCGGTGCGGCCCGGAAAGACGCGCGGCTGGTCTATCTCAGGAACTACTGGGCCGAGAAGCTGCTCCTGAATGACAACGCCAAGCTACACACCAGCCTGAAGCCGGGCTTCGCGTGTGGCATCGCGAACCTCGACATCGAGGGCGTCGCTCCCAACGATCTACGCGACTACCTGTGGGACGCGCACCGGATCATCGTGGTGTCGATCAACCACGCCGAGTTCCAGGGAATTCGTGTGAGCCCGAGCGTATACACCACGCTTCCGGAGCTTGATCGGTTCGTGGACATCGTGGATCACGTGGCGAAGAACGGACTTCCGGCCTAGCGCCGCTCTCCCACCTCCCTTCCGGAGACCCGATGAAGCACCGTCTCTCAGGGCACGCGCTCGTGCCCAAGTTTCTGGCGCCCAAGTTTCTGGTGCCCAAAACGCTTGGCGCGGTCGGGCTGATCGCGGCCATGGGTGTTGCCTCAGCGGCCTCTGCCCAAACCTCCTCTTCCGCGCCGTTTTCCGTACGCGACGTGATGTCGGCTTCGTTCGCTTCAGGTTTGGTGGCGTCGCCGACCGGTGACAGGATTGCCTGGATCGAGAAGCTCGAGGGCGAACGCAGCATATGGGTCGCCGAGGGCCCTGGGTGGGAGGGGCGGCAACTCACCAGCTACGAGGGAGACAACGGCCAGGATCTCGCGTCGCTCACCTTCACCTCGGATGGTGACCGCCTGCTCTTCGTGCGAGGGGGCGCGCCTAACGGACAGGGCGAGGTGCCCGATCCGCTGTCGACGCCGGACGACGAGGGTCGCGCGGTATGGATGATCTCCTCTGATGGGGGGGCGCCGGTCCACGTGACCGACGCGGGTGGCTTTGCGCTCGCGCCGGGCGGTTTACGTATTGCGTTCCGCAGCGACCGCGACATCATGACGCTGGAGCTTTCGGGCGATGCGGAGCCCGAGCGGCTAGCCCGGGTGAGCGGGAGTACGAGCGCGCTTACTTGGTCGCCCGATGGGACGCGCCTTGCCTTCGTGAGCGGCCGCGGCGATCACGCGTTCATCGGCGTTCTGAATGCCGACGCGGATGCTATTACCTACTTGGATCCGAGCTTGGGGCTCGACGGTAGTCCCGTGTGGAGCCCAGATGGTCGCAGGATCGCCTTTCTTCGCATCCCGAACGAGAAGGTGGTGCACATGTTCGCGCCGCGGCGCGAAGCCCTGCCCTTCTCCATCCACGTCGCGGACGCAACGACGGGCGATGCGCAGGAGGTCTGGCGCGCTCGCGAAGGTGTCGGGAGCGCCTTCAGCGGCGTGAACGCGTCGAACCAACTCATGTGGGGCGACGGTGACCGAGTTGTATTCCCATGGGAAGGAGACGGCTGGAGGCATCTGTACAGTGTGCCAGCGGGGGGCGGCACTGCGCGGTTGCTCACACCGGGTACCTTCGAGGTGCAATTCGCCTCGTTGTCGCCCGATGCCGAGAGCATCGTATACGATTCGGGCCAGGATGATATCGACCGGAAGCACGTGTGGCGGGTCAGGGTCTCAGGTGGTGTCCCGGAGTTGCTGACGCCTGGAACTGGGCTCGAATGGGGCGCGGTCGTCACCGGCCGCGGCACGGTGGCTTTCCACGCTTCCAGTGCCATCGAACCCTCCCATACCGAGGTCATCGTGAGAGGCGACCGCAAGTCGGTGGGCCCGGAGTTGAGCGATCGCTTCCCCATGGACCAGCTCGTAGTGCCGCAACAAGTCGTCTTCAGCGCCTCCGACGGCATGCAGATCCACGGGCAGCTCTTCATCCCCAAAGATCATCAGCCGGGACAGCGGCACCCGGCGGCGCTGTTCTTTCACGGGGGCTCACGCCGGCAGATGTTGCTCGGCTTCCACCATCGTAGTTACTACCACAACGCGTATGCATTCAACCAGGCGCTTGCGGCGGCCGGATACGTCGTGTTGTCGGTGAACTACCGGAGCGGCGTCGGTTATGGGATGGAGTTCCGCGAGGCCGAGAACTACGGTGCTACCGGCGCAAGCGAGTTCGCGGACGTGGTGGGCGCGGGGTCTACCTGCAGAGCAGAGAAGATGTCGATCCGGATCGTATCGGCCTGTGGGGTGGATCCTACGGTGGCTATCTGACCGCGCTCGGGCTCGCGCGTGCATCGGATCTGTTTCGAGCCGGCGTGGATCTGCACGGCGCGCATGACTGGAGCGCGATCATCAATGGCTGCCAGCCATCGTACGAACCCGAGGACTACCCTGAGTTCAGCCGCATCGCGTACGAAGCCTCTCCGATGGCTTTCGTGGATGGGTGGCGCTCGCCGGTGCTGTTCATCCATGGGGACGACGACCGCAACGTTCCCTTTAGTGAAACCGTCGACATGGCCGAGGCGCTCTCACGCAGAGGGGTCGACTTCGAACATCTCATCTTCCCTGACGAGGTGCACGAATTCCTCCTTCACGAAAACTGGATAGCCGCATACGAGGCTGCGCTCGAGTTCCTCGATCGCAAGCTGAAGGCGCCGATTTCCTGATCCGTGTCGTGCCTCGCCCCCGGGCCTCGTTAGCCGCCGCTTGGCCGTGCTATTCCTCGTGAACGTTAGGCGTTGCTCAGCGGTGATTGTCGCGCTGCTGCTCGCCGCGTGCGGCCCGAGCGCGGGGTCATCCCCGGAGCAGGGCCTCGCGACAGTTTGGAATGCCGGCCCGCCCCTTCCCTCTCCGGTCACCAACAACGCTGTGGCCGCAGTCGAGGTAGGCGGCACGGTCGCCGTGTTCTCGCTCCTGGGTCTCGACTCTACGAAGCTCTGGAGGGGCGTTACCAATGTGGCCTACAGGTGGGACGTCGGCTCAGATTTGTGGCGAACGATTGACCCGGTTCCGGGCCCAGGCCGGCTCGCCTCGACCGCTCAGGTGGTTGGCGGTCTCATATATCTGATCGGTGGATACAGCGTGGCCCAGGACGGCGCGGAGCGGTCGGTGCCGAACGTCGACGTTTACGACCCGGTGACCGACCGCTGGAGCCGAGCCGCGGACATCCCGATCCCGACGGATCATGCAGTGTCGGGTGTGTGGTCGGATTCGCTCATTGTGCTCGTCTCTGGCTGGCATGACACAGGCACCGTGTCCGACGTGCAGATCTTCGACCCGGCCACGAACCAATGGTCCGCCTCTACCTCTATCCCGAGTGCACCTGTGTTCGGTCACGCTGGGGGGGTCGCAGGCAATACGGTGGTCTACACCGGCGGTGCTGCCGTAGTCGATGGGAATCCGCGTTACGCTCTTGCTCAGGGCGTGTGGGCTGGTGCACTGGATGCAGGCGAGATCGAATGGGATGAGGTCGAGAGTCATGCCGGCCCCGCGCTCTATCGTGCTGCCGGAGGGAGCGTGGGCGGTTTGCTCGTCCTCCTCGGTGGCACGGACAATCCGTACAACTACCACGGCATCGGATACGACGGTGTGCCCGCCGATCCACTGCACCAGCTACTGGCGTATTCCCCGCTCACCGGTGACTGGAGTCAGCTCGCCCCACCCCCGGTCGCGAGCATGGATCATCGGAATGTGGGCGTGGCCGGAGGTACAGTGTTCTTGGTGGGAGGTATGCACGCAGACCAGGTGGTGACCGACAAGGTCTGGTATGCCAGCACGGAGATGCTGCTTGGGACGGGCGGCTAGGTCGAGACGCGGTTGCGCCCCTGCTCCTTGGCTCGGTACAGGGCCTCGTCGGCGTTCTTGAGGATCTGCTCAGGGGAGATCTCGGCTCCAGCCGAGTCCGAGACACCCACGCTCACGGTGACCGACAGCTGACGAGACGTCGGTGCAGGCGCTGCCTCTCCCTCAAGCGACGGCTTTTCCTTAGGTCGGTGCCACCTGCGCACGGAAAACGATGCGCTCTCAACGGCAACGCGCACGGCGTTCAAGTGCACGATGGTTTCGTCTCGCACCTTCCCTGGGAAGAGAACGGTGAATTCTTCGCCTCCGTACCGGTACGCCTTGCCACCCCCCTGCACACCGGCGAGTGCGCCAGCGACGAGCTTCAGGACCTGATCGCCCACATCGTGGCTGTGCTTGTCGTTGAACAGCTTAAAGTGGTCCACGTCGACCATGGCGACAGTGTACGTCGTGCCGAGCGCATCTAGGTCACGCATGAGTGCACGGCGAGCCGGCAGCCCAGTGAGATCGTCCCGATACGCCATGGCGTAGGTCGTCTGCAACACCATGATCGCTAGGATCAGGCCGGCGGCCATTAGAAGCAGAGAGTCCGTCACCTAGGAGGTCCCGGGGTGGATCGCCAGTAGCACCGTCACCTGACACCAAAGCAACGCTCCCTCCACCGACCCGCGCCACCGATACAAGCCGTAGGACGTGGCGACGAGCGACACGAGCGCAAAGAATGCCACAGATTGTGGCAGGCCCGGCCATCGCGTCATCCAACCCCAGACGAGCTCCATGCTCAAGAACGCCTCGACGTTCACTGAGTCGTAGAACACCAAAGCGGGCACACCGGCTAGAACCAAGCTGGCGGCGATCTGAGCAACGCCTGTGCTGGAAGCCACCCCGCGGTCTCTCGTCAGCGAGAGTGCTCCGATGAGGATGAGCAGTACCGTTCCCAGAGCGCTCAGGATATCCGTTTCTGGAACGCTGCTTGTGGCGAGGTCGAGCGCCCCGCGCCCGACCACGACCACGAAGAGCCGACTGCGGTGGAAGACCCCGGCGAGTACGAAGCCGAGGCCGTATACGACCCACCGATACCGACCGGTGATCCCCAAGATGAACGCTTCGTTCCCGAACAGCAGCAGCACTCCGGTCACAAAAAGCACCGGGGCCCCGGGCACCACCCATTGCAGTACCACCTTCAGGAAGCGGCTTCGGCGGCGTGTGCGGCGCTCCTGCTAGATCAGTCCCTCCTCGGCCATGACTATTGGGAGACGATGGGTGGTAAGCCGCGTTCAACCAGCATGCGGTTGAATCGCACTAGGTCTGTCTGGGTGATTTCCGCCCACTGCTGGAGCGCTTCAGCCAGCCACTGCCGGTAGATGTCCCGGACCTCCATGATCTGGTCGGTGGGGCGATCATCAGAACCGCTCGAGTACCCCGCGAGGCTCGCGAGCTTAGCCCAGAGTTGCCTCGGCCACCGGATCGTGTCCTGACGACCCGAACCGCCGGTGAGCCGCAGGTCGAAGAGTGTCATCTCCAGATCGATGAGTGCGTCGCCCAGCTCCTCGCCAGCTTCCACGACATCTGCATACCGGGCCTCGCTACGCACACGCTCCTCGAGGTCCATCAGGCCCTTCCTGGTCCACTCGATGCGAGTGATGAGATCCGAGGTTGAATCGCTCATCTCCCGTAGCTCGAGTTGTAGATCCAATTGCGCCACCAGGTCGGCTTGCGACGCCGTCGATTCCGGGTCTTGCAGCACCTCCAACCAGCTGGTCATCTCGACATCTCCGGCCGTGAGCCGGACCTGGTAACGCCCCGGGATCGCGAGCGGACGAACGGGACCTCCGTCGGGTGCGGGTCGCCAACCGTCCTGGCCGAGCTCCCGATGGCTATGCCCGATCGGCGCCGTGCGCAGCTGCGGAGTGACCGAGGGGGGATAGCGTAGGTTCCACATCACACGGTTCAGACCGGGTCGTACGTTACGGACCGGCAACGCAGTGATGAGCTCCCCTCCTTCCGTCAGGATTTCGAGTCGCAGGCCGTCGGCCGGTTGGCTGCCGACATAGAAGTTGATCGCAGCACCCGGAGTCGGGTTCTCGCCCGCCGCGGGGTCACTCGGTTGGCTGTTGGCACCCTCGCGCGGCAGAAAGCGATACTGAGGACGTGGCTCGAACAGGTGGACGTCACTGGCGACGACTTCGTCCGTCATCTGCTGGATGGCTGTGATGTCGTCGAGGATCCAGAAGCCTCGTCCATACGTGCCGATGACGAGATCGTTGAAGTGATTCTGCACCGTCAGCCAGTGCGCCGGCGCGTGAGGGAGGTCGCCCTGCAGCGGCAACCAGCCTTCACCGTCATCGAACGAGACGTACACCGAGTTCTCCGTTCCGAGGTACAGCAGTCCCGGTCGGGTCGGATCTTCGCGGATCACATGCGCGTAGCTGAAGACGCTTCGCGGAATGTCACCGGAGAGCGAGCGCCACGTCGATCCATAGTCATCCGTGGCGTAGACGAAGGGATCGGTATTTCCGAGCTGGTGGAAGTCGACCGTGATATACGCTACTGCCGGGTCGAACCGCGACGGCTCGACGTTGCTTACCGTGCCCCACTCTGGAAGGTCTGGGATGTTCGGCGTCACGTCGATCCAGGTGGCGCCATTATCTCGTGTGACCTGAACCAGCCCATCGTTCGAACCCGTCCAGATGAGTCCGGGCTCGATCGGTGACTCGGTGATCGCGAAGAGCACGGAGGCGAACGTTGGGCTCACATCTTCGGTGGTGAGTCCGCCGGACTTTTGCTGACGACTCGTGTCGTTCCGCGTGAGGTCCGGGCTGACGAGTTGCCACGACTGACCGCCGTCCTGCGTGCGATGAACGTGCTGACTGCCGGCGTATACGATGTCGTTGTCGTGGGGCGAGATGTGAATGGGAAACGTCCACTGGAAGCGATAGCGCACGTCCGCGGCCGCCCACCCCTCGGGGTTGTCCGGCCATACACTCACGGTCCGGGGAATACCGGTCGAGATCTGGTGACGGTCGAGAATCCCCTCATAGCAACCGGACCACACGACATCATTGGTCACCGTGTCGGGTACCGCGAAGCCCGATTCGCACCCGCCGACCGAGCCGAACTTGCCGATGGGGATCGTTCCGCCGCTCAGCGTATTGGACGGGCCACCGGTCGAGGGGCCATCCTGCCGGTTGCCGTAGAGGTTGTAGGGCACCTTGGTGTCGGTGAAGACGTGGTACATCTGCGCGATGGGGAGCAGTGGCCGATACCAGTTGCGGCCTCGATTGGTGGATATCTTCACGCCTTGGTCGTTGCCGACGATCATGCGGTCGGGCAGCAACGGGTCGATCCACATGTCGTGATTGTCCCCACCTCCGAGCGATGTGAATGTCAGGCCTCCGTCGAGCGACTTGGAGTGGGCCGTGGACATGAAATGGACTTCGTTCGCATCGTCCGGAGAGACTGCCATGCGCGAGTAATACAGCGGGCGTTGTGCGAGCGCGTGGTCTGCATTGACCATGCTCCACGAAGCGCCGCCGTTATCGGAGCGCCACAGCGTTCCCTCGTGCTCGTCGAAGTCCTCGAATTCCGCATTGGAACTCGTCTCGATGAGCGCGAATACTCGGTCGGGGTCATCGGGTGAGACGCCGAGGCCGATCCTACCCATTATGCCGCGCGGAAGGCCGTTGCCCTCGAGTCGCGTCCAGTTGTCTCCTCCGTCGCGGCTCATCCAAAGTCCGCTCTCCGGGCCGCCGCTCTCGCGACCCCACGTCCACATCTGCATCTGCCAGGTGGCCGCAAAGAGGATACGCGGATTCGATGGGTTCATCACGACATCGATGGCGCCTGAGTTGACGCCCGACTTCAGCACCTGCTCCCACGTCTCGCCACCGTCTTCAGTGCGGTAGAGGCCGCGTTCCTCCTGGGGGCCGTACAAATGACCAGCCGCCGCCACGAAGACGATGTCCGGATTCGTCGGATGGATCGCGATGCGCCCAATCCGGCCGCTCTCCGGCAGGCCCATATGGCGCCAGTTCTCACCACCGTCGGTCGAGCGATAGACGCCGTTGCCGATCGACACGTTGCTGCGGATGAACGACTCGCCCGACCCCGCCCAAAGCACGTTGGGGTCCGAGGGCGCGAGCGCGAGTGCGCCGATCGACTGAGCCTCCTGATCGTCAAACATGGGGCGCCAGGTGTGGCCACTGTCCACGCTCTTGAAGACACCGCCGGACGCCGCACCGAAGTAGTAGACGTTCGGGTTGCCAGGCTCACCGATGACTGCGCTCACGCGGTTACCGACGGGGCCTACGTACCGGAAGTCCGCGCTAGAAAAGAAGTCGTCGGGAAGGTCAGCCAGGCTCTGGGCCGAGGCAGCGGTCCCCAGGACCGTTGTTGCGAGCAAGGCTGCGGACCAGGCTGCGGACAACAGTGCGAGGCGAGGGTGGCGTCCGACTAGCATCCACATGTGCGACTCCTAATTATATCTTCATTGGCAGGCGCGACGGTGTCATGATACAGGCAAGGTAGAGGGGACGACGACACGACGCATGACCACCGGATCCCGACCAGCGGAACCATGGCCTCTTTGGCGGCTGCGGCAGGCCTGTTGGTCGGCTTGCGAAGCATCACTTCGTTTGAGTTGCCGCGTCCGATGAGCTTGCTCGGGATCGAGCCGATGCCGCGAGAGGCACTGGCGGTGGAGCCGGGGGCGGTAGTGGACTGAGGGCTCTTGTGATCGGAACCCTCTCTTGCCGTCGGGTGTTCGAGCCTCGACTCCGACACCATACTTATGCGTTGACCGGAACCCAGCAGGAGACCCTCCATGATTATCCGGACCCGTAAGCCCTCCGACGTGCCATCGTCTGAGATCACGCCCGAAGACGTCTACATGAACCGTCGTCGGTTCATTCGCGATGCTTCGGCGGGTGCCGCTGCGTTGGCGTTCGCCCCGTCGGTGCTTGGCGCATCCGTGCTAGGCACCCCCGAACGTGGCTCACGCCAACAGATCCCCGCTCGCTTCCAAAACATGAAGACGGAGCTCGACGAGGATCTGAATCCGTACTCGGACGTGACCGGTTACAACAACTTCTACGAGTTCGGCACCGGTAAGGAAGATCCGGCCAGGAATGCGGGTGACTTCAAGCCGAAGCCGTGGACGGTCCGTGTTGGGGGGCTGGTCGACAAACCCGGTGACTATCAGCTCGAAGACTTCATCGGTCCGAGCAATGTGGAGGACCGGGTCTACCGCATGAGATGCGTGGAGGCGTGGTCCGTCGTCGTCCCATGGCGCGGCTTTCCGCTCTCCGACGTGATCAACCGCGTGGAACCGACCGGAGACGCAAAGTTCGTCGAGTTCAAGACGATCGTGCGCCCCGAGGAGATGCCGGGTCAGAACACGGGCGTCCTGGATTGGCCGTATACCGAAGGCCTCCGCATGGACGAGGCGATGAACCCGCTTACGCTCATGACCACCGGCCTCTACGGCATGGATCTGCCGAACCAGAACGGTGCGCCACTCCGGCTTATCACGCCGTGGAAGTACGGCTTCAAGGGCGTCAAATCGATCGTGAGCATGAACTTCGTCGAGGACATGCCGCTCAACACGTGGTGGGTACAGAACCGGCGCGAGTACGGGTTCTACGCCAACGTGAATCCCGAGGTCGATCACCCGCGCTGGACTCAGGCGCGGGAACGACGGCTCGGCGAGCTACGCCGGCGTGAGACGCTGATGTTCAACGGCTATACCGAGCAGGTCCAGTCGATGTACGAGGGCATGGATCTAACGCGTTGGATCTGACGCAGACGTAGCGCCGATGGTCTTCCGCCTCAAGGTCGTTCTGTGGCTCGGTGCGCTGGCACCAGCCGTATGGCTCGGCACCGCCTTCTACCTGGATATGTTCGGCACGAGCGCGGTGGGGGTATCCGCGTTTGGCCCAGGGCTCGATGTCACAGGGGCGGCCGGAGCGAAGCTGCTCACGACACCGACACTTGGCGCGAACCCGATCGAGAAGCTCACGCACGTCACAGGCATGACGACGCTCGTGCTGCTGCTGATCACGCTTTCCGTCACGCCCATCCGTCGGCTCACAGGCTGGAATCGCGTCATCAAGCTGCGCCGGCAGCTAGGTCTCTTCGCCTTCTTTTATGCGTTCTCGCATTTCAGTATCTGGGCCGGACTCGACCAGACGCTGGTGTGGAGCTGGATGCTAGAGGACATTGTCGAGCGCCCCTACATCACGCTCGGATTCGTCGGTCTCGTCATCCTCATCCCACTCGCGATCACGTCGACTACCGGGTGGATCCGCCGGCTCGGCAAGCGCTGGACCCTGCTGCACCGTGGGATCTACGTGGCTGCCACGCTCGGTGTGATCCACTTCTACTGGCTGGTGAAAGCCGACGTCCGTCTGCCGATCCTGTTTGCCGTCATCCTTGGCCTTCTGATGTCTGCCCGCGTCGTCTTCAGCCTGCAAAAGCGGCGCAAGATCTCCCCTAGCAAGATCTCCCCTAAAGGGGACGCTCGACCCTTGAATCCCTAGGCATAAAGCGGAGTTCGGTCGGGCATGCTCTATGCCCCTTTCCTTCTCCACGGTGAGCGGGTCCTGGCGAAGACCATCGAGCTCATGCACGCCAGGGCCGACGACGATTGGGCCGACGAGCGCGATCTGATCGAAGCGATGCGCGAGGAGGCCGCACGGCTCGGGGTGCGCGGGATCATTGTTGATTGGATCAAAGAGCCGCGCATGTTGGAGCACGTCATCGACCACCTCACGGACATCGACTTTGCGGACCGGCGCGGAAGAGTTGTCGCGATTCGTGCGGTCGGCGGATAGTAGGAGGATGGGGTTCATCCCAGGGATCGACGGCCTCCAGGGCAGCGGCTTCGATGGCCCATGGGATATCGCGGTCGGAGTTCCAGGTGGGTGCTCCGCTCCTGAAGCTGGGAGTGACGCCACGGTCGCGGGTTCCGTTGCTGGCGGTGGGCAGGCCCTCCCGAAGGGGGTCCGGTATCCACCCGGTGCCCCAACGTCTCTGTTGGTATTGGAAAGCTGAAATCAGAAGCACGATCACGAGCGGCACGAGGTAGCGGGCGCGCCGTGGGTTCATGATCCCCCGACCCTCTCCCCCAGCACCTCAGCTAGAAATCGAGGCAAAAGGGACTCGGCTTCTGGCGTCTCCGGCGTCCTGTCCCGGAACTCCTCGATCGTCGAGGCGCCCGTCAGTGGCAGGTAGACAGGGTAACGGGAGATGCGTGCGATGAGCCCAGCGCGATCGAGCTCAGGGTGGAACTGGGTTGCGTAGATCGGCCTGCCGGGAAAGCAAAACGCCTCGTTCTCGACGGTCTCGCTCGACGCGAGCAACACGGCGCCGGCAGGCAGCGAGGTCACGATATCCTCGTGACCTATCTGTGCCGGGAATCCTGGCCCTAGCGGTCCGAACACCGGATCGCGTTCTCCTTCGCGCGTGAGCTTCATCCACACCGTCCCCACTTCCGCTCGATCATGATCGGTGACCACTTCCCCACCTAACGCCCGGGCGAGCGCCTGGAACCCCCAACAAGATGCGAATGTCGGCTTCGACGATTCATACAGGCCGACCATCGCGTCCAGGGCGGCTGGCAGCCAAGGTCCGCCTCTCACGACGGAATGGTCACCGCTCCCGCCGATCAGAACCACGTCTACTGAGTCTAGGAGTGCCTGGGACGGCGCCCCCGACAGCAGATCGTGGATCTGAAGCTGTCCATCTTCGGTACCGAGCGCACGCACGAAGCACGCGACCTCGTGCTCGCGAATCGGATCGCCCGCGTTTCGTACTTGAAAGAGGAGGAATCGAGGATGTTCGCCCAAGGGATCGCCACCTGAGTTGGATGATCAGAAGATCGAAGCTACCGGATTGCTTTGGATCGTGCGCTTGTCGGGCAGATTCCGACGGGAGCCATAGCCCTTGGCCTTTCCTTGCCCCCCCCGGCAAATAGGATGTTAGCGCCCTAGTAACCTCTGCTGCCCGGGCACCCAGTGAGGGAACCCATCACCGGCTTCAAACCGGCTCCGCTCTTCGACGCCTCGCCGACCGTGAGCGTGTAGCAGTGACGTTTCGCCCCAAGCAGCTCCTCCGCGAAGCTCACCGTCGCTCGCTCTGGCAAGTGCCGGGCGTGTATCTCGTGGCTGCCTGGTTCGTGCTCCAGGTCGTCGACACACTGACGTCAGTCCTGCAACTTCCCGCGTGGTTCCCCCCCGATGGCGCTCGTGCTGCTACTCGTCGGGCTGCCAGTCGTGCTCACCACGGCCTTCGTCCAGTCGGGATTCACGACCTGGGCGGGACATCTGCCGGTGCATCCCCAGGAATCGGAAGGCATCGATTCGTCTGACAGCGATTCCCCCGACACGAATTCGTCTGACACGGATCTCACGGGAGGCGACACGGGCGGCTCCGGGCACGACACCGACCCCACCGGACGCGACACGCGGGCCCTAAGCGATACCGTGTTCAGCCTCCTCACATGGCGGAATGCGGCCATGGGAGGCGTACTCGCCTTCGCGCTCTGGGGCGTGGTGGCAGCGGCGTGGCTCACACTAGGCGCCCGGGAGGGTGGAGCCCCAGCGCGGGAAGGACCACCCGGCATCGCCGTACTCTCCTTCGTAAACCGCAGCGCTGACGAGTCGGACGAATTCTTCACCGACGGGCTCCACGACGAGTTGCTCACCCAGCTGAGCAAGATCTCTGGCATCAGGGTTATCTCGCGCACGTCGGTGATGAGCTATCGGGACCCCGAGATTGGCATTCCGCGCATCGCCGGTGATGCTCGGCGTAGAGTACGTGCTCGAGGGCGGGTTGCAGCGCGCGGGAAACCAGGTGCGTCTCAACGTCCAGCTCATCGAGGGGGCGACGGACACGCACGTGTGGGCGGATACGTATGATCGCGCGATGACCGTCGACAACCCTACTGGCGATACAGACGGAGATCGTCACGGCCGTGGCACGAGAGATCCAAGGGGTGATCTCCCCGGAGGAGTCGGATTTCCTCGCCGATCGCCCGACACAG
>Ga0114996_10003675_pt1 | contig 18876 bp, 18 predicted proteins | sample ArcticOcean_MG_C_4_FD_87039 | JGI IMG/M metagenome (GOLD analysis project Ga0114996, IMG submission 87039) | Marine microbial communities from western Arctic Ocean - ArcticOcean_MG_CB4_134 | ecosystem: Environmental > Aquatic > Marine > Oceanic | place: Arctic Ocean: Canada Basin | collected...
TAGGAGTGAAAATGTAGATAATTTAAAATCATTAAAGAATATTTTTTCTGGTCTAGAAAAAATACAACAAAAATTTGGCAAAAAAATAATTTATCCAATTCATCCTAGAACCACTAGCAAAATAAAAAATATTGAAATTCCTAAAGGAATAAAATTAATTGATCCTCTAGGATTTTTTGATTTTACTTTTTTGGAAAAAAATGCTTTTTGTTTATTGACTGATTCTGGGACTGTTCCTGAAGAGGCTCTATATTTTAAGAAGCCATGTGTTACAATTAGAGAAACCACGGAAAGACCTGAAATTATAGAAGCAGGATCTAATATTTTATCTGGATTGATACCTGAAAATATACTTCGTTCAACAGAATCAATTACAACAGGTAAACCTGATTGGCAGTGGAGAGAAGCTTTAGGAGATGGGAAAACTTCTAGAAAAGTGATCAATATTTTACATGGAAAACTTTACTGAACATTTTTTTATACTCATAATTTTATATTAATATATTGACTATACTAATTACTGGTGGTACTGGAGAATTAGGTTCAAAATTAAAAAAGATTTTTCCTGTATCTATTTCTCCTTCACATATAGAATTAGATATCTGTGATGCTACTTTAGTAAAAAATTTTTTTAATAATAATAATATAGATTCTGTGATTCATTCTGCTGCATTTACTTCAGTTAGAGGTTGTGAAGAAAATCAATTGCAAGCATTTCAGACAAATGTGCAAGGAACAAAAAATCTAGTTGATGGTTTCAAAAATTCAAATTCTTCGGGAAGATTTGTTTATGTTAGTACAGCATGTGTTTTTGATGGCCATGATAGTATGTATGACGAAACTTCAATTCCTTATCCTGAAAATTTTTATTCATTAACTAAACTCCTAGGAGAATATGTAGTAAATCAATTTGATAATTCATTGATAATTAGAACTAATTTTGTAGGAAGAAAAAAATGGCCATACCCAAAAGCATTTACTGATAGATTTGGGACATATTTATTTTCAGATCAAGTCGCTCAAGGTATTTTTGATGTTTTTAATGATGATGTGAATGGTATAGTACATGTTGTAGGTAATAAAAAAATTTCAATGTATGAATTGGCGAAACTCACTACTCCTGAAATACAACCAATGGTGATGAATGATTATGTTGGACCCTGTTTAACAGTTGATATGAGTCTAGATACTACTCGATGGAAAAAATATAGATTAAACTAAATAACAAATCTATATAACAAAAACTTAAAAATATATTTTTTATAATTTTTTTTTTTAACTAACTATGTGACTAATCTAGATTTATAGTAAAATCGATCTATTATTACAAAATAACTAGCATACACTATGGATGAAATTATTAGAGATACTGCAGCTCCATTTAATCCATATACGTTTCCTAATGTTATGATGGAGATAATTTGAACCAATAAAAATAATCCAGCTCCAACAATTACAATTTTGCTTTTTGCCATACCTAGATATTTAGAAACATATGATTGTGCAATTGCTGATGGGACGATTGAAACACTCATGATTTGAATAACTATTACTGATTCTATAAATTCTGGAAAAATCATTGGAACAAAAATTGGTGATAATATTATACTAAGTATGGCAAAAATAATTGATATACTTATAATAATTCTTTTAATAATCTTGGTCGGAATCTCACTTGCATCTTGTGATAAAACATATGAAAAAAGCATTCCTGGAATTAAATATAATAATGAAATGAATTGTAATCCAAGCTGATAGTTTCCAAGAAGAGAAAAACCCAATATTGGAAGTATGATAATTTTATCTAATGAACCCTGAAATGCCCCAGATATATCCAGCAAATAACTATTTATGGTAAATTTGTATTTATCTTTAAAAATTGAGAAATCAATTTTCATTTCTTTAATCCTTTTATAAAATATGAAACTAAAAAGAAGGAATGATATCGCTATTCCTAATATTACTCCCTGTAATCCAATTATATGATAAAGAATGATAGCTAATACTACAAGTATTATCTTTTGAATAATAATAATTTTTGAATATTTTTGGAATAATTTTCGTCCAATCATATCTGATGAAATTAAATTAAAAATAACAAAACCAATTACATAGAGACTTATTGTTATATCTTCAGCAACAAAGAAAAAAATAATTAATGAAGTGGTTAAAGATGTAATTGAACCAATTACAAAAACTGTTGATTGAATTTTAACATTTTTAGCACCATATACAATTAACACATTTGTCATTCCTGCAAGCGATAGGGTAGAAGATATTATGGCAATGGATATGAGATAACTAATTTCACCATAACCTTCAGTTCCAAGAAGTGAAGCCATGTATAACCAAAAGATTCCTCCAATACCGTTAGTTACCAGGGTGGCAATACTAAGAGATGTTAAATCCTTGAATCTACTGACAATATTTTTAAATTGATTCAATATATCTTTCATTTTTAATAATTTGATTCCATTGTATTTAATTAATTAGTAGGACAATAAATATTGGAAAAAAATCGATTTTATAGATTATTTTTGTATACATGCTTAAAATATAACCAAAATCAGACATAAATTTAATACAGATAAATTGACGAAAATTTTATTCAATATGAAATTTAAGAGGATTTGAATCATGAAAATTTTATTTGTTGTAACAGGTTTAACAACCAAAACTGGCACATACGAAGTTGTTAGTAATATATCAAAACTCCTTTTAGAAAAACACGAAGTTTCACTTCTTACTGATACCGAATATGATTTAGATATTGCATTTACAAAAATCATAAAATTAAAAATTAAAAATTTTAAATTTCCTCAGTATAGATTTATGCCTGATCTAAAAAAATTATTAAATACTAAAGAATTTGATCAATATGATTTAATACATATTTTTGAATACCCCCTCTACATAACTGATTATTTGACAATAAAAAAAAATTCTATTAATACTCCAATTATCATAAGTTTACACGGAACATTACATCAATATAATAAATTTCCATTTAACTTGTTCAAGAAATTTCACAATTCTATTATGATAAAGTTTCATAATCGAATTAATTTATTTCTTGTTTCATCATTATCTGAGAAACTTGGTGTAATGAATAATGGTATCCCAGAAAATAAAATTGAAATTCTACCTCCAGCAATGAATGTTCATGCAGTAGAAATAAAAAATTCTCTTAAGCGGAAAATTGTTTATATTGGAAGATTATCAAAAACAAAAAATATTGAGCTTTTAATCCATGCTTTTTCAAAAATAAAAACTCAAAATATTGATTTAGTAATAGCAGGACCTGATTTTGGAATGTTAAAAAAACTTAAACAATTAACGATTGATCATGGAATCGAAAATAGAGTAAATTTTCGTGGATGGATTTCTGAAGAAGAAAAAATTAATTTGTTATCTGAGACTACCATATTTGTTCATCCTTCATTAGAAGATGTTTTTTTACTTTCATTACTTGAGGCTGCATCTATAGGTATTCCTTGTGTATCTTTTGATGTTCAATCAAATTCTGAAATTTTAGAAGATGGCAAAACGGGCATTATTGTTAAAGAAATTAATTCTGATGCTTTAGCAGAAAAATTGGATTTGTTGTTAAATAATAAAAAATTATATGAAGAAATCTCAAAAAATTCAAAATTATTATTACCTCAAAAATTTAATTGGGAAAAAACAACTCAAATTCTTGAATCAATTTACATTTCTGTGATTGAATCTAAATAATTTTTATTTCTTAAAGTTTTGGATTATTTTTGAATCTTCACCAGATGTTGGTGCATCCCAAGAAAATTGCTCTCCTTTTAACCATCTTTCCCATCTGTTAATGTCTTCTTCAACCATCAACTTGACAAGTTTTTTAAATTTAGTTTTAGGTGTCCATCCAATTTTCTTTTTTGCTTTGGAAAAATCCCCTTTTAAATCTGGTACATCATATGGTCTTAATTTCTTTTTTGAAAGTTTTATTTTTGAAGAAGGAATACCAGCAATTTTACAAGATTCATCTAAAAATTCTTTTACTGAATGACTTTCATTTGTAGCTAATACATAGTCATCTGGATTTTTTTGTTGTAACATCATCCACATTCCTTCTACAAATTCTGGAGCAAATCCCCAATCTCTTCTTGCTGCTAAGTTTCCTAAGTATAGTTCTTTAGAAAGTCCTAAAGAAATTTTTGCAATTTCATTTGATATGTGTCTTGTTACAAATTCAAGACCTCTAATTGGAGATTCATGATTAAATAAAATTCCATTTGAAGCATGAATGTCATAAATTTTTCTATACATGTTAACCATCCAAAATGCATATACTTTTGCTACACCATATGGACTAACTGGATGAAAAGGTGTTTTTTCATTTTTTAATAAAGTTTTATCTACTCCAAACATTTCACTTGACGATGCCTGATAAAATTTTATTTTTTTATTTGATTTGTTTATTTGTTCTAAAATTCTAACAGCTCCAAACCCTGTAATGTCCCCTGTATACAATGGCTGATTAAATGATACATCGACAAAACTTTGAGCAGCTAAATGATAAATTTCATCTGGATTTGATTTTTCTAATGCTTGTGAAACAGAGCTTGAATCTACAATATCTCCTGGAATTAATTCTACCTTGTCAAAAATTTGTAAATAATGCAATCTCCAAAAATTGGGTGTAGATAATCTTCTATAAGTTCCAAAAACTTTGTAACCTTTAGATATCAATAATTTTGCTAAATAAGCACCATCTTGACCTGTAATTCCAGTAATTAATGCACGCTTCATGATTTTTTATAAAACTATTCCAAATTTAAACAGTTAATCTTAATTTCTTTAAAATATTAATGGCATTTAAAAAATCCTTAATTGTGGAATCTCTTCTTATAACTGGGTCAAATGGATTTTTGGGATCCCATCTGGCTCAATACTTTCTTAAAAAAAATACCAAAATTTATAGTATTTCTCATGGAAAATCAAAAAATCCTAATATTGAACAAATTGGAGATGATATTTTAAATTTCAAAAATTTATCTTATGATTTCTCTACTATCCTTCATTTTGCAGCTTTAACTGATATTCAATTTTGTGAAAAAAACCAAAAGAAATGTTTTGAAATTAATATTGATGGAACAAAAAATATTTTAGATTTGGCACGTAAAAATGACTCCAGTTTAGTCTTTGCTAGTTCTAGTCATGTTTATGGAAAACCAGATTTGCTACCAATAAATGAACAATCTTCAATTAATCCTATTTCTATTCATGCTAAAAGTAAAGTTAAGGCAGAATCTCTTTGTGAGGAATATGCAAAATTATATGGTATGGATATAGATATTGTTAGAACTTTTTCTATTTATGGTTCTAACAGTCCTCCATATGCATTAATTTCTCGTATCATTAATCAAATTTTATTTTCAGAAAAAATATTTTTAGGAAATCTTCGATCAAAACGAGATTTTTTACATACTTCTGATTTTTTATCTGCAATTGATATTATAATTCAAAACAAAACTAAAGGATGCTCAAAATTTAATATTGGCTACGGGGAAAGTTTTTCTATTCAAGATATTTGTCATATGCTTCTAGATATTTCTGGAAACTCACAATCAATTGAATCAGATACTAGTTTAATTCGAGATAATGATATTGATGAATTGGTTTGTGATAACTCTGAACTCCGGAAATTAGGATGGTTTCCAAAATTATCTCTTCATGATGGATTAGAACAAGTTTTTTATTGGTTCAAAAAAAATTCTAAAAATATTTAATAATATTCAAAATATTCATAACAAGGAACATATTTCACTAAATTAGTTGATTCCTAAATCTAGAGATTCATGTAGGGTTTGTGGTTCAAAAAATCTTACTTCTATTCTAAATCTAGGCGATCAATATTTAGCAAATTATACTTCGAAATCGGATGATGTTGTACCTTTCAAAGAAAAAATCCCATTAGAATTAATTCGATGTGATAAAACAATTGATCCTACCTCTTGTGGATTGGTACAATTACGTCACACCACTCCTCCAAATCTAATGTATGATCGATATTTCTATCGTTCAGGAATTAATCAAACAATGCCAAAAAATCTAAATCAAATTGTTACACAGGCCATATCAAAAATACAATTGGATTCTAATGATTTTGTGATAGATATTGGATGTAATGATGGAACTTTATTACAAAATTATAAAAAATTACAAGTTAAATCGATAGGATTTGATCCGGCTAAAAATATGGCTCAATTTTCAAAACAAAGTGGTGCCACAATAATTACGGAGTTCTTTTCTTACAAGACTTTTATAAAAAATTTTGGAAATGAAAAAGCAAAAATTATCACAAGTATTGCAATGTTTTATGATTTAGAAAATCCAAATGATTTTGTTGAAGACATATCTAAAATTTTACATCCTGATGGAATTTGGGTTTTAGAATTATCTTATCTCCCTTTAATGTTGTCTCAAAATGCTTTTGATACAATTGTTCATGAACATTTAGAATATTATCATCTTGAAGTCATAGAATTTCTTTTATCTAAATTTAATTTAAAAGTTGTTGATGTTCAGTTAAATGATGTAAATGGAGGTAGTTTTCGGATTTTTGTTCAACATAAAAATAAAGATATCAATTCTACATCTTTAAAACGCATAGAAGAATTATGTGAAAATGAAAAAAACCTTGGTCTTGATTCTAATTTTCCATTTGATTCTTTTATAAAAAGAATTAACCATGAAAAAAATATTTTAATAAAATTTATTGCTAATGAGATTTTCAATGGTAAAATTATACATGGTTATGGTGCATCAACTAAAGGAAATACTCTACTACAATTTTATAATTTAGATGAAAAATCAATTAAATTTATAGCTGATAGAAATCCTGACAAATGGGGTAGACGAACTATAGGTACCAACATTCCTATTGTATCTGAAGAAGAGTCTCATTCAATGCAACCCGATTACTTCCTAGTCCTTCCTTGGCATTTTCAGAAAGAATTTCAAGAAAGAGAAAAAATATATCTAAAAAATGGAGGAAAATTAATTATTCCTTTACCTAAATTTAAAATCATTGAATTTAATGATATTATCTAGATAAAAATTCTTAATTTTTTTTACTGTTTATTAAATTATTTTTCAGATTTTTTTTTAAAACATATCTTGAAAAATCTACAAATAAATAAAAAAATCCTTCTAATATAGTAAAACAAAAACAATCCAAATTTTGCATAAAAATTTTTTTATCTAGATTATTATAACACCATGAAACAAATTTTGCATTTAAAAAAATCATATCTATTTTTTTCAATCTATTAACTTTAGCATAATTGAATAATCCTTTACTTGATACTCCACCATCATATCTTTTACAAAGAACTTCATTTATTACATGAAAATTTCCATATCGTAATGCGTTTATCATTGATGCCCAATCAAATGCATGAGTTATTTCTGTTACTAATATTTTTTTTAATTGCTCTGTTCTATAAATTCCATAAAAAATATGTTGGTGACCTCTTTTTCTTAAATACATTCTAACATTATTTTGATATGAATCATTTGTAGAAATATTTTCAATATGAGCAAATTTTAATAAAATTTTCTTTTTAATTTTTAAAAATCTTGAGTCATTTTTTTTAATTTTTATGGAATCTATTCTTTCTCCAAATAATTCCACTTGACTTGAACTACATACCACGTTCTTATTTTCTTTTAATACTTGAATATTTTTCTCAATAAACCCAGTTAATATTTCATCATCTTGTGCTACCCAACAAAAATATTCACTTGATGCTTTTTTTAAAACAAATTCAAAATTATTTTTTGATCCAATGTTATTTTCTTGTTCAAAATATTGTATCCTTTTGTCTGATATTTGATATTCTTTACACATTTTTGATATGATTTTATTTGGACCATCATGTGAAATAATTAATTTAAAATTTGTAAATGGTAATGATAATATTTTTTCAAGACAATTTCTAATGATTTTTTCATTATTATAGATAGGCATACCTATAGTTAATTCTGATTTTTTTGATTCCAACATTCTTCTTTCAAATATCTATGTTATTTATTACCTAAATGAATTTACTTTCTAAATTTTCTTTTAACGAAAATAAACTGCTTGAGATGTTGGAAATTTTAATAATAAACCTGGTTTGTTTGAAAAAAATTTGTCAATAACATTTTTTGTATCTTTATATTCTTCTTGTCCATAATCGTCAAACAAAATAACTCCACCTTTTACTAGTAGTGGATGAAAAAATTCTAATGCATTTAATGTTGGAGCTGCTGAATTTAGATCTATGTGTATGTAACTAATTGATTTTGGACATTCTTCTGGAATTAATGATTCAGGTATGTATCCAACATGAAAAGTTAAGTTTTTCTCAAATTCTTTTAAATTCTTTTTTATTATATTAATGTCTAATTCAGAATAGTTACCCACATGTTTAATCTCTGTATCTAACAATCCTTTCTCTTGCATAGCATCCCATGCATCATAAAGATGCATTGAAAATTTTGAATTATCCAAACTAGTTATAATTTCTTTTAAAGTGAAATATGCTGTAACTCCATTTGCACTTCCACATTCTATAAAATTATATGTATTAGTATCTGAAAATTCAATTGCATGTTTTGTACAGTATGCTACATACCAATGTCTGTAAAGTAACTCCTCCATGTTTTTTTTACTCATTCCAATACCATCATTTGAAAAATCAAAATGTTCTTGGACATACTTGTGAGTCTCTCTAAAATTTTTCCAATTATATTCATCATTCCATGGTAATTCATGACCTGTTTTCATACCCCATCCAGAAAATTTTGGAATAAAATCAAAAAACGGTTTACTTATTTTTACAAAAAATGGTTGTAAAATAGGAATTTTTTCATAAATAATCTTTAAAATTAAAAGAGATTGCAATTCGTTTTTTAATATTGATCTATTTATTTATACTTACTATTTATTGTAGTAACTTTTCTCAGTAGTTTAGAATATCTTTTTAGAAATTATTTTATATATTAAAGATATTTATCAAATAAGATACTAAATAATCTATGTCTTTTTCATTTAATCCTTTAATAATTCCTGATGTAATTTTAATAAAAACAAAATCATATACTGACACACGTGGATATTTTATGGAACTTTTTCGTTCGTCTATATTTGAAAATTTTAATATTAAAACCAAATTTATTCAAGATAGTATTTCACATTCTAAAAAAGATGTGATTCGAGGCTTACATTTTCAAAATAGTCAATATAAACAAGCAAAATTAATCACTGTATTAAGTGGAGAAATCTTTGATGTTTTAGTTGATATACGAAAAAATTCCCCTACGTATGGAAAATATGTAACTAAAATTCTTAATGAAAAAGATCATGATATCTTATATGTTCCAGAAGGGTTTGCTCATGGATTTTGTGTATTAAGTAATTATGCAAATATATTGTATAAAATGAGTTCCGAATATTCATCTGAATCTGAAAAGGGGATTATTTGGAACGATCTTGATCTAGATATCCCATGGCCAATTAGTAATCCGCTTGTATCTGATAAAGATCAATCCCTTCCTAGATTCAAGAATATTGAAAATGATTTTGAGTATTAAATTAAAATATTAAGATAGTTTTTTAAAATTATGAAAATTTTGATGTCTGGTGCTAATGGATTATTAGGTAAAGAACTTAAGAAAATTGAACCTTCGATCATATCTTTATCAAGAAAAGATATGGATGTTTCAAATTATAATCAAATCATAGAACAAATAAAAAAAAATAAACCTGATATTTTTTTACATCTTGCAGCATTTACAGATAATAGAAAATTAGAAAATGATCCTGAGAGAACAATTAATGATAATATTATTGGAACCTCCAATGTTACTTTAGCTTGCATTAAAGAAAATCTTAGATTGATTTACATTTCTACAGATTATGTATATTCTGGAAAAAAAGGACTGTATAAAGAAAATGATGAAATTTTACCTGTGAACAAATATGCTTGGTCTAAACTTGGTGGTGAATGTGCAGTAACTCAACATACAAATCATCTAATTATTAGAACTAGTATTGGTTCTCTAATTTTTCCATATGATGAGGCATTTGTTGATATGTGGACATCAAAAGATACTGTAAACGTAATAGCTCCATTAATTCTTAAAGCTACAAAAAGTAATCTTAATGGAATAATTAACATTGGAACAAAAAGAAAAAATATGTTTGAGTATGCAAATAAACTTAATTCAGATGTTAAAAAAGCAACTAGAAATGAATTTGGAGATGAAACAGTTTTTGATACTTCATTTGATAATTCAAAATTTACATCGTTTTTAAATAATGATAAATAAAAAATTTAATTTAATTTAAATTATAACGAAGTTTAATAAACTGAATAAATTTAAAATAATATTAATGTTGAAATATCCAGCTCATATCTATCGAACACTTTCATTTTGTAGATCTTGTAAAGGAACAAATTTGGTACCTTATTTAGATCTAGGAATAACCCCTCTTGCAAATGGACTCATAAAATTAGAAAATATTGATAAAAAAGAGCTAAAATTCCCATTAGTTGTATGTTATTGTACCGACTGTTCTCTTTCACAACTTAATGTTGTCGTCGATCCTAAAATTTTATTTTCAAATTATTTGTATATGTCATCGGTATCAAATACATTCAAAAATCATTGCAACTCTTTTGCCTTAAATTTAAATGATTCATTAAATTTATTATCTAATGATTTAGTTGTAGATATTGCTAGTAATGATGGATGTCTGTTACAAGAATTTAAAAAGTTAAAAGTTAAAACTTTAGGGATTGAACCTGCACATAATTTAGCACAAATTGCAAACTCCAACGGTATTGAAACCTTAAATTATTTTTGGAATTATGAATCTGCATCAAAAATTTTAAATAAATATGGTGGTGCTAAACTAATCACTGCTTTTAATGTATTTGCACATGTTGATAATTTACATGATTTTATTAAAAATATTAAAATTGCTTTAAAACAAGATGGGGTATTTGTTATTCAAGTTCCTTATTTGATAGATTTTTTAGAAAAGCATGAATTTGATACCGTATATCATGAACATTTGTCATATTTCCTTTTAAAACCAATACAATATATTTTGAAAAAACATAACATGAAAATTATTTTTGTGAAAAAATATCCTATACATGGAGGGACAATAGAAATAAGAGTAATGCATGATAATGAATATTCACAAAATCTTCTATCTAACGTGGATGATTTTATTGATATAGAAAATAATCTTGGATGCTATAATTTAGAATATTATCTTAACTTTGCCAATGAAGTTAAAATTATTAAGAAAAATCTTACAGATCTTATAGACGATTTAATCCAAAATGGTAAAAAAATTGTTGGATTTGGTGCTTCTGCAAAGGGAAATACATTATTAAATTATTGTAGTATTGATTCAAAGTATATACAATACATTATAGATGAAACGCCTACCAAACAAAATTTTTTAACACCTGGCAGTCATATACCAATTGTTCCTCTTTCATCTTTATACTCTGACCCGCCAGATTATCTCCTTGTATTAGCTTGGAATTTTGTTGAAGAGATAATGAAAAAAACTAAGTCTTTCAAAATTAATGGTGGAAAGTATATAATTCCAATTCCTAAAGTTGGTATAATCTAATTTTAGAAAGTTTTTTTCTAAAACCTATTCATTAACAAATATACTTAATTTGTTGAAATCACATACTTTTATTTGCAGTCATTAATTTTATAGAATATATGAAATTACTTGTATGTGGAGGTGCAGGATTTATTGGTAGTGCATTTATTAGAAATTTTTTAAAAAATAATACTGATTCTCAAATTACTAATCTAGATAATCTTTCTATTGGTTCAAATCTTAAAAATCTTAAAAATATAATTGATAATCAAAATTATTCATTTATTGATGATGATATTAAAAATGAATCAAAAATTAATTCATTAGTTAAAGAAACAGATGTTGTAATTAACTTTGCAGCAGAATCTCATGTTGATAGAAGTATTGCAAATCCAAAATCATTTATTGAGACCAATATCTTAGGAACTTATTCAATACTTGAATCTATAAGAAAACATGATAAATTATTTATTCATATCTCTACAGATGAAGTTTATGGAGATGCTGATGGTAAAGAATCATTTACTGAAGAACAAAATCTTAATCCTAGTAATCCTTATGCTGCAACAAAAGCATCAGCAGATCTTTTAGTCGGTTCTTATGAAAGAACATATGGAATAAAATGTATAACAACAAGATGTACAAATAATTTTGGTCCATATCAGTTTCCTGAAAAACTTATACCCAAAACAATTATTCGTTTGATCAAAAATCTACATGTCCCTTTGTATGGTGATGGTAAGCAGATTAGAAGTTGGATACATGTGTATGATCATGTAAATGCAATAGAAACCATAATTTCAAAAGGAAAATTAGGTCAAATATACAATATTACTGCATATGAAGAAATCACAAATGAAATAATAGTAAAAAAAATACTTGGTTATTTAGAAAAATCTGAGGACATGATAAATTATGTGGGAGATAGACCCGGACATGATAAACGTTATTCAATTAATAGTTCTAAAATTGAAAATCAATTAAATTGGAAACCTAATTTTAAGTTTGAAGATGCATTAAAACAAACAGTGGATTGGTATTTAAAAAATCAGTCATGGTGGGAACCATTGATAGATAAAAATACTTTACATCCTCAACCTTGGACCCTTTCTTGGAAATAATTATCAATAAAAATATTATAATTAACCATTTATTATTAAGATCTTTTTAATCATTTTATTGAAAGGAATAATTTTACACGGAGGTCATGGAACAAGACTTAGACCTTTAACTCATACTGGACCAAAGCAATTGTTACCTATTGCTAACAAACCAATGTCTCAATATGCTTTAGAAGATTTAAAAAAAATTGGAATTACTGATATCGGTATAATTATTGGAGATGTATATCCTGAAAAAGTTAAAGAATACTATGGAGATGGAAGTGATTTTGGTGTAAAAATTTCATATATTTATCAAGAAGCACCTAAAGGAATTGCGCATGCAATTAAACTATGTAGAGAATTTATTGGTAATGAAAAATTTGTTGTCTATCTTGGAGATAATGTACTTAGAAAGGATTTAACGTCATATTCTGCTAAATTTCTTTCAGATGATTTAGACGCAATGATTCTATTGTGTGAAGTGCCCAATCCGTCACAATTTGGTATAGCAGAATTAAATAAACAAGATCCTAAAAAAATCATAAAAATCGTTGAAAAACCTAAAGAACCATCAACAAACCTTGCTGTTATTGGAATTTATTTTCTCACTCCAAAAATATTTGAAAAAATTGATTTGTTAAAACCATCTTGGAGGGGAGAATATGAAATCACAGATGCATTACAATTATTGATAGATCATGGCCACAAAGTAGACTTTGATACAGTTACTGGTTGGTGGAAAGATACTGGTACTCCTGAAGATATACTTCATGCAAATAAATTAGTTTTAGATTCAATAGGTACTGAAAATCAATTTCTAATAAATTCTGATGCTCAAATAAAAAATCAAATAGTTATTGGTAAAAATTCTATTATTTCACATCATTCTAAAATAATCGGCCCTACTATTATTGGAGAAAATTGTATTATTGGTGATGGAGCAAATCTTGGTCCATATGTTAGCATAGGAAATGATTGCAATATTCAAAATTCTAGAATTACCCATTCAATAATTATGAGTAACTGTACTGTTGATACTGAATTTAATTTAACTAATAGTATAATTGCTACTGGATCAAAAATTGAAAAAGTCAATGAATTAGATAAAGAATTTTTACTAGGCGAACGCACTCATTTAAAATTATAGTAATTTTATCTATTTTTAATAATCTAATATTTCTGTAATGTTGATATTATAAAAATTCAAAATAATTAAAATTCATATTTTTTAGAAAAAAAATTCTTTATTTAATAATTTTACTAACTGATTTTTGGAAATTAGTTGAATATAATTATTTTTTACAAACTGCAATAAAATATGTAGGTCTATGTCCATTTTCAAATATTTTTGGTTCATATTCTTTATCAAAGATTTTACTATTAAGAATTTCAGATGATTTATCAAATTTAGAAATAATTTTTTGTAGAAATAATTGATAGAAAATAGATTTTTTATCCAATTTTAAGAGAATTGCTCCTAAAGTATTACGAATTGATTGTATCATAAATGAAGAATAACGAAAATATGGAGTTAAAATTTTCTTTTTCAATAACAATAATTGTGAATAAAAAACTATGTTACTGAAAACTTTAACCAAAACTATTTCAATTTGATTTATTCCCAATCTTTCAATATTTTGAATACCTGAATAAATTTTAGGATCTACTTCCCCATTAAATATAGAAATTATAAACACACCATCATCATCAAGCAATTTTGAAAAATTAGATATATTTGAAGAAAAGTTATATTTTGAGTATGATGATTCAAACAATACTATAGAATCAAATTTTTTGTTTAGAATATTCATATTGAAACTTTCAAATTGTGTTCGTCCATTATGTCGCTTTCTTACATCAATATTTTTTTCATCAAAAATATCGTAGTTCCACACTTCACTTGCGCCACCATCTAATAGAATATTTGCACCGTGATAAGCCATAAATCTGCCATACGATATGTCTAATACATTTCCAGTAACAATTTTACTTGCCAAAATATATCGTGCTTCTTGCTCTTTAATTATATTAGACGACATCTAATTAATAAATTCATTCTATGTATAAATAGTGTTTTCAAAATTGTTAATTGGAATCTTAAATGAATGATTATACTATTGGAATTTTAATGCAGGGTGGAATTTCGGAATGGACTGCAGATATTGTTCAAGAATATAAAAATAATTTCCCAAATGCTGAAATTATGATTTCAACATGGGATGATGAAAAAATTGATGATATTCAATGTGAAATAATAAAAACAAAACCACCTTCAGAAACAGATTACAATCCTCACATTAATCATCAAATTATAGGTGCTCAAATGGGATTGCAAAAAATGAAATCTTCAATAATTATGAAATGTAGAACTGATCAATTTATCCATAATCGGAATATATTCAAACTTTTTTTAGAACTTCCATGCGCAAAAAATAAAATAATGGTAGCTAAACCTCAAATGGGAGTTTATAGTATGTGTGATTATTTTATCAATGATTTTGTTCAAATAGCACATAAGGAACTATTAAGTGAGTATTGGAATTCAATGCCTCTGTATGATGGGTCATATAGCGTTGCATCTGAGATTTACTTAACAAGAAATTATATACAAAAAATTAGGAAAGATAAAGGATCATGGTCAACTATTATGGAAAAATATTTTTGCATTAAAGATGAATATTTAGATTGGAAGAAAGAATCTTTAAAAGAAATGAAATTTGAGGAATATTCAAAATATTATAGAAAAAAATAGAATTTTTAAATACCAAGTTAAAAATATACATTGTTTTTATTTGCATTTTTGAAAGTTCGTATCTTTTTTGGTGAGACTTGTGCTTGAGATCAAAAGTTAACTCTCGTTAAAACTCAATACATATTTTAATGATGGATTGCAATAATTTATAGTAATAATGTCCGAGTTTATCAAAATTAAATCTAATCAAAATGAAAATCTCTTAAAAAAAGAAACTGCTAGTAATTGGAAATCCGAAAAAGAAAATCATATGGAATTAAAAAATTTTGATTTTACAAAAAAAATTTTTTTCCATCCAGAAAAAATTACTGAATATAAAGAAGGAAAAAGACCTTTTCCAACAACAATTGAAATTGATTTAACTAATCGATGTAATCATAGGTGTTCTTTTTGTAATTATGCTGAACATATAGGAGTTGAAGCAGATAAGCCATCATTAGATACTGAATTAATTAAAAAAACACTAAAAGAAGCTAAAGAATTAGGAACAAAAGGAATAAGCTTTACTGGAGGTGGAGAATCAACTATTCATAAAGATTATTTGCAAATTATTGAATATGCGCATGAAATTGGATTAGATCTTGGAAACATCACTAATGGTTCAACAATTACAATACGTAACGTTGACACGTTTATCAAAAATTTACAGTGGATTAGAGTTTCTATGGCAGGTGGTGATAGAGAAAGTTACAAAAAAGTTCAAGGTGTTGATCAATTTGAATTAATTGTAAGAAATCTAGAATTATTATCAAAAAGAAAAGAGGAATTAAAAAGTGATATAAATATTGGAATACGAACTCTTGTTACTCCAGATAACGTTCAAACATTGGAAGTATTTGCAGAAACAATTAAATCATTAAATATTAATTATTTCCAATTAGCTCCAGATGAATTTACAACAGATAAAGGAGAATTTTGGAATAGTGAAAATACTCAGCAAATTTTTAAAAATGTAAAAAATATTTTGGCAAGTAATGACATCAATTTATTGACAACTACATTTATGAAAGCTCAAGAAAATTTAGATTATCCACAAACTTGTCATGCACATTTTTTTATGATTGCAATTTTAGCAGAAGGTGATGTTATATTTTGTAAAAATGCTCGTACAAAAAATAGTTTTCACATTGGAAATATTTATAAACAAACTTTAAAAGAAATTTGGGCTTCAGAAAAGACCAAAGATATTGAAAAGTGGGTAAAGCCAAATAATTGTGAATTATTTTGCAAACATATGGCAATAAATAACACTCTTGAAGGTATTCTTAATCCTGGACCAGATGAATCTCCAAGTTTTGTGGGGTAAATAGTATATGATTTTCATTGTAGGTGGTAGAGGTTTAACAGGTTCCGCACTTGTAAGAAATTTGGAAAAACAAAAAATAGAGTTTAAAATTATTCAAAAAGAGAATAAAGAAGAGTTTTTTGGAAAAAGTTGTGACATTTTAATTTTTGCAAATGGTAACGCTGTAAAATATAAAGCAAACAAAGATCCATTTTTTGATTTTCATGCATCGTTATCAAGCATTGCTGAATATGTTCATAAAATTAATAGTCACTTGTTCATTTTGTTATCATCCATTGAAGTATATGATCAACATTCATCATTAGAAACATCAAAAGAGGATATTAAAATTAATGAACAAAACTTGGGACCTTATGGATACCATAAATTTTTAGCTGAAAATTATGTCCAAAAATTTGCAAAAAATTTTTTAATTTTTCGTCTTCCTGCATTAGTTGGTATAGGTACAAGGAAAAATCCTATCTATGATTTTCTACACAATCATAAAAAAGTCATGATTTCACAAAATTCTCAGTTAAATGTGATAAATACTAGTGTAATTGCAGATATTATTTTAGAAATAATTAATAAAAATATATACAATGAAATTTTTAATTTAGCTTCCACAAATAGTGTGAGAATATGTGATGTCAAAAATATTGTAAATTTTGATAGTGATTATACAGATGAATCAGAAAAATATTTACAAAAATATTACATTAATACAGAAAAGATTCAAAAATATGTACAACTATCTTCTAGTGAAGAAGCAATAATTGAATATAATGAATCATTAAACTAAAATATCAATTTTGATTTAAAATTTGATAAAACTTAACTACATCTCCAATTTTATCTACAACTTTTGTAGGAACAAAATTGAATTCACTTTTGATTCTATCTATGTTAATTTGTCTTGATGAAAATTTTTTTGCGTCAGGAGCAATTTCTAATTTACAATTAGTTAGACGAATAATTTCATTAATAATCTCTTTGGATGAAATATTGTAGCCACTTGCAATATTATAAATTTGGTATTTATCTAAAGATATGATTTTTGGAATTAGTTGAACCAAATCATCAATATACACATAATCTTTTTCACTGTTAAGAGTTGAATGTAAAACTATTTTTCCTGTTTCTACGGCCTCTTTAATTAAGGAAGGAATAAAAAGATTGGAAGGTGCATTGGTACCAACAACATTTGAAGGTCTAATTATTTTGATTTTAGGATTATTCATAGACATGCAAAGTGATTCTCCTTGTAATTTGGATATGTTATAAAGTTCATTTTTCATATTTGGATTTACACTATAGGCATTTTCTTCTAATGTTGAATTGGCATTATAGTAAATTCTTCCTGATGAGATATACAGTAAAGAATCGAAATTACAATTTTTTAAGATATTATTTAATATACATACATGTGCATCGATTGCTTGTAATGGTTCTTTAAGGAAATTTGAAACACCTAGAGAATAAATCACATTGTGCAAATTTTGACCATTTAGAGACTCTTTTCTAATATCTGGAGTATAGCAATCATTGTTTTGATTTTTTAATGCCGTAGAAATATTAGAACCAATAAAACCAGACGCACCAAGAATGGTAAATTTTATTCTACTGCACCTGCATCAAAAGGTTTCCATGAATCATCTTTTTCTGTAATAATTTTTTCATTAATGGGCCACTTTATGTTAAATGCTGGATCATTCCAATGAACTCCTAATTCGGAACTTGGAGTATAAAATTCAGATACTTGGTAAATAATTTCAGAATTATCTACCATAGATTGATAACCATGTGCAAAACCTTCGGGGACAAATAACATTTTATAATTCTCTTCCGTTAATTCAATTCCAAACCATTTTGTAAATGTTTTTGAAGAAGGTCTTAAGTCAATTATAACATCAAAAATTTTCCCTTTTGTACAACGGATTAATTTTGATTCTTCAAAAGGTTTGGCTTGATAGTGCATTCCACGTAAGGTACCGCATTTTTTACTAAATGATATGTTACACTGAACTAAATTAGAATTCAAATTTTGTTTAGCAAATTCTTTGGTATCCCATGATCTTGCAAAAAA
>Ga0114996_10003677_pt1 | contig 18872 bp, 12 predicted proteins | sample ArcticOcean_MG_C_4_FD_87039 | JGI IMG/M metagenome (GOLD analysis project Ga0114996, IMG submission 87039) | Marine microbial communities from western Arctic Ocean - ArcticOcean_MG_CB4_134 | ecosystem: Environmental > Aquatic > Marine > Oceanic | place: Arctic Ocean: Canada Basin | collected...
CAATATGAAAGCCTCCGGGAAATGCAGCGCTCGACGGAGAAGGGATTCGGTAGCGTCGTCTCACTGTTACCCGGACGGGTGATCGTGCTGCAGACTCTGCCGGGTAGCCCCTCGGCGCGGGCGGGCCTGTCGCCGGGCGACGAGATCATGGTCATCAATCGCTATCCGCTCTCCCGGTTAACGATCGATCAGCTCGTCCAACTGCTCAGCCAGTCGCGGCAACAGCGGGCACAGTTGATGGTCAAGCGGCCTGACTTTGTCCGCCTCATTCCGATGGAACTCGTTCCGGCCGAGATGGCCGACCCCAGCGTCCGTCAAGCCTTCTTCCTTGAACCCGACACCGCCTACGTCAAGCTCGCCAATTTTGAGCAGACCACGGCAGGCGAATTTCGCGCTGCGATCGAGCGGCTCAAGACCGACGGCATGCGCAAGCTCGTTCTCGATCTGCGCCAGAACCCGGGTGGAATCGTCGAATCCGCCGTCGCCGTCGCCTCGTTCTTTCTCAAGCCCGGGCAGAACATTCTGTGGATTCAAGGCCGCGAAGGCGCGCCGCAAGGCGTGAAAGTCCCCGACGATTCCGATCCGTACGACTTCCCCGTCTGCGTGCTCGTCGATGACCGTGCGGCCAGCGCCGCCGAGCTACTGGCCGGCGCCTTGCAGGATCACGACCGCGCCTACATCGTCGGCACGTCCAGCTTCGGCAAGGGCCTCGTGCAAAGCGTCTTCCAACTCTCTGAAGGCGCGGCTGTCGCGCTGACCACGGCGCGATATCTCACACCGAGCGGGCGCTCCATTCAACGGCCTCTGGGTGACTGTGACCTCTACGCGCTGGCTCACTGCGACGAAGAACCGGCCGTCGAGGAATTCCGCACCGACGCCGGACGCATCGTCAGGGGCGGCGGCGGCATCAACCCCGATGAGGTCGTGCTGCCTCACGCCTACAACACCCGCTTCGAAGCGGTGATGGACGTTTCCAATTCCTTCTTCGAGTTTGCGCAGGCGTACCTTCGGAATCACAAAGACATCAAGGAAGATTTCGAAGTGTCCTCCGAACTCCTCGACCAATTCCACGGCTTCCTGGATAATCGGCGCATCCAACCCGGTCTTGCTGAATGGTCCTCAACAGTTGGATTCATCCGCAGCCGCCTCAAGCAGGAAATCTTCAATCTTGCGTTTAGTGTCGAAAAGGGTGACGAGATTGGCGCGCGCCGCGATCCGGTCATCCAAGCCGCTCTGCGCAATCTCGCTCAGCAATCAAACGACTCCGCACAGCCATGAGCCGATTCCAGTTCCTCCTCCCGGCGACACTCTTGCTGTTTCTCGGGTGCTCGCCGGACGGCGGCGACGACGGGCTTCCACCCCAAGGCGCGAACCAGCGGGCCGACGTCATTTTCACCGATGTGACCTCCGCCGTCGGCATCACCTTCGAGCACCACAACGGTCGTTCCGGCAAGAAATATCTCCCGGAAACGCTAGGCTCCGGGTGCGCCTTCTTTGACTACAACGGCGACAATCTGCCCGACATCCTCTTCGTCAACAGTCGCAGTTGGGACGCTGCTCCCGGCCGCACAACCACACCGGCGCTCTACAAAAACAACGGTGACGGCACGTTCTCCGACGTCACCGCCGCCGCCGGCCTCGACATCGAGATCTACGGCCTGGGCACCTCCATCGCCGACTATGACAACGACGGCGACGCCGACGTTTACATCACGGCGCTCGGAAGCGACCGGCTGTTTCGCAACGACGGTAAAGGCCGCTTCGCCGACGTCACCACTGCCTCGGGAATCGAGAACAACGACTTCGGGACCAGCGCCGCTTGGTTCGACTACGATCACGACGGCCGCCTCGACCTATTCGTAGCCAACTATGTGCAGTGGTCGCCGGAACAGGATTTATGGTGCTCGCTCGACGGCGAGACAAAGTCTTTCTGCACGCCGGAATCTTACGAGGGTGTCACGTCACGCCTCTTCCGCAACACCGGCGACGGCCGCTTCGTAGACACCACCAAAGCCGCCGGGCTCTTCGACGGCACATCGAAGGCTCTCGGCGTCGCGGTCTTCGACTACGACCGCGACGGCTGGCTCGACCTCTTCGTCGCCAACGACACGCAGCCCAACAAGCTCTACCACAACGAACAAAAAGGAACGTTCCGCGAAGCCGGGCTTGCGGCCGGTATCGCATTCGGGGAAGACGGCCGGGCGCGCGGCGCGATGGGCGTCGATGCGGCGGACTACGATCGCTCCGGCCTGCCGCACCTCATCGTCGGCAATTTTTCGAACGAGATGCTCAACCTGTATCACAACGAAGGCAAGGGCCTGTTCGTCGACGACGCTCCCCCTTCTGCGGTCGGGCGCGCCAGCCTGCTCTCACTCACCTTCGGGGCTTTCTTCTTTGACTACGACCTCGACGGCCTGCTCGATATTTTCGGAGCCAACGGCCATCTCGATCCGGAAATTGAACGAGTTCAACCGAAGGTGCGTTTCGCCCAGGCTCCGCTGCTGTTCCGGAATCTCGGTAGCGGCAAGTTTGAACCGGCGCTCGACGAAGTCGGCAAAGACATGGCGCAGCCGCTGGTGGCGCGTGGCGCGGCGTATGCCGATTACGATCGCGACGGCGACCTCGATGTCCTCGTTACCACCAACAACGGGCCCGCTCATCTCTACCGCAACGACGGTGGCAACGTGAATTCACACCTCCGTCTGCAACTCGAAGGCTCGCCTTCGAACCGCAGCGGGATCGGGGCGGAAGTGACCGTCCACAGCCCCTCTGGTGAACAGTGGCGCACCGTGCGCACCGGGTCCAGTTATTGCTCGCAGAGTGAACTACCGCTGACGTTCGGCCTCAACCAAGACCTGGAAATCAACTCCATCGCGGTCAAGTGGCCCAGCGGCCAGGTTCGGACCTATCAGGATGTCGAACCGAACAGGGCCTACCTTATCCACGAGGACTTCGGCCTACAGCCGCTCCCGTGAGCGACGGTGAAGAATTGGGGACTGTCCCAAGCGCCGGCTAGTCCATCAACATCCCGCCGTTGATCTCGATTGCCTCACCCACGATGTGGCTCGCCTTGTCGCTCGCCAGGAACGTAATCATCCCCGCGATCTCTGGGGACTCTCCAGCCCTGCCTTGAGGAATTGTCGAGACCATCGCGTCCATGCGGTCCTGCGGGGTGAACCGTTCGTGAAACGGAGTCAAGATCACACCGGGATGCACCGCATTAACCCGGACGCCTTGGCCAATTAGCTCTTTCGCCATTCCCTTTGACATGCAAGTCATCGCCGCTTTCGCGGTGGCATAGGGTATCGACCCGGGGCCGCCGCCGTTACGAGCTGCGATCGAGCTGACATTGATGATCGTCCCCGAGCCACGTTCAACCATGTGAGCCGCAGCGGCTTTGGTCACCCAGAAGGCGCTGTTCAAGTTCACGTTCATCACGCGCTGCCACAGATCATCCGTAATCTCCAGCAAGTACTTTCGTTCAAGCAACGACCCGGCATTATTGACCAGGCAATCGATCCGACCACTGCCGGCCAAGACGTCGGAGACCAACTTGCGGGCGCCCTCCGCCGTCGACAGGTCTCCCTGATAGAGCCAGGCCGTACCGCCGGCCTTCTCGATTTTCCCGGCTACTTCGCGGGCGGCATCCGCGCTGGTGTTGTAGTGAACGGCGACACGGGAGCCTTCCCGCGCCAAGTCGAGGGCGGCCGCGGCTCCAATGCCTGTACTGGAGCCGGTAACAAGCGAGACGTGCGATGATGGAAAGTTGGGCATAGCGGATCAATTGTAGTACAAAGATACGTCTATCCCGTCCGGCAGTAAGCCGCACCATGTCCGCGGGCCGTGGCCTGCTCCCAAATCGAAGTCGAAGGCGCTACCCTGTACCGAGACAAGCCTTCGGCCGCCAAGTTTCTGGAGATACGAATGAGCGACGCAAAAACCTACGCAAATTACATCAACGGCGAGTGGGTCACCTCTGACCGGACTTTCGAGGTCCGCAACCCGGCCAACACCGACGACTTGGTGGGCACTTTTTCAAAAGGCAGCCCCGAGGATGTCGCCAACGCGGCCACGGCGGCGCAAGACGCATTCGCCGAGTGGGCGGCGCTGCCCGGCCCGGCGCGCGGCAAGTACCTGTTCAAGATCGCCGACATTCTCGAAGCCAAGCTCGACCAGCTCGGCGAAGAGATGACCCGCGAGGAAGGCAAAACCCTTCCCGAAGCCAAGGGCGAAACCATGCGGTCGATCAACATCTTCCGCTACTTCGCCAGCGAAGGTTCGCGCGTGCCAGGACACATGGTCCCGTCTGAGCGCGACCGCGTCTTCATGTACGCCTTCCGCAAGCCGCTCGGCGTCGTCGGCCTCATCACTCCTTGGAACTTCCCGAGCGCGATTCCCGCCTGGAAGCTCGCACCTGCGATGGTCGCAGGCAATACTGTCATCATGAAACCGGCGTCGGCCTCACCGTTGAGCGCCTGGAGCATCATCGAGGCGTGCCACGAAGCCGGCGTACCGAAGGGCGTTGTCAATTTCATCGCCGGTTCGGGCGGTGAGTTGGGCGACGCGATCGTGAACGCCGCTCCGCTCAAGGCCATCTCCTTCACCGGCTCCTGCGAGATCGGCAACCAGCTTCATGAGCAGGCCTCAAAGCGCCGCCTTCGCATTCAGCTTGAAATGGGCGGCAAGAATCCGACGATCGTCCTCAACGACGCCATCTTGGCGAAGGCCGTCGGTAATACCGTCAACGCCGCGTTCTTCTCGACCGGCCAGAAATGCACCGCCACCAGCCGCGTGATCGTTGAAGAAGGTATCTACGACAAGTTCGTAGCCGCCCTCGTCGAGGCCACCAAGAAACTGAAGGTCGGCAACGGACTCGAAGCCGGCGTACAGATCGGACCCGCCATCGACAAGTCGCAGCTCGAGACGGACCTGAAGTACATCGAGATCGCCAAGAAAGAAGGCGCCAAGCTCGAGTGTGGCGGCAATCATCTCACCGGCGGCGACTATGACAAAGGCTTCTTCGTTGAGCCCACCGTCTTCACGGGCGTGACCGAAGATATGAGAATCGCCCAGGAAGAAGTCTTCGGCCCGGTTCTCGCCGTGATGAAAGCCAAAGACTACGACGACGCCATGCGCATTGCCAACAACGTCGCCTTTGGCCTGTCCGCTTCGATCCAAACCCAAGACGTGTCGCGAATCTTCGAGTACGCTTCGCAGATCGAGGCCGGCCTCGTTACCGTCAACCTGCCGAGCGCTGGCGTCGAGTATCAGTTGCCCTTCGGCGGCACCAAAGACTCCAGTTTCGGCCCGAAGGAACAAGGTCCGGCGGCGCTCGATTTCTATACCGACTACAAGACCGTCTATCTCGGTTACTAAGAAAGGGCCGCCATGAAGCTCGCCCAAGTTCGCACCTCGGCAACCGGCTTGCTGTCGGCGGCCATCGTTCATCCGAACGGTTACCGGCTCATCATCGGCCATACCGTGGATTCGCTCATCCGTCAGGCGGAAGAACAAGAGCGTAGCCTGGCGGACCTAGCGGAGGAGTTAGCTCTGGTCGACCCGGTCGCGATGGAACTCGCCATACCGGTGACGCCGAGCGAAGTCTGGGCTTGCGGTTGCTCCTATGCGCCGAGCGCTGAGTTCCGAGATGGCGAATTGGGTGAAGGTGAGGGGCCGTATGCGTACGTCTCCGACCCGGCCCATCGCCCCGAGTTGTTCTTCAAGGGCACCTCTCGCGTTTGTGTTGGCCCGAACGAAACGATCGGCATTCGTCCTGATTCGACTTTCACCGCGCCCGAGCCTGAGCTGGGTCTCGTGCTCAACAGCAAAGCCGAGATCGTCGCCTACACGCTGGGCAACGATGTATCGGCTTGGGATATCGAACGTGAAAACGCGCTCTATCTCCCGCAGTCAAAAGTCTACGACAAGTGCTGCGCATTGGGTCCGTTCCTTGTAACACCCGACGAGATCGACGATCCGTATCAGCTTGAGATGAGTTGCACCATCCGTCGACGCGGAGAACTAACCTTTGAAGGTAAGGCGTCCATATCTCAGCTGCGAAGAAAATTTGAAGAACTCGTCGAGTACGTGCGCCGCGGCAATTCCTTTCCCGCGGCGACCGTCCTCTTGACAGGCACTGGTATCATCGTTACGCAAGAAGCGGCGCTAGCCCCCGGCGACGTGGTGACAATCGATGTTCCCGAAATCGGGAGCCTCGTAAATTCAGCCATTTCCGTATAAGATATACGGGGAACTCAGGGGCATCATGAAACTTGTCAAACTAGTAGTACTAAAAGCTCTGCAAGCTTTTATCGTTCTAGGGGCGATCACAATCGGACTCGGTATCGCCGTCTGGCTCTATCCACCGCTATTCCCGTTGGGCTTAGCTCAGCTAGACCGCTCGCCTTTCTGTCCACGGGACGAAGCTTACCCTGCGGCACAGCGTCGCTACAACCTCGTTAAGACGATCGGCAAAGTCCAAGGGGCTCTTCACCTCATCGAAACGGACCCGGAAGGCTATGAACTCTGGCAAACGGGCTCCGGCAAGTTCTGGATCCCTGAAGGGCAGATTGGTGCGCTCTCCATCACAATTGCCGAACAGCGGGTAGATCTCTATGGCGGGTCCGCGTTCCGCGTTCGAGAGGGCGACATTGTATTCGATTGCAAGGCCGGAGCGGGAGCCTATGCTCGCGAAGCACTGCAAGCCGGCGCGGCTAAGGTCGTAGCGCTGGAATACGACCCACGGCTGCGTGAAAGCCTCCGCCGCAATTTCAAGGACGCCATCAGCGAAGGGAAGCTGGTAATCCGCCCTGAGGACGACACGAAATCGGCTAGCGCCGGGATGGGAACCGCCTCCTTGCAACGCGTCATTCTCACGCCGGATGAAACGCCGAGCTCGGAAACGATGGCTTCCCTAAAGATCGACGCACTTGTCGAAGGGTTGAAGATTGAACGGGTGGACGTCATCAAGATGGCTACTCATGGAGTCGCTCTCAATGTTCTGGACGGAGCCCGAAACACGATCCGGGAGCATCGGCCTCGCCTCGCGGTCGCGACCCAAGAGTCCGAGGATGACGCCAACAAGGTCACGGAATGGCTCGCCGCCCTGAACGTAGGCTACGCCCCGGCGTGCCAAGTTTGTGGCATTAGCCCCGATCTTTTCGTCCAGCCGGATATCGTTCTCTTCCAGGCTCCGGCTCTCTAGAAGGCTCGGAGATCTCCGCAGTCCCAGTATCAACAGGCCCGGGACGCGCTCCGCGTCCTGCCAGCCAACCCTTTATACCCGATCCGCTCTGCTTTCGGCTAACATACGCCAAATGCGAGCAATTTGTACGCCCTTATCGGGTCTCCTCCTTGTCGGCCTTACGCTGGCCGGCGCCACACTGACGGCGCAATCGCTCGATGTGCCCATTCGACTACAGGAGTTCGCCGGCGTTGCACGGCAGGGCGAAGCGGTAACGTTTGGCATTCCGCTTCCAAAAGGCCTGATCACGGACACAGAACGTCTTCGCCTAGTCGGGGCGGATGGCGATCCCGTGCCTGCCTCGTTTCGAGCCGTCAACCGATGGTGGGATGACGGTTCGATTCAATGGGTCCACACGGACTTCGCCGCTGACGCCGCGGCGAACGGCGAGGCGCTGTACCGGGTGAGGCTTTCCGATGCGCCTGTACCTGAGCCATCCGCGAAACTGGTCGTGAACGAGGACCGTGACGCCGTCACGGTCGATACCGGCCCGCTGCAGTTCGAGGTGCGGCGACTCGGGCCGCTGTTCGATGCGCCAGGCCTGCATGACGTCGACATCGTCTTGCGATCAGACGAACGTATCTACCGTGCAGGCCACTGGGCTGCGACGACGCTCGAAGTGGAAGAGAAGAGTCCGCTCAAGGTCGTCATCAAGCGGACAGGTTCTCATGGCTGGCTCAACCGCACGGAACGTGCGCTCGACTATCAGCTACGCATAGTGGCCTACGCAGGGCGCCCGTACGTGCGTTTGATCTATACGTTTGTGAACCGTCAGGGGCAGGCGATGAGCGACTTCGTGCGTCTCGACGAGTTGCGCTTGGAAGGCCGGTTGGAGAACGCCGCCACGCCCGAACGGGTTGATCAGTTATCGGCCGAACCGCGACGGCCCGGCTGGTTCCAAGCGGGCTCGGTCGGTGTGGGGATGCGATGGTTCTGGCAACTCTACCCCAAGGGTTTTGAGATCCAAGAAGATCATACGCTCCGGCTCGAACTGTTTCCGCCCACGGCAAAGCCGCAAAACGTCTACACCGGCGTGGCTAAAACCCACGAGATGATGCTGGCGTTTGATGGGAAGGACTATAGCGCCGCGCTAAACGATCCACTGCACGGAGTCGCGCCTCCCGCATGGTACACGCGCGACACGGGAGCACTCGGGCGACTCGCCGAATCATCACCCAACGTCATCCGCCCGGAGTATTGGCCACTCGTCGAGAAGTACGACCGATGGCTCGTGGAGAGCCGCCGGGCGGTGCGCGCCAAGCGGGATCGTAGTTTCGAGTTTCGCGGCGAACAACACGACGAGTACGGGGTGTTCAACTTCGGCGACGCCATGCACAAGCTGATTCCCGATGACAGCCGCCCGGACTACGGCATCCATTGGGAATCGCAGTATTACGATTTCGCGCACGCCCTGTTCCTGCACTTCTTCCGAACAGGAGACATGGAATCGTACCGTATGGCGATCGAAGCGGCGGCATATCTGGGGGACGTGGCGATCTCGCACCACGAAGTCGAGCCCGGTCGAGACGGCGTACCGCGCACGACGCCCGCTCTCAACCACTGGGTGCGCTACTCGGATGGCGACTTCATCAGCTCAGTGAGTTGGTTCGCTTACAAGAACGAAAGTTTGTTTGACCGCTATCTGCTGACCGGGGATTTGTGGTCGCGCGATGTGGCTCGTTTGTCGTCGGACTTCGGCGTGTACTACAACGGCCTGGATATCGACAACAATACACGGTCGATCGGCAACGGCCTTTTCGCGGTGCTCAAAGCGTACGAGGTGTTCGGTGACAGCAAGTACCTCGATCGTGCTCACTGGATCGTCGATTCCGTTCACACCTGGCAAGACGGCGACAAGGAACGGTTGCGAACGCTGAACCCACGAGTACGGTGGAACCCGCTGTTTCAAGGCGGGTACAGCCATCAGTCATGGATGTACGGCATTGCTCTCGAAGGGATGGCGCAGGCTTCGCAGTTCACCGAGCGGGCTGAGATGCCGGGTTACATGCGTCGGGCCGCGGATTGGCTTTTCGACAACCCTCGCGAGTGGGACCCCGTGAAGCGCCTGTTTCGAAATGGCCCGATCCACGCGGTGATGTTAACGCCTGGGCTGGCGTACATCGCTGAGACAAGCGGGGAGAAAAAATACTGGGACGTGTCGATGGAAAGTTTCCAGCGGCAGACGGAGGACGGAAAGGTAACGGACCGATTGAAATTGTTCGGTCAGCTCTTTCGGAATTCACAGCGCTTCACCTGGTATCTATCGAAGTACTTTGAGCCACCCGCGGCTGAGTCCAGCAACTAGCAAAGACACGTTGAAGACCGGTCATCCACTTGGGGTCGTCGCGCGGCGGTAGCTGGGCAGGTTCTCCTGCTCAGCGTTCCTCCACATGTTCTCGTCGCCGCAGTCGAGTCTCGTGAACCAGTCGTCCATACGGCGTTTCAAGCTCGCCCGCTGGTCGGCGTATTCCTCGCTCTCGGCTAAATTGCGGCGCTCTTTCGGGTCGTTGCGCAAATCGTAGAGTTCGCTGTCGAAGCCGTCTACACGATGGATGTACTTCCACTCTTCATCGCGGATCATCCGGCAATACTGATACTCGCCGTACACAGTGTTGTCCCACTCGAACTCGGCGCCACGCAGCGCTCCCGCGTAGCTGCGCCCGGCGAGCGGCTTGCCGGAGTCGAGCGCCGGCAACCCGAGGTAATCAAGCACCGTCGGAGCGAAGTCGTAGAAGCTCGTGTAAATCCCGCTCGTGCGTCCGGCCGGGATTGAGCCGAGATGATGGAAGAAGGCTGGCACAAACATCGACTCGTCGTACATGTTGTACGGCCACGACGTGTTCCCCTTGCCCCAAAGGCCGTGATGCTCCAGCATGAAGCCGTGATCGCTCAGGAAGATCACCAGTGTATCCTCGGTCAGCCCCAATTCTTCAAGCCTGCCTACAATGCGCCCGACATTGTGGTCGATCGCACTGATCATCGCGTAGTAGTGCATCTTACTCTCGCGATTGCCGACGTTTCGCTTTGAGAGGCTATGAGCAATCGGTTCGTTCAGCGGTTCGCCGGGAAAGGTTTCAAACGCAGAGTCGCGATACAGATCCAGATACTTCTCGGGCGTTCCTGAGTAAGGCGTGTGCGGAGCGTTGTAAGAGACAAAACAGAAGAAGGGGTTGTCTTTCGATTCGTCGATGAACTCAAGAGCTTTGTCAGTCACGACGTCGGTCGTATAGCCGGGGTACTCGCGCTTCTCGCCGCTGAAGTACATCGGCGGGTCTTGATAGCGGTTCCCTCCCGTCGGCATCGCGAACCAGTAGTCGAAGCCCTCTTGCGGCCGTGCATTATCGCCCATGTGCCACTTGCCGCTAAGCCCGACGCGGTAGCCGTTCGCGGCAAGCACCTCGCTGAAAGTGGCCTCGTCTGAGAGGAAGGCATGTGCCTTCTCTCCCTCGTTCTCATCGCGGACCCAATCGTGAATGCCGTGCTGCGACGGGATCTGACCCGTGAACAGAGTAGCGCGGCTCGGTGAACAAACAGGCGTCGTGCAGAAGGCATTTGTGAAGAGCATTCCCGCGCGAGCGAGGCGATCACAGTGCGGCGTCTGGATCTCGTTGTTGCCGTAGACACCAAGAGTATGAGGCGCTTGATCGTCCGTAAGGATGAAGACAACGTTCGTTGGGCGCTTCGGCTCGGGTGGCTCGGCGCAAGCGGCGAGTCCCGCGGCAGCCGTAGTTCGAATAAAATCGCGGCGATGCATAGCGTGATTCTAGATCGTTCGCATCAGCCGTGCACGACTGGTTAGAGACTTGGGGTCAAGAAGTGAGAGCTTCGCTCGACTTCTCCAGCATCAATTCCCAAAGGCGCTCAACATGCTTTTCGCGCGTGTGGATGTTACCGATCGCCACCCGCAAGGTGAACTGGTCATGGAGAACAGTGCTTGACAGGAAAAACTCCCCCGTCGCGTTAATCGCCTCAATCAAGCGTTGATTGATCGCATTGAGTCGCCCCTCATCAACCCCCGCGGGCTTGTATCGGAAACAGACCACCGAGAACGGCGTCAGAGCAATTCGCTCGAAATCCGGATGCTCGTCGACGCGCTTACCAAAGCCCTCAGCGAGCCTGATATGCTCTCGCAGATTCGCCATCAAGCCCGCGCGCCCGAAGTAGCGCATCACGAACCACAACTTGAGCGCGCGAAAGCGGCGGCCGAGAGGAACCGCATACTCCATGAAGTTGACCGCCCGCTCATCCTGCTCACTCCGCAGATAGGCGGGCACGAGCGAGAGAGCCTGACGAAGTTCTTCCGGCCGGCGGCAATAGAACGCCGTAAGATCCATCGGCGTGAACAACCACTTGTGCGGATTGAGCAGAAGGTATCCGCGCGCTCACACCCGTCTAAATAGTGCCTCTTCTCCGGCAGGATGCCCGCCGCGCCCGCATACGCCGCATCCACGTGGAACCAGAGTGAGTGACTTTCAGCGATGTCGGCCAGCGCCGCGATCGGGTCGACACTCGTCGTCGATGTCGTCCCGATCGTCCCGACGATGCAGAACGGCTGAAAGCCCCCGGCGAGGTCTTCTTGGATGAGGTTCTCCAGCAACTCAGCCCGCATCCGGAATTCATCGTCAACGCCGACCTTGCGGCAGTTCTCACGCGGAAGCCCCAGCACGAGCATCGTCTTCTCGATCGACGAGTGCGCCTGCTCCGACGTGTAGAGCGTGAGCTTGTCAAGATCAAACCGCTTGCCATTCACGCGGGCCTGCTCCTTCGCTGCTTCGCGGGCAGCGATGACGGCGTGGAGGCTCGCAACCGAAGCTCCAGCAAGAGTCATACCGAACCAGTCCTTCGGAAGACCCAGCCATTCGGCGAGCCAGCGCAGCGTGACTTGCTCCAGTTCAACCAGAGCCGGTGACGTCTTCCACAACAGACCGATATTGTTGAGCCCCGCGATCAGCGCTTCGGCCAGAACGCCCGGCATCGACCCGCTCGTCGCGAAGTACCCCATAAACCCAGGATGGTTCCAGTGCGTGACGTGCGGGACGATCTGCCGCTCGAAATCGGCCAGGATGCGGTCCATCGGCTCACCCTGGTCCGGCGCGGATCTAGGCAGCGCATCAACGAGCGCGCCGGGCGTGACGTCGGGCTGAACCGGATAACGCTCAGGGTGCTCGAAGTAGTCCGCGAGCCAGTCGACCGCCTGATGGCCGAAGCGGCGGAACTCATCAGGAGACATGTCGCCGATGAGTTCGCGCAATTCGGGCTCCGGCGAGCCCCCCGTCAGGTCGAAGGCCGCATCGCTGTTCGGAAAGCCCTCGCTCTCGTTGCGCACTGTCTCGTCGTCAGCCATGGGCAGGACACTTTCTCAGCTTACCGTCCACACGACCGCGCGCCGTCGCCTCTCCACTACGGGGCAATCGTCTTGTAGACATGGGCCGCAACCATCAGATCCTGGATGGCAAGACCTTGTGATTCGAAGAGAGTGATATCGTCGGTGGATTCGCGTCCTGCGATCTTCCCGGAGGCAATGGCGGAAAAGTCTACGACCTTCTCCCATGCGAGTACGCCGGATTCACAAGCCTGAATCAGTTCGCCCGCCTCCATCCTTGCTTGCTCGATCGAATCCGCTGCGATCACCGCCGCTCGGGCGACCGTATCAGCACCAATCTCGGCGCGCTTCGCATGATTGCTGCCAGCAGCGTTGATATGGCAGCCTTGGGGCACGATATCAGCGTCGAACAGCGGCTTGCGGGCCGTGGTGATCGTGGTGACAATGTCGCTCCGCGACACCGCTGCTTCCACGCAATCGACCGGCTGGACCGTCAGACCCAAACACTCGGACATCCTCTTCGCAAAACCCTCCCGCTTCTCCGGCGATCGGCTGTAGACCCGTACTGTCTCCAAGTCGCGAACCGTCGACACGGCTTCAAGCTGCGTTTCGGCTTGAAACCCGCAGCCGATCATGCCGAGGCGCCGTGCGTTCTCGTGGGCCATGTGACGAGTCGCGACGCCTGACGCCGCGCCGGTCCGAATCTGCCCGAGCGCGTTGGCATCAATACTTGCGAGCAACTCCGTGGTCTCAGCGTCAAACAACAGGACCGCGAAGCGTGCACCGACGCGCGGCCGGGTTGCATAGACCTTCGTGGCCAAGTAGCCGTCTTCGTTGTCTCCGGCCGCCATATAGTGGAGCCAAGCGCCGTTTTCGAGCATCACCCGGCGGCGGGGGTGATTGACCGCGCGACCGTCATCGAGCCGCCGGAACGACTCCTCGACCAAGTCAATCGCTTTCGTCATCGGCAGTGCTTCCCGGACCTGCTCTTCGCTGATGTGGATCATGCGCTCATTATCTCGGGCAGCAGCGGGGAGAGGCAGACCGTGGCTAAGGTCCGGCCCTAGGGCTTTAGCCTGAGCAGATTGCAACAGAGCTCTGAGGTAAAATGTGCCACAAAGCTGCCACTGCCCTTTGGTGCTTCTGAATTACTCGGTCTGACATGCCGACCATAGCTTTTAGCGAACAGTTGGCGTTCCGAGAACGCCGCGTCCGGCACGTCGGCCTACTCCGGCTGTTTCTCGCCGCCGCCTATTGCGCGGTCGAGATCCTTCCTCAGGTCGAGTCCACGTCGTCGATCAAGTGGTTCTCGACGGGGCTGTTTCTCGTCTACGCTGCTCTTCTCGCCATCCCCCCGTTGCAGGCACGGGTGCGGAGCTATGGCCTCGCGATCCAGTTCATCGATCTGGTTGCGGTCGTTGCGCTCGTATTTCTCAGCGAGTCAGGCGAGGCCATGTTCCCGCTGCTGATGTTCTACTTCCTGTTGGCGGAAGCGGCCCTACTGCACGGCGCCCGAGAGATTCTGTTGGTCTCGGTGGTCGGGCTCGCCTTCTACGCAGTTTGGATCTCGCGGGGAGACCCCTCGAACTTCGAGTTCTCTTACGGCTCGTTCCTGTTGCTGCTGATCGTCGGCGGCGGACTCGCCTACTACTTTTCGCATCAGAGCTACCGAAAGGAACAAGGAGTCTCGGCGGCGCTGCGACAGGCAGAGGGTCAATCAGAAGCCGAAATGGTCGCGGCTGTCGAGGGAGCGCTCCGGCAATTGGCGGGTTGGCTGAAGTGCTCGGGCGCGATTCTGGCGATCTGGGACGAGGATCTCGACTACAACACGATTTGCCATTTCCCAACGCGCCGCGAGGACGGCGAAGAATCGCCCATACGTTTTGAAGACAGTCACGAATGGGCCTGTTTTCGTGGAACCCGCCTCGACTTTTCCTCGAATGATTTGTCGGAGGTCGATCGTGCCGGCAACCGTGTCTCGCGTGACTTCGATCTGCACCCCTACATCATTCAAAAGTTTGAGATGTATAACTGCATCAGTCACGGCCTGCGTGACGGGGACCGCACGATGGGGCGCCTCGTTCTTTACAACAGCGTGTCAGAGGTGCGGCGTACCCACTGGAAGGAACTGCAGACGGTGGGCCATTTTTTTCGGGGCCTGCTACGCCACCTGCTGCGACTGAAAAGGACCGAACTGGAGGCGTACCAGTTTGAGGGTGAGCGGATTGCCCACGACCTCCACGACGGTCCGCTGCAGAGCATGATCAGCTTCGAGATGCGTCTCGAAATTATCCGGCGTCTCATTCACCGCAACCCGGATGCCGCGACCGAGGAGTTGGGTTCGCTGCAGCAGTTTTCGCGCAAGTTGGTTTCAGAGATGAGAACGTTCGTCCGGCGCATGCGGCCGATCGAGGCGGATAGCTCTTCACTGATGGCTTCGACACGCCGCGTCGTCGACGCTTTTCAGAAAGAGAGCGGGATCGCGATCACGTTTGTAAACGGACAGAACGGCGACATACCGCTGAGCCCGAAAGCATCAACAGAGGTCCTGCAGGTGGTCCGCGAATCACTGAACAATATCTACAAGCATGCCGAGGCAACACATGTACTGTTCTCGGTCGAGCAAAAGAACGCGCGTCTGTTCTTTTCGATCCACGATAACGGGCGCGGCTTTCGCTTCGGTGGGCGCTTCAGCTTGGAAGAGCTGGAGTTGATGCGGCTCGGTCCCCAAAGCATCAAACAGCGCGTTCGCGCCATGGGCGGCGACCTGAGCTTGGAGTCGCAGCCAGGGCAGGGTTCAAACATCCGGCTTTCGATACCGACGGACTGAGCCCTGGCACACAGTTCGGGGCGTCGTAGGCGCCGGCGTAGGTCGCTATGATAGGGCTGTGTCCGCGCTAGGAAAGAAAGATTCGATGCAAGGATTTTCTCGCCGCCGCGCACTGGAGTTGACATCGCTCGGGTTGGGCCGGGTCGTACTGGCCCATCTATTCGAGGGGAGTAATAACGCCGCGGCAGGTGCGACGCCGATCTACAACGACCTAAGGGCCAGGAAAGGCCACTTCCCCGGGCAGGCCAAGGCAGTCATCCAGCTTATTCAGAACGGCGGGCCGAGCCAGATGGATCTATTCGATCCCAAGCCGATGCTCACCAAATTGGCCGGCCAGCCCCATCCCGACGGCGTCGAGATTCACCAGCCCGGCAACAAGAATACGCTGCTACCGTCGCCATTCACATTCCGCAAGTATGGCCAGTGCGGCATGGACGTCTCCGAAGTACTTCCCCATCAGGCCGAGATCGTCGACAAGCTCTGCTTCGTCCGCTCGATGCACACCGAGCACAACAATCACCTCGAAGGCCTGAACGTCCTATTGACGTGCAAGATCTTTCCGGGACGTCCCGTGATGGGCTCATGGATCAGCTATGCCCTTGGGACGGAGAACCAGAACCTGCCGGCCTACGTAGTGCTGCGCGATCCGAAGGGCTACACAATTGGCGCCAAGCAGCTCTGGGCTAACGGATACCTGCCGGCGCTCTACCAAGGCGTCGAGTTCAACATGAGCGGGTCGCCGGTGCACCACTTGGAGCCCTCCGAACCGCTGCCCCCCGGCGTGCAACGGGACAACCTCGACTACCTCGCGCGCCTGAACCGCATCCACAGCGAAGCGCGGCCCGGCGAATCGGAGCTCGATTCGCGCATCGAGAATTTCGAGTTGGCCGCGCGCATGCAAGTCGAAGCGATGGACGTGCTGGACATGAAGAGCGAGCCGGAGTCGATGCGGAAGCTCTACGGCCTGGACGACCCGATTCGCGGTAGCTACGGCAAGCGTTGTTTGATGGCGCGGCGGCTGGTCGAGTCCGGCGTACGGTTTGTTCAGGTGACAACCAGCCCGGGTCAACCCTGGGACCACCACAGCAAGATCAAACAGGGCCTGCCAAAGATTTCCGCCGAAACGGATCAAGGCGCAGCGGCGCTGGTGAAAGATCTCGAACAGCGAGGGCTGCTCGACAGCACAATCGTGATGTGGGCCGGCGAGTTCGGGCGGCTCCCCACGACGCAGGGCGAAGGCGGGCGCGACCATAACCGCAACGCGTTTACGCTCTGGTTCGCCGGCGGCGGTTTCAAGCCGGGCTTCATCTACGGCGAAACGGACGATTTCGGATATAAGTCAGTGATCGATCGGGTGAGTGTGCCGGACATGATCGCCACGGTCTTGCATCAACTCGGCCTCGATCACAGCAAGACACAGTACCCGCATGGCGGACGAATGGAAACCCCGGCGGACGTGACCGTCACAGGCGCACTCGTCGTGGGTGACCTCGTATCGAACGAGGTGTACGCGGCTTGAGGGTGGGTATGACAGCCTTGGGCAAAACGCGGACCGCAGGCTTGTTGGCCCTGTTCCTGTTGTCAACGGTGAGCGCCACGGCCGCGCCCACATTCGAGAAAGACGTCCTACCCATCTTTTCTACGTACTGCTTCACGTGCCATGGAAAGAGCTCGCCGGAACTGGGGCTCGATCTACGCACCGCCACGTCCGTACTACGGGGTGGGTTTAACGGTCCGGTGATCCAGAAAGGATCACCGGAAGAGAGCCGGCTATTCCAAAAGGTGTCAAAGCACTTGATGCCGCCCCCGGCGTTCAATAGCACCGTGCCCGACGACGATGTCGAAACGATTCGGAATTGGATCGAGACCGGCGCCGAGCACGAGGCGCGCTCCGAGATCCCCGAAGCCGCCCAGAAGCAGATCAGCCGTTTCGAGAAGGAAATCCAGCCGATCTTCGACGAGCGCTGCGTAGCGTGCCATGGCGGAGACACGCCTCAATCGGGTCTGGACCTGCGCTCACTTGCCAGCCTCCTGATGGGCGGCAAGCACGGTCCGGTTATCTCCGAGGGATTCTCTGAGAAGAGCGTACTGGTCCGTCAGCTCCGTAGCGGCGTGATGCCACCTTCGGCGGTAGGCAAGCCGTTGGGCGACGAGCAGATTCAGTTGATCCGAGAATGGATCGACGGCGGCAACTTCGCCGACTACGTCGAGGTGGGAGTCTCTCTGGATCGCGCCTTTACCGAGACGGAGGCGCCCGAGATTACCGAGCAAGACCGCAATAGTTGGGAATTCCGCAAGCCTGTCGCGTTAGACCCGCCGTCCGTCAAGAACGCATCTCGCGTTGAGGCGCCGATCGATTCATTCGTATTGGCCAAGCTGGAAGAGCACTACCTCGAATTGGCGGCTCCTACATCGAAACAGACACTGCTGCGGCGCGCGTACTTTGACCTATGGGGACTACCCCCGACTCCAGAGCAAGCGGCGGAGTTCCTCGACGACGCCCGTCCCGACGCCTACGCGCGCCTGATCGACCGGCTGCTCGATTCACCAAAGTACGGCGAGCGCTGGGGCCGACATTGGCTGGACGCCATGGGCTATATCGACACCTGGGGCAAGGACTTCCAGGCGAAGAACGTCAACATCAACGAGGGTATGTGGCGCTATCGCGACTATGTAATCGAGGCGTTCAACAAGGACAAACCGTGGGACCGGTTCCTTACCGAACAGATAGCGGGCGACGAGCTCGTCGATTGGCGCGACGCCGAGATCCGCACGCCCGAAATGATCGAATCCCTCGTTGCCACGGGGTACTTGCGGACAATTCTCGACGTCACGAACGAGGATATCTCGGACCGCCCGTCGGATCGCTACGACGCAATTTTCGCGCTGATGGACAAAGTGTCATCGAGCGCGCTGGGCCTGACCGTATCGTGCGCGCGTTGCCATACCCACAAATTCGACCCGATCCCTCAACGAGACTACTACCGCTTCCTCTCGTTATTCACGGCGGCGTACAACCCGTCAGCATGGATACAGCCTAAGAAACGGCTGCTCTACACAGTCTCAGAAACGGAGCAGCAGGAGATCGAAGAACACAACAAATCGGTGGACGAAGCCGTCGAGAAGCTCGCCGAGGAAATCGAGAGTCTTCGCGCTCCGTATCGGGAACGTCTGCTTTCCCAAACACTAGAGCAGGTGCCCGAAGCCGTCCGCGCCGACACCCAACTGGCCGTCGAGACGGAGGCCAAAGAGCGCGACGACATCCAGAAGTACCTCATCAAGAAATTCGGGAAGCTGGTCGAGGTCAAGGACGAGGAAGTCGACGTTACGATCGCAGGCGATCACAAAGAGGCTATGGAGCGCCTGCAAGCGCGGGTGAAAACCTGGGAAGGCTACCGCCGTAAACTGGACCAGATCCAGGGTTTGTGGGACGGGGACGAGGGAATGCCGACGATCCGCCTTCTACAGCGGGGCAG
>Ga0114996_10003678_pt1 | contig 18870 bp, 16 predicted proteins | sample ArcticOcean_MG_C_4_FD_87039 | JGI IMG/M metagenome (GOLD analysis project Ga0114996, IMG submission 87039) | Marine microbial communities from western Arctic Ocean - ArcticOcean_MG_CB4_134 | ecosystem: Environmental > Aquatic > Marine > Oceanic | place: Arctic Ocean: Canada Basin | collected...
GGGGGTGGTGGATTTATGTTGTTTATAGTCAAGCCCGAAGATAGGGCTAGGGTTCGGGAACGTCTAAAAGATTTGATACATGTGTCTTTTGAGTTTGATACGGGAGGTAGTAAAATTATTGTCTTTGAGCCAGAGGAAAATGGAGAGACAAAATATTAGAAGGTTATAAAAATATTGAAATATTCCACCATTTTTGCCTAATACGGGTCCATGAAATTACCGTGAATCAAAGTGAAAATTATTTGAGGACGCCACATTGAAGTCACTAGTTACTGGCGGTGCCGGTTTTATCGGCAGTCACCTTGTAGAATATTTATCGGAGTGTTGGTTTATTTCAATCACGCGTGAAACAATAGCCAAAACATATATTGCAAAAATTATCTAAGATACCTTAATGGTAATTTCTTAATTACCTACATGAATAGATAAGCGAATATAGGGTTAGAGTATAGCCATCAGAGTGGTAGAATTTTAATATGTAGGATAGGTATATTGCCTAATATAATTTCGCTACTGTGCCCATCTAGAGGCCGCCCAGAGGGTATGGAACAATTCGTCCGAAGCGTGGCGGAAACTGCCGACAAACTAGCACGCATCGAAATACTGGTTTATGTAGATGAAGATGATCCAGAGCGATTTGAATATTTGGTAACTCATAAGAGCCTCTCTGGAGATTCAAGGGTGGTAAACCTTTTTAATTTTGAAACACTAATCGACGAACCACTTACAACGCCAAGGATCAACAATATTTTAGCTGAAAGAGCTCAGGGTAATATCCTGATGATTGCTAACGATGATCAAGTATTTGTGGATAATAGCTGGGATATTCGAATCGATCAGGAGGCATCAAAATTTCCCGATGATATTTATTGTATGTGGTTTAATGACGGGCGCTACAAGGAAACAATTTGTACATTTCCAATATTAAGCCGAAAATGGGTCAATACACTTGGTTACATTGAACCCTTTCTATTTGAACATTTCAATTGTGATTTATGGACATGGCAGATTGGACTACTAATTGATCGCCTCAATTACATTCCTGATATTCTTGTAGAACATCGCCACCCCGATACCGGAAAATCTAAGGCTGACGAGACTACAAATCGTAATACACGAGGTGGCCGGCCTAATAGAGATGAGGCTATATTTGCTAAGTTTGAGCGTTACCGTATTCTTGATGCGTCGCTGTTAAACGATGTGATCAAGGCAAGTAAACGCTGACAGGATGCGCCGGAGATGTAGGTAACGAATAATTATGAGAAGCTGTGAATCCAATAACCTAGATGGAAGTGTTGCTGACAAAGTTTTTGAGCTCGAACAAACATGTTATTGAAAAATTTTAATACTTTAAGAAATCTATAATGCCTGACCCACATCATATAGACAGCCATAAGCTCATATATCACCCGGAACGTGTTGCCCAGGTCATGAAAGTTGGTAAAGATTGGGAAAAAGCAAAGAATATATATCCGATCTACATGGAGATTTCGCCGATTGGTGCGTGTAACCACCGATGTACCTTTTGCTCCGTAGATTATATCGGCTATAAACCTGATCGTCTTTCCTTCAAAATGCTAAACAAACTTCTGCCAGAACTTGGCAACCTTGGTATCAAGAGCATCATGTATGCCGGTGAAGGGGAGCCGTTACTTCACAGAAATATCTCTGAGATAATTCGAATTACGAAGGAATCTGCTATTGATGTTTCATTGACAACCAATGCAACAATCCTTCCTGACAACTTTCTAGATGAAGCCTTACCCAACCTTTCATGGGTCAAAGTCTCCCTGAACGCTGGCACCAAAGAGACCTATTCCCAAATCCATCAAACCAAGCCAGAAGATTTTCAAAATGCTCAGGAACACCTTTCTGTTATGGCAGAAACACGTCGCATCAAGAAATTAGATTGCGTGATTGGAGCACAAATTCTTCTTTTGCCCGAGAATGCTGACGAGATTTCTATATTAGCAAAAACTTGTCGCGACGAGCTGGGAATCGACTATTTAGTCGTAAAGCCATATTCGCAACACCCGTCAAGTATAAACGAGAGAGAAATTGATTACACACAATGGCTTGAGATAGAAGAAACACTTGAAAAGTTTAACACTAAGAAATTCAACCTTATTTTTCGCTCTAATACGATGAAGAAACTTGCGTCTAATGAACGATATACTCATTGCTACTCAACACCGTTTATATGGGGCTATATTATGGCAAATGGAATTGTTTCTGGCTGCTCCGCGTATTTACTAAATGACCTATTCGAATTTGGAAACGTTAATAAGAAGTCATTCCAAGAAATCTGGACCGGCGAAAAACGAAGACGGAATTTCGAATACGTCACTAATAAGCTAGACATCACTAATTGCCGTAAAAATTGTCGAATGGATGAAGCCAATCGTTACCTTTACAAACTGATCGCCGATAAACCTTCCCACGTCAATTTTATTTAAGCATTTTGATACCGCTTAATAGGTCCACCTGAATAAATTACGATAAAAAAGACTGAGATTAACATTGATTTAGATTGGGTATCGCAAGCGTTAGACATCATTTAAAGAAAATTTATTAGTTTAGACAAACTCTCTTTGAATGATGTGGGTTGGCAAATATTTAAATATTATAAAGGTATAAAAAAGGAAACTTGGGGAACAAATATTATGGGTAAGACCTCATTTTATCCAATGAAATGCGCCCCTGGTACCACATTATCTCAATTCCTGCTGGATTAATTATCAATGACGGTTACAGGGTGTCCTTGAGCAATAAGCAATTTAACTAAATGTGACCCGATAAATCCGGCACCGCCCGTCACTAGAAACCGGCCTTTCTTCATGATGTCACCATCTCCCTCAACCGAATATCGTCGTTCTCAATCTAGCTATTATTTGACAAAAAAGATATCATATATTGGTTAAAGGAAGAGTTGTTTGTGTGATCGATTCTAACACAGAATTGGACAGAGCGTTTGATGTTGTCGTCACTGAGGTTGAACAGGGACTACTAGAAAACGCGTTTAACAGCGTAAATAATTTGTGCCTTTTATACCCACAAAGTGATCGGGTTTGGCAGGCATATGGTGTCATTGCCAGTAAGTTAGAGAGATTTGAAGAGGGGCGTCGGGGGTTTTGCCGTGCTGTTTCCTTGGCTCCTTTTAACGCGCAACTATATCTTGATCTTAGCCAAATGTATGAAAACCAAGATAAATTAGAACTGGCTCGCGCTTGTTTGAAGACGGCGATTTCGTTAGAGCCATCAAAACAGGAAAATAGGCAAAGATATGCACAGTTCCTCATTAAAAATAAGGACTTTGATGAAGCTAAATCTGTATTAGATTTTTCACAATATCCTAATGACAAATTCAGAGACGATTATTGGAAGCGTATAAATGATTTCAAATATAATAAAAATTTTGCCGAATTACTAAGCTTGGGACAGGAATTATTGTTGAAAGGGGTCCGTGATCCTAGGCTAAATTATCAAATGGCAGTTGCATTCCAAAATTTTAACGGAATTGAGGAAGTGATTACACAACTCAGAGAAGTAGTGGTTGCAATGCCTGCATTCGCAGGAGCGCACAAGGGATTAGCGGATTATCTAAAACAGTCGGTTATACTCCAAAAGATTGTAAAATTGCCACTCAGTGATATTTTTGAACGCTCTGAAACAAAAGACTTTTTAACTCAGTTAGGTGAAGCAGAAGCCCACTATCGAATATCATTAGCATATGATCCTTATGAATTTGAGACTTACGTCTATTATGGCAACTTGATGCGTCAATTGGGTAAATTTAAGAAGGCCTTGAAATTATATCAAAGTGCTGTAGCTATTCAGCCAGATAATGCAAATGCCCATTATAATTTAGCCTCATTGTATTTAGAGCTAAATGAAAATGACCCTGCATTAAATGAAATTAATGTTACCATTGAACTCGACACAAGTTTTAGCGAGGCACATTTCGTTCGTGCTCATTTATTGTCGTTACTAGGTAAGAACCTGGATGCAGGTACATGCTTTCTATCCTCTATGAAATTTCAACCCAAGTTCAGTACCGAGGCATATTTTTTGGATTAATATCTGAGGCAGATCTTGGGTAAATTTCACTTAGTTACGGCCGTCTGGGGAAAACGATTCTTGGATCGATATATGGCTACAACGTTACCGACGATCCTTTCCAAAAACAATATTCCAGGATTTTCGCAAGCAAACGACGTTGAATATTTTATATACACAACGCTCCAAGATCAGGAATACTTGGTAACTTCTAGTCTTATAATAGAGCTTAAAAAATACATTCCATTACATATTGTTACCAATCACTATCACCCAGAAAAAGCTAAATATGATCGCGTTACTTCTATGTACTTGGCAGCACTCAAGAATTCTATTGAGCAGAAAGCTGGGACGATCTTTCTTCCGCCAGATGGAATTTGGTCCGATGGCACACTTGTTAGGATTAGTGAATTAGCGGCGGAAGGGTATCGGGCAGTCCTCTCAGCAGATGGATTGAGAGTTGTAAAAGAGGACTTTATGTCCTTATTTGAGCGTGAGTTTCCGCGCTCGGATTCTGGTTCAATTTCGGTCTCTGCCCGTAAGTTAATGAAACTGGCAATTTCGTGTCTGCATCCATATGAGGCCTCTATAATGTGGAGTGCACCCGTAATGCATGATGTGCCATTCCGGCTACATTGGCCGGTCAAGGGTGAAGGAATGGTTACGAGAGGATTCCATGTTCTACCGATATTTATTCATCCAGAGACAGAGGTGGATGGTTGGGTTGGAGCACTTGATCACGGATTGGTTGAGGTAGCGATAAATGACCCGACAAAAATATACTATTGCTATGGCACTGATGAATTTGCTGTGGTTTCAATAGATGAGTTGGGCTTCTCAGCGGCAAATTACAAAGCAACTGGTAAAAATCAGCGAATATTAAAAATTGCTAAGTGGGCGTATAGGAATGCAACACCTCAAAATCTGGAGGCAGCAAAAAGACCATTCAGAAGAAACTTTGTAGAACCAACAGAAATGCTCTGGAATAGGGTCGAGAGAATATCCCAAAAAAATATATATGCTGTTCTATCATGCCGGAAACTTCTGGCAATCAGTGATGCAATGGTTGATCACGGTGCTAACAAGGCAGCTGCGGTTTTATCCTATGCACTCAATAATTTGGGCATTACGAGGTGGCTTAAAGAACCTTTTCCGCAAACAATAATAGCACCTTCTGATAAGGCTTTTACAAAAACTTTTGAAAGTAACGTGGACATGTTGTTGCAGACTTCTGAGAGGAAAAGGTTTTTGAGACAATTCTTTAGATATGTCATTGTCGGGATAAGAAGTGCCGACGAAATATCAAAGGACTTTGGAGTGACCGTGGAGGTGGGTGACATCGATGTGGAAGACTGGCGCCTTCATATTATTGATAGCGTATTGAATTACTGAACTATTAATTTGAAGAGTTTGGTATAAGTAATGGAGCGATACGTTTTTGTTTTAAAAACAGTATTGAAAATTACTAAGTTGTTTGATGTCGAGTTAAACGAATATTACAAACGAACGAAACATCATTTGAGACGATTATTGATTATATTCCCATAGTGTAGCGTCCATTGAATAGCGCAAACCAATGTTTGAAAGGAAATTAAAATATCTGATTATTGGCGGTAGGTCAGTGATTGGGAGTCAATTCGCCAGTAAAGTGGGAAGAGAAAATTATTTGCTGACGTCGCGTCAAAAGGTTTCACCAGATACATTAATGTTTGACATATTGGTAGACGATCTAAACAAAAAAATATCTAATATTGAAGAATACTCACACGCCATCCTGTTACCTGCTGCACCGAATATCGACGCTTGCGTGAATGAAAAACTCATGTGGAAAAAGGTGATGGTTGATGGAACCAAGCGTATCGTAGATGTATTGGTTGAAAATGATGTAACGCCTGTTTTTCTGTCTTCTGATTACGTATTTGATGGCGTTTACGGTAATTATACCGAGAATGATCAGACCAATCCAATCGTAAATTATGGTCGATTTAAAACTATTATCGAGAATTATTTAATAAGATCAAAACAGCCTCATCTTATAGTCCGTTTATCAAAAGTTGTTGGGGCCTTTTCAGGATTCCGAAATATTCTTTGGGGGTGGTGTGAGGAAATTCACCGTCGAGGCTTAATTAAATGTGCTATCGATCATCAATTTACACCTATTGATATTGGTGATGCAGTAGAGATATTGGAGATTCTATGCAGTAAAGAATATAACGGAATTTTTCACATTTGTGGTACTGAAACATTCTCCCATCAGACGCTATTTGAGCTTCTTTGCTTTGTTCTAAAAAAACGACCCCGACCAATCACTTTTCAAGGTAAACTGGAACTCTGTTCGATTAACGAACTGAATCTAATGGAGGTACGCCCCCTAAATATATCCATGTGTCCAGATAAGACTATTGCGGCAACGGGTATTATGCCAAAATCCGTAGCATCCGTGTGTAAGGAGGTAGCTAAACAGTTTAATTCTGATGTTTGATTTCTTTAATCTTCGACGTGTCAAATTCCCACTAAATCTTTTGACAACAAACCGCGATTAGGTAGTGGGCCATTGGAAAAAATCCGGTATGGACAACTTCGTCATTCATGGAAAATAGGAATACATTGGCAAAATGCCTTTTAAAATATTTCTTCAAATTATCCCCATTCTTGCAGTTTACATGACCCAACTTGCTAGCTTCTGACGCATACTTTTGTGATTCTAGTGAGGGAATGCCAACGATTAAGACCCCATCACTGCTTAAGCTCTTTAGAATATTTAAAACAAATATATCTTCGGAATCCGGGTCTAAATGTTCGAATACGTCCAACATATATATACCATCAAACGTGCCTTTCATGGGCTTTTTTACAAAATCGTGGACAACGGCTTCAAAATTTTGGAGATCATCTATTTGAGTTTCTTTTGCGTCTTTTATAAAGATTGGGTCAACATCAGAGACTGTTAAATGGTTAACCTCCTGCTTTACAATTTTTGATCCAAATGCGTCACCGCAACCCACCTCTAAGATTGATTCTTTTCCAGACAAAAGCTTTGCAACGAACTTATATCTAGCAAGCATGAACAGAAGATGTTTTGGATCGTGGTGCCACCTCATGTTGGCCATTAAACCTAGCTTTTGGCGTCCTAATTGCTTTGCAATTTCAAGAAGCACTTGATTTTGTTTTTCGATAAATTCGGTCATTTCACATTACAATATCCGATATCAACTCAACTGGGACATGAAATTGATGTTAGGTGCATCTAGTCATTCCTTCCTAGCTGACTAGGTAAAAATCACTTAGACTATTTATAGTTAGACTATTTATAGTCAATTTCCGGGATGGCTGGTGCGTTACTAATTGGTCCTCCATATGTACGAAACGGAGTATATTGGTCGTTTCCTAGCATGCGGCGGATCTGTAAAAACGGGCCCTCACGAACACCCACCTGTCCAATTGACGTCTTTATGGCGGATGTGGAAGCAAATGTTCCTTTGTAATGCAAGGTCGTTGCAATTCGAAGGTCATTTCCTCTACCTGCTGTTCCATGTATCAGTAGCGAATGAAAAAAGACAGCATCACCCATGGTGAAGTCATACAGCGTCTCCTTGCCAGAATAGTCAATTCCGTCAACGTCAATCAATTTTCGATTGCGGTTTGGTACAACGCCAAATAAATGTGATCCTGGAATTACTTCCAATCCGTTGGAAATGTTAACCTTTGTTAAAGGAACCCATACCGCTATGTCGTCAACGCTGGCTCCGGTCCAGTATTCCTGGTGAAGGGGTTTGTTAGTGACATTTGAACGGTCTTCTTGATCATTTATCCAAATATCTTCCCAATTAATCTTAGAGATGTTAGGGCCGAAGAATTTTTCTAGGGAATCGAGTAGGCTTTTACTGGAAGCGAGTTTTAATAAAAGTGACCTAAGTGTTACTCCATCACGGACAATGTGAGAGAGCATAAGAGACCAATTCTCATTTTCTACGTTTTCATTTGAAAAGTTTAATTTTGTTTTGCGATACTCTCTCTCGCAAAGATTACCCAGTTCTTTAATTTTGTTGGGTTCCAAAACAGATTTGCCAATTACAAACCCATTTTGAATAAAGCAATTCATGAATTCATTTTCGGAAGGAGAGTAAAGATAATTGTTATTCATACCCACTAAACAAATTAATGTCGAAATATAGGCTGAATGCACTTAATCATTTCGATCAGGTAAAAGCCTTAAATATATTACTTTAAATCGTCTCCTTTAACAAATATCTTTGACTGGATTTTAATCAGATAATACAATTCAGGCACCTTCCGTTTGAAGCAATTACTAAGTTTTCTTTTGGGTGTCTTCAAATAACGTTCTACGGATTCTTGATTTGAAAAAATTAGTTCTCGCATACCCTAACTTACGTTGGCATAAGGTTGATATTCAGACTTTATGGAACCTCAACCCATCAACTTTGTGCTTACTTGGTAAAATGGTTGAGAGAGAGGCTAATGTCACGATAATTGATGCACAGTTTTATGACCTATCAATCGAGGCATTCGTTGCTAGAATAGCCGATGTAAAACCTGATTACGTAGGAATTTCTATCCTGACATCAGAATATTCTTCAATACTTCATCTTGCCGCAGAGGCTATAAAGAATCTTGACCAAAATATAATAGTCATTGCAGGCGGTGTGCATGTGACGATCGAATACATGAAAGTCATGGATGATCTCAATATTGACTTTGCCGTCCGCGGCGAGGGTGAACACACTTTACGTGACCTGATCAGATTTCTAAATGGGTCCGGGGGAAAGCCCACGAGAGGATTAGTTTATCGTCATGAGGGACGAATTGTAGCCCAATCCCAAGAGTTAATTATGGATATCGGCAGTTTGCCTTTACCCGATTATGATTTAGTTAAAATGGAAGATTATATCAATGTAGGAAGTCGTTATGGCCCACTTCGCCCTCCAGAGTATCCTTATGTTCGGATGCTCATCACGCGAGGTTGTCCAGTAGGCTGTTCTTTTTGCCAGGTCGAATCTATAAGTGGACGAAAAGTTAGAGTTCCAGATGTGTCCCGGGTAGTTGATGAAATAGCCTATTTAAAAAACCGTTACGGTTTAAAATCTTTCATAATTGATGATGACAATATCGCGTTACGAAAAAAATTCTTTAAAAAGTTTCTGAAAGTTCTCATCAAACGTGATATGGGACTGAAATTTATAATCCAGTCTTTTGCGATATTTGCCCTGGATGACGAAATGCTTGAACTTCTCAGTAAAGCAGGATGTGTTGGAATTAACGTTGCTATTGAAAGTGGCAGCAAACGTGTCATAAAAGAAATTGTAAATAAGCCTTTAAATTTAGAAGATGTTCCACGGTTGATTGCCAAAATAAAAAGGAATGGCATTTATGTTCTTGCCAATTTTATTATTGGTTTTCCTGGAGAGACGTGGGACGAAATAAGGGAAACTATCTCATTTGCAGAAAATTGCGGGGCAGATTATGTGAAACTGTTTGTCGCAGTACCACTCAAGGGTACAAAATTATGGGATATGGCTAAAAAACATGGGAGCACTGAAATAGCTGACGAGGACCCTGAGGTTAATTGGAGATTTAGTCAAATAAAATCAGACGAGTGGACGCCATATGACATCAGTATTTTAAGGGCGTATGAATGGGATAGAATTAATTTTGGGGATCCCAACCGGCGTCGCAGGGTAGCTGAGATATGGGGTATGTCGGAGGATGAAATTTCTAAAATAAGGAAGGCAACCCGTGATGCAGTTACGGCGGGTAATCCCCATCGCGGAGAAGAGATCCAGGAACACGTCCAAGGCCCAAAACGAGATAATTTACCTATTATCACAGACGGCGGAAATCTGCTAATAAACTAATTCACCCATTTGCCGGAGGATGTTTCTCGAGGGTTGTTCGAACTATAGTTAACATTTCTTGGGTCAGTTGATGTGCCCTCAATACGGAAGATCATTTGAAAATACAATATGACGTGTCCCGTCTGGAACATTGATGAAATGAAGACCGGTCCGCATTTTAGAAATTTTTTTCCAGATACAGAATTATTCTCGAGAGGTTCGATACTAGACAGAAATATCAATGCTAGTAAAACTTCGGACAGTCATCTCCGCGCCAATAGCGACCCATAATATATGAACATTATAGTTAACATTCAGGCTCGCATGTCTTCTGACCGCCTTTTTGGGAAGGTATTGATGGATGTTAAGGGGAGGCCTCTCCTTAGTTATTTGGTGGATAGTATTAGACAATGTGCCAACATTGACGGATTGGTTGTGGCGACATCTAATCGATCCGAAGATGATGCCATAGAAGAATTTTGTTGTAATCTCAAAGTTAACTGTTTCCGGGGTGATCTTGAAAATACGGCTGGTCGTCTACTCAAATCGGCAGTTATTAACAAAGCTGAAGCGATTGTTAGGGTCAATGGAGACAGTCCGCTAATAGATCATCGTCTCATAGAAAAAGGGTGCAAATTGATGCGTTCTGGCGAATGGGATTTGGTTACTAATATCGAAACACGCACCTATCCACGTGGCATGTCCGTCGAGGTAATCAGGACAACAGCTTTAGAAAACGCCCACAAAAACATGTCAGATGCCTATGACCGGGAACACGTGACACCGTATCTATATACCCATACTGAGAATTATAAAATTTGTTCGTTTTCTTCTTTAGTAAATTATAGTCATTTCAATTTTTGTGTTGATACACAAGATGACGTAATTCGAATTTCGGCGTTAATAGAAGCGATGGATGGTCCGCATTGGTCGTACGATTGTGAGGATATCATTCACTTGGCAACTCGAACAATTAAATCGGGTACAAGATGAAGACTACTTTGCAAGCCGGAATTATAGGTCTGGGTGCTGGCGAATCTCATATTCGCGGATATCAAGAACATCCTGATTGTTCGCTTCTTGCTCTTTGCGACTTTGATGTAAGTAAACGTGAAAACTTAATACAGCGCTACCCTGAAGCGCGTCTGTACGCTTGCGCCGAGGACTTAATTGATGACCCTGATGTAAACGTCGTCTCAATTGCGAGTTTTGATAAAGATCATGGTAGCCAGGTTTGCAGAGCCCTGACTTCTGGTAAGCATGTGTTTGTTGAAAAACCACTTTGCCAATCGCAGCAGGAAATGTCTTCAATCCGGCGATTATTGGTAGACCAGCCATCATTAAAATTGTCTTCTAATTTGAAACTACGCACCTGTCCTCGTTTTGTCGAAGTTAGAGAGATGATTGCTAATCAAGCCTTTGGGCAAATCTATTACTTAGAGGCCGATTACAACTATGGGAGGCTTTCAAAGTTGACTGATGGGTGGAGAGGAAAACAGGAATTTTATTCTGTTGTTTACGGTGGCGGAATTCACGTGGTTGATCTTCTAATGTGGTTAACTAACGATCGTGTAAATAAAGTTTCGGCGTTTGGAAATGATATCAGTACTTCAGGTTCGGAATTCCGTCATAACGATATGGTGGTTTCCACGCTTTCCTTTGAAAACGGTATAATTGGGAAAGTGGCAATAAACTTTGGTTGTGTATTCCCCCATTTTCACAAGCTATCGGTCTATGGCACGAATGCGACATTTGAGAATAGACTTGGCGAGGGCTTGATATATAAGTCCAGAGACAATAACGTAGATCCAACAATACTTAATGCGCCCTATCCTGGTACTGAGAATCACAGTCTTATAACCAGTTTCTTGGATTCTATATTGGGAATAGGGTTGGCTATTGTTGACGAACGAGTTGTCTTCGATAGCATGTCTGTTTGCTTGGCAATTGAGCAAGCTGTTAACGATTCAAAAATAGTAACAGTTGAATACGGAGATTGACTCCTATGCTGTTTTACTGACGGAGTTGAATTTGCGAAATATCCCCTTTGGCAAACCAATGATTGGGGCAGAAGAAAGGCAATCGGTACTCGAAGTTCTCAACGGAACTACATTGGTACACGGCCCTCGAGTGACCAGTTTTGAAGCATCTTTTTCAGAATTCTCAGGGGCACCACATAGCGTCGCCGTGTCATCATGTACCGCTGGGTTGCACCTGTTCTACTTGGCCATTGGTGTTGGTGCAGGTGATGAGGTGATTGTACCCGCGCAAACCCACGTTGCCACTGCGCACGCGATAGAATTTTGTGGAGCTAAACCTGTTTTCGTCGATGTTTTAAACGATACCGGCAATATAGATCCCGCGGGGGTCGAAGCTGCCGTTACTGAACGAACTCGGGCAATTTCAGTTGTTCATTTTCTTGGTGTTCCTGTCGATATGGACTTGATATTAAGTATTGCCGATACCCATGGGCTTTTAGTTGTAGAGGACTGCGCACTTGCCATTGGTGCTCGATACAAAAACTTGCACGTAGGTTTGCATGGAGATGTGGGTTGTTTTTCATTTTACCCAGTCAAGCATATTACGACCGTGGAAGGCGGTATCGTCATTACACGCGATCAGGATTTCGCTGAAAAAATCGCAACTCTGAGAGCGTTCGGTGTTAATCGACACCACGGTGAACGGAAAATTGCAGGAGATTATGATGTGCCATTGTTGGGATACAATTACCGCATGAACGAAATTGAAGCAGCAATTGGCTTAGAGCAGATAAAAAAATTGCCGGAATTTTTAAAATTACGTAAACAAAATTTTACGTACTTGGAACAGAAACTAGTCGACTGCCGAAATATATCTTTCTTTACAAATGAAAACGAACAGTGCCAAAGTTCGTATTATTGCTTTTCAATCCTTTTGGAAGGTAAGTTGCTTAACAAGCGTGAAGAGATTATCCAGTTTCTAAATAACAAGGGAATTGGTACCAGCATATATTACCCTAAAGCAGTACCTATGATGAAGTATTATAAGAAGAAATATGGTTATTCTGGAGAAGAATTTCCGAATGCCTCCAGGATAAGCGAACAAACTATATCTCTACCAGTCGGACCCCACCTTAACCTCGAAGATATGCAGTATATGGCAAATCACGTAACCCAAGCGCTAAAAATAGCTGAAAATTGAAGATGGATTTACAAGGAAAAAACATTGTTTTAATTGGTGGCGCAGGATTCATCGGCCACAACTTGGCGTTGGAATTGAAAGTTCGAGGGGCTCAAGTCGAGATCATAGATAGCTTGCAAATAAATAATTTAGGTGCGTTTGCGGCAAACGTAGATAATATTCCAGACCGGACACTTTATCTTCATCTCATTCACGAACGGTTGAACATCCTTCATGAAGCAGGGATTCCTCTCCACACCGTCGATGCACGTGACTATCAGTCCCTGTCCCCCTTGTTGGGTTCTATTAATCCACAGGTAGTTGTCCATTTGGCTGCAATTTCTCACGCTAGCAAGGCAAATAAAAGTCCCTACAGTACTTTCGATCACAATCTCCGCACACTAGAAAACGCCTTGGATGCCACCCGCGATTATGTGGAACACTTTATCTATATGTCATCTTCTATGGTTTATGGAAATTTCCAATCAGACCAGGTTGGCGAGGAGACTGTTTGTGAGCCTGTTGGTATCTATGGGGCCTTAAAATATGCAGGAGAGAAACTCGTTATAGGGTATAACCAGGTGTTCGATGTTCCTTATACAATTGTTCGACCTTCAGCTCTATATGGAGAAAGGTGTGTTAGCCGTAGGGTTGGCCAAGTCTTTATTGAACAAGCAATGAAAGGCTTAGTTTTAAATATTCATGGCGATGGTGAGGATCGTCTTGATTTTACATACGTTCAAGATTTCATAGATGGTATGGTAAGGATTATTAGTAACAAGAATTCCAGGAACGAAATTTTTAATTTAACTTACGGCACCTCTCGTTCTATCTCGGAAATGGTTGATATAATAAAAACAGAATTTGGTGATATTGGTATCCAGTATCTGCCAAAGGATGATTTGATGCCCGATAGAGGAACACTATCGATCGAAAAGGCAAAGCGTTTGCTCGGTTACGAACCGCGTTTTCCTCTTGAATTGGGTTTCGTCAAGTATATCAGGTGGTACAATACATTGGTTGAACAACATAGACATCTATTCGACGATGTTAAACCTTCTCTAAAATTGGTGAAGGGATGCTAAAGGAAGTCGAAGTTGCCGCTAAAGAATCAACGAAATCCAAAATTGTTGACAACCCTGTTTTCATTGAGTTTGACAAATGGCTCACGGATCGAATTGGAAAAGATGCTTACCATCTATCAATCTCAAATTCCAATAATCTGGTTTACTTGCAACGGCAATTAACCCCATACGCCGAAAAAGAATCTTTTTTCCAAATTCGAATTTCCCCCGATTTCCAAAATATAGTAGCGACTTTGAATGCATTGAAATTTAAGCAGATGGAGAAACTGGTAACCTTTGTCGGTGACAAAATTCCCTTTTCAGATACTCGACATGAAGGGGTTCGCTGGGTTACAAACTCTGACCGTCGTCAGGTTCTAGATATAGCGCGTTCTGCATTTACCCATTCACGCTTTCATCGCGACAAAGAAATTTCGCATGCTACTGCTAATCGGATCAAGGTGGAATGGGTTGATGAGTACTTTAAAGGAACACGGGACGCGCGCCTAGCGGTGGTTGAGGAAAATGGAAAGATTTTTGGTTTCACGCTTATAGCCAAGGACAAAGGTGATTTAGTTGTCGAGTTAATTGCTGTTTCCAAGGATAAGAGAGGTAAAGGTTTGGGACGTAGCATGATCCATTTTATTCGCCAAAATTATAATGGTGCTTTCCGTATCCGGGCAGGTACTCAAGAACATAATGAAGCAGCGATGAATTTGTATCAATCACTTGGTTTTCGAATTGTTCGCGAGGAATTGACGTTTCACCGGCACGGTTCAAAAGTTATTTATAAATCCGATAAAGACCGTCCGATCATGATATGAAAATAGGTTCCATTGATCTCGATGATACGATTATGATTGTTGCAGAAATAGGCAATAATCATGAAGGTTCCGTAAGCATTGCTGAAGAAATGATCGGACGAGCTGCAGAAGCGGGTGCCGATGCGGTAAAGTTTCAAACCATCGACCCAGTTCAATTAGTATCACCCAGTCAAGGCCAGCGTTTAGAACAATTGGAAAGATTTCAACTTTCCGAGGGCGCATATTGCCACCTCGCCGATGTGGCACGAAGAGAAAATATTGAATTTCTGTCAACACCCTTTTATATGGATGCAGTTCCATTGCTAGCGGATTTAGTCCCCGCATTCAAAATTGCATCAGGTGATAATGATTTTATTCCCCTAATCGAAGCAGTCGCCGGAACCTGTAAACCCATTTTGTTGTCGACAGGCATGTCCGATTTGGAAACCATAAGAACGAGCGTACAAAGCATTGACTCAGTTTGGCAAAATGCTTGCCCGTTCTTAAATAAACCCCTTGCCGATATAGTTTTAATGCATTGTGTATCGAGTTACCCTACGTTTCCTCAGGATGCCAATATTGGTTTTATGGGGGAGTTGAGTACTTTCAACCGGACGTTAGGGTATTCTGATCACACTATTGGGTACAAAGCCGCTATGATGTCCGTGGCGTTAGGTGCACGGGTAATCGAAAAACATTTCACGTTGGATAAGAATTATTCTGATTTTAGGGATCACAAGATATCTTGCGATCCGGTTGAATTAAAGGATTTTTGTTCACATATTCGCGAAGCTGACTTGCTTGTTGGGGAAGGGGCTAAGCAAATCTTGCAGTGTGAGAGGTCTACACATGATGCTGCACGTCGTTCAATTGTTGCATCTCGTGATTTACGTGCCGGCGAAGTATTAAATTGCGAAGATTTAACTTGGTTAAGGCCCCGTGTTGGCTCACCTCCAGGGCACGAGTCAGATTTTCTAGGAAGAACGCTTAAAATATCGATTCCCCGAGGTGAGCCTGTGGCTCTAGATCACCTTGTTTAAACCGATTGAGTGTCAGTAACTGGCCTTTATGAAAAATGACTAATTTTCTTTCGAGATCCCGATCAGATAAAAGGTACTTTCAGCAATTTAGTTTGAGATACTATGGGCAATCTGTAACTCCATTCGGTGAACAGGATGGAGATGCCTTTTTTAGGTTTTCGGATCAACGTACTTGCAATTCAGCGTAATGTGCGGAATTGCTGGGTATGTAGGTGTTTGTCCTCCAGCCAAAGAGCATGTCGACCGATGTCTGTCCTTGATGGCGCGCCGTGGACCCGACGATGCCCAGGTCTACTGCCATGGTGAAGAAGGCGGACGCAAGGTCCTATTATTGCACACGCGCCTGAGTATTCTGGATATTTCTTCCCGCGCCAGACAACCTTTCACCTATAATAATACTGTTCTTTGTTACAACGGTGAAATTTTTAATTACAAGGAATTGAGAAACGATCTCCGAAAATTGGGAGATACATTCTATACAGAATGCGATACAGAGGTGTTGTCCCACCTGCTCGAGAGAGAGGGAGGTTCGGCCCTGGATCGTTGTGAGGGCATGTGGGCGTTTGCCTTTTTAGACAAATCTGATGGAACTTTAATTTTATCGCGTGATCGATTTGGTGAGAAACCTCTTTACATATTCGAAGACCAAACCGGTATTTATTTTGCTTCGGAAATCAAGTTTTTATCTGCACTGGTGAGACGTAGATTTGAACTAAATCAGGAACAAATCTGCCGTTATCTAGTGAACGGATATAAGTCACTTTACAAATGTGGCGAAACATTTTTTCGTTCAGTTAAAGAGCTAGCACCGGGCTCAATTTTGAAGATAGATGCTAAAGGCTTTCAAAAACGTTCGATTTACTGGAAACCTAGTTTTGACCAGAGTGATGACTATTTGTCTTTCGATGAGGCTGTTGAAGGGGCACGTAAAGCCTTAAAAAGATCTGTTGAAATCCGTCTTAGAACTGATGTGCCGCTAGCATTTTGTCTAAGCGGTGGAGTAGATTCCAACGCCTTAGTCGGAATTGCAACAAATCTGCTTGGACGCGATGTTCATGGATTTACTATTTTAAATACAGATGACAGATATGAAGAGAAGGATTTGGTTGCGACCGCCGTCAAGGCATTTGGTATTAAACACACTGCGGTGCCGTTGGAAAAAAATTGTTTTTTGGATCGATTACGAACTCTGATTTGTTATCATGATGCCCCAGTTTATACCATAACCTATTTTGCCCATTGGCAGCTTATGGAAGCCGTCGCCGCCGAAGGCTATAAAGTCGTCATTAGTGGAACTGGCGCAGACGAACTATTCAGTGGTTATTACGATCATCACAACGCTTATCTCTATGAAATGCGGGGTCAGGCTCACTACGACACCGCGCTTAGAAATTGGCAGAGATTAGTACAACCCGTTGTACGCAATCCCTATCTAAAAGATCCTGATTATTTTTGTAAAAACCCGAAGCGACGTGATCATATCTATCTGGATGCAGAAGAATTCTCGAAAAATATAAAGATACCTTTTTCGGAAACCTTTTTAGAGAAGGGGTATAGCAGTGATTTATTAAGGAATCGAATGGCAAACGAGCTTATGCATGAGTCTGTGCCGGTAATTTTGCACGAGGACGATTTGAATGCCATGTACTATTCAATGGAAAATCGATCTCCGTTTTTAGACCGTTCTCTGTTTGAATGGTGTCAGAGAATTCCAACTCGCCACCTGATAGAAGGGGGAAGAGCTAAGGCAATCCTTAGAAAGGCAGTGCAAGGAATTGCCCCAACAGAAATAATCGATAATCCTCGCAAAATTGGTTTTAATGCGCCAGTGTTGGATTTTCTTGATGTGAACGATCCAAACGTATTAGCCGTGATTTTGGATGACAGTAAAATTTTTGATCTCGTCGATAAAGTCAGTATCGAATCTCTGGTTACCAGCAAAGAATTGCCAAATAGTAAGAGTAAATTCCTATTCAACTTTGTGAACGCGAAATTATTTATCGAGGAATATGGGCCTTGAAATGGTGCCAGAATTGCGTTTTGCCTGACACACGACCCAACCTTGAAGTTGGTAATGACGGCATCTGCAGCGCCTGTTCATCTCATAATCGGCGAAAAGAAATAGATTGGTCTGCCCGAGCGTTAGAATTTCGGACACTTGTCAAGCAAGTCAAGCAGCTTAAACGGGGATACGACTGCATTATTCCAATAAGTGGCGGCAAGGACAGCACTTGGCAGGTGGTGACATGTATTGAACATGGCTTAAAGCCTCTTACCGTGACTTGGAGGCCGCCGGCTCGGACTGAAATTGGCGCTGCCAATTTAGAAAATCTTATAAATCTTGGTGTCGATCATATAGATTTCCACATTAATCCTATTATAGAGGCGGCTTTCATGCGTAAAACTTTTGAGTTAGCTGGAAGTCCGGCAATTCCAATGCATTTAGCAATTTTCGCTATACCGTTAACCATCGCCATCCGATACGACGTTCCTCTCGTTATCTGGGGAGAAAACTCAGCTATCGAATATGGTGGGGGTGATGTTGATGGCAGTTTGACACGGATGAACGATGCTTGGCTCCAACGCTATGGTGTTACCCAAGGATCGACGATTGGAGATTGGACGGATAACTTGCTCTCAATAGAAGATTTATCACCGTACCGTCGGCCAGATCAGACAGAATTAGAAGAGAGTGGAATTCAATCTGTATTTCTTGGGCAATATTTTCCTTGGGATCCACAAATAATAATGGAAGTGGCAACGAAAAACGGCTTTAAAGTGCGCGCGAAAGGACCCAAGACAGGATATTACGATTATGCTGATATTGATGACGACTTTATTTCCATTCATCACTGGTTGAAATGGTACAAATTTGGCTTTACCCGTTCATTCGATA